>Ga0180223_1000500_pt1 | contig 48551 bp, 47 predicted proteins | sample eDN5th30CKraftOP_FD_151337 | JGI IMG/M metagenome (GOLD analysis project Ga0180223, IMG submission 151337) | Enriched Organic Plus compost microbial communities from Emeryville, California, USA - eDNA 5th pass 30_C Kraft OP (version 2) (version 2) ... | reverse complement strand
GTATTGCGTCTGGTTGAGGATGCCCTGGCGCTTGGCCACGATGGTCGGCACCAGAGCCTGGCCGGCGACGTTGACCGCGGTGCGGCCCATGTCGAGGATGGGGTCGATGGCAAGCAGCAGGCCGACACCCTGGAGCGGCAGGCCGAGGGTGGAGAGCGTCAGGGTCAGCATGACCACGGCACCCGTGAGGCCGGCCGTGGCCGCCGAACCGATCACCGAGACGAAAGCGATCAGGAGATATTCCTGGAGCCCAAGCGGGATCTGGTAGAACTGGGCGACGAAGATTGCCGCGATGGCTGGGTAGATGGCGGCGCAGCCGTCCATCTTGGTGGTGGCGCCAAGCGGCACGGCGAAGGCGGCGTATTCACGCGGCACGCCGAGATTCTGCTCGGTAACGGCTTCGGTAACCGGCAGCGTGCCGATCGAGGAACGGGACACGAAAGCGAGCTGGATGGCCGGCCAGGCGCCCTGGAAGAAGCGCACCGGATTGAGGCCGTTGGCTGAGAGCAGCACCGGATAGACGATGAAGAGCACGATCGCCAGGCCGATATAGATGGCGGCGGTGAACCAGCCGAGCGAAGCGAGCGCATCCCAGCCATAGACGGCCACGGCATTGCCGAGAAGGCCGATCGTGCCGATCGGGGTCAGGCGGATGACCCACCACAGGATCTTGCGGGTGATGGCCAGCAGCGCGCGGTTGAACTCGAGGAACGGCTCGGCCTTGTCGCCGACCCGCAGGGCCGCGACGCCGACGGCGATCGAGACCACGAGGATCTGGAGGACGTTGAAGCTGAGCGAGGTCGAAGCGCCGCCGTCCGACACCTTGGTCGAAGCCTGGAGCCCGAAGACGTTGCCCGGAATGATGCCCTTGAGGAAATCGAGCCACGAACCGGTCGAACCCGGAGCCTTCGCGGCTTCCTGCGCGACCGTCGCGGTCGTGCCCGGCTGGATGATGAGGCCCAGCGCGATACCGATGACCACGGCGATCAGCGCGGTGATGGCGAACCAGAGCAGCGTCTGCCAGACGAGGCGGGCGGCGTTATTGAGTTCACGCAGCTTGACGATGCTGGCGACGATGGCGGTGAAGACCAGAACCGGCACGAGCGCGCGCAGCAACTGCACGAAAATGGTGCCGATGGTGGAGAGCGTCGTGGTCAGCCAGTTGGCGGCGCCATCCGCATCCGGGCCGATCTGGCGGGCGATGTAGCCGAGTACCAGGCCCACGACCATCGCGGCGAGAACCTGGAACCCGAACGAAGAATAGAATGGCTTGGACGGGCTTCGTCCAGCAGCGAGTGATGCGTTTGACATGTGGAATATCTCGAATATTGCCTCGCGGAACTGCCGGCGGACTCGCCGTGCGCTCCGTTTGGTTTCAAGACTAAGGCGATCGCTGCCTAAAAGAAGCGCAGGGGTTTGCCTTTATTTTGGGCGGCGCGGAAAGATAATCTCCAGTCCGCCGTAGACGGAGAACTTGCTGCTCGCGCCTCGCTCAGGCAGTTCGCGTGCCGATGACAGTCATTCGCGCCAATAGCACCGGTAAGGCCAGAACCAGCGGCATGGCGACGATCAGCGTGCCCGGATAGGGCTGCAACCAGGCGAGAGCGGCCAGCACGATGCCGGCAAGCACGTAGCCCCAGCCGGCCAGCCGGTGCGTGCGGCGCCAGACGCGGTCATCGGTCATCGCCCAGGGGAGACGCAGCCCGGCATAGGTATGCCGCTCCGCCTCGCGCAGCAGAATGCCCAGCAGCACCAGCAGCGCGGCAACGGCGAAGGCGACCATGCGGATGATATCGAAATCCGAGCCAATGCCGATAAGGAGCAGGCCGAATTGCAGGCAGACGCCCAGGGCGAGGATGGCGGTCAGCGCCGGATCGAGAATGTGCCGCACCATTTCCAGCCGGCTCTTGGGCGTCAGGGCGCTCCCGGCCGCGGCCACCAGCAGCAGGATTGCCGCGAAGACCGGCAGGATGGAATAGCCCACAATCGGCGGCCAGACCCAGTCCGCCTGCCCCTGCGCCGTCCAATGCATGATCAGCCCCTGCTCCGCCGGCACCTTGTAAATACCCAGCGCCGCGATCCCGAGGGTCACGAACAGCAGGAAGCGGTGGAAGCGGTTGACGAGGTTCGGCTTGGTCATGGGCCAGCATGTGGGCTAGTCCGCGCAAAAAGAAAAGGGCCGGTTTCCCGGCCCTTCGCAAAAATTTCGATGATCCAGTGAAGCTTAGCGCTTGGAGAACTGGAACGAACGGCGAGCCTTGGCGCGGCCGTACTTCTTGCGTTCGACGACGCGGCTGTCGCGGGTCAGGAAGCCGCCCTTCTTGAGGACGCCACGCAGTTCCGGCTCGAAGAAGGTCAGAGCCTGCGAGATGCCGTGACGGACGGCACCGGCCTGGCCGGAGAGACCGCCACCGGCGACGGTGACGACGACGTCATACTGGTCGACGCGGCCGGCGGCCACGATCGGCTGCTGCAGGATCATCTGGAGAACCGGACGGGCGAAGTAAGCCACGTAGTCCTTGCCATTGACGGTGACCTTGCCGTTGCCGGGCTTGAGCCAGACGCGGGCGACGGCGTCCTTACGCTTGCCGGTGGCATAGGCGCGGCCCTGGTCGTCGAGCTTCTGGACACGAACCGGAGCGTCGGAAACGGCCGGAGCAGCGGTGCCGAGGTCTTCGAGGGAGTTGATGGTCTCGGCCATGTTACTTCACCCGCACATTCTTGGAGTTGAACGAGGCCACGTCGAGCTTGACGGGCTGCTGGGCCTCATGGGGATGCTCGGCGCCGGCATAGATCTTGAGATTGCTCAGCTGTGCGCGGGTGAGCGGGCCACCCGGCATCATGCGGCGAACGGCATTGGCAAGCACGCGCTCGGGGAAACGACCCTCGAGGAGCTGGCGGGCCGTACGGTCCTTGATGCCGCCCGGATAGCCGGTATGCCAGTAAAAACGGTGCTGATCGATCTTGCGGCCGGTCAGCTTCACCTTGCCCGCATTGATGACGACGATGTTGTCGCCCATGTCCATGTGGGGGGTGAAGGTGGCCTTGTGCTTGCCGCGCAGACGGGAGGCGATGATCGAAGCGAGACGACCGACCACCAGACCTTCTGCGTCGATCAAGATCCACTTCTTCTCGATCTCGCTCGGTTTTGCCGAGTAAGTGCTCATGGTAAATTTCCCTAAAATCGGAAGGCGGCGCCTGGAGGCACCGCCGGTTTCGTGGCGCGGAATTACAGGGACTCAGCGGGCCCGTCAAGCACAAAGATAAAACGCTGCAATATCAAATACTTATGAACGCGGTATAATAATACCACAAACTAAGCCTTTGATGCACGGCGCATATCCACGAGGTACGAGATAGTCACCCCGAGGAGGAGGAAAGCCACCACCTGGTGAGCCACCGCCAGTTCCACCGGGATCACCAGCAGAAGGGTGGTAATCCCCAGCGCGACCTGGAAGAGAATGAAGCCCGAAAGGCGCGGCAGCCACTTGTGGACGCCGCCGAACCCGCCGCCCCTGCTCTGCTGCCAGAGGCGGAACGCTACATAGGCGACGATCACATAGGCGATGCAGCGATGGATGAACTGCACGGTGATCGTGTTCTCGAAAATGTTCTTCCAGAAGGGGTCGAGCGTACCCATGCCGGCCGGCACGAAAGTGTCGCCCATCAGCGGCCAGGTATTATAGGCAAAGCCCGCATCGAGCCCGGCCACGAAGGCGCCGGCGATGAGCTGGATGAAGATCAGCACCAAAAGCGCGATGGTTCCCCACCATTCGGCGGGCGTGACCTTGGTCGCCGGCACCTCCGGTTCGAGGCTGCGCGCCACGCCCACGAGCGCGATCAGCAGCAAGGCAGCGGCGCTCAGGTGCGCGGCGAGGCGGTATTGGGAAACCGAGGTGAGTTCACTCAGGCCCGAGGAAACCATCCACCAGCCCAACGCACCCTGGAGGCCGCCGAGGACGAAGAGGATGCCCAAGGGCGCCGCCAGGTTCCACGAAAAGCGCTTCTGCACCAGGAACACGACGAAGGGAATCGCGAAGGCGAAGCCGATCATGCGGCCGAGGAAGCGATGAATCCATTCCCACCAGAAGATCGACTTGAAGTCTTCCACGCTCATCCAGTGGTTGTTGACCTGGAATTGCGGGATCTGCCGGTAACCCTCGTATTCCGCTTGCCAATCGGCATCGGTGAGCGGCGGAATAATGCCCGAGATCGGCTTCCAGGTCGTGATCGAGAGGCCCGAGCCGGTGAGGCGCGTGATGCCGCCGACAGCCACCATGATCAGTACCAGAGCCGCGATGACATAGAGCCAGATGCGCACCGGGCGCAGGCGGTCGGCGGGCTTGTGGGCCGAGATGGAAGTGCTGGTGTCGATGCTGGCCACGGCGGTTTTCCGGGTATCGGTTTTTCGGCGCGAGTGGTAAGCCCGAGCCACAGCTTTTGGCAACGGGCGTAAGGTCGCATGACGCAGAGTACCAGAAAATTGATCGGAGTGCTTCTGACCCTGGCGATGCTCGTCGCCTATGCGCTGATCGTCATGGTGATCTACGACACGTTCCTCACCGGCCTTCCTCAGCCCGTGCTGCTGCTCTTCTTCGTGGTGGCCGGCCTCGCCTGGTGCCTGCCGGCCATGGCCATCATCCGCTGGATGGTCAAGCCCGACCAGACCTGACGCCTATTCGTCGACGCGCCCCAGCAGCGAGAACAGGCCGCCAGTAGCGAAAACGTCGACATAGCGCCGCGCCTGATAGAGGCCGTTGAGCGAGACACGCGGCAACGACAGCAGGTGCTCGCTGTCGGAATGGTAGAGCCCGCCGGGCAGCGTGGTCACTGCCGAGCGGAAACCCAGATCGCGCGCCAGCGCGTATTCGCGGGGGCCCGCCGCAATCCTGCTGCCGATCGGATAGGAGAAGTGCCGGGGCGCCGTACCGGTTGCTTCCGCCAGCCGCTGGATCGAGCCGACGATCTCCGCTCGTGCCTCCTCCTCCGGGAGCTTGGACAATTCGTAATGATGCACCGTATGTGCCCCAATGGTGCAGAGCGGCTCGGCGATGAAGCTTTGCAGCTCGTCCCAGTCCATGATGAGATTGCGGCAATGGGCATGGATATCGAGCCCATAGGCCTCCGACAGTTCGAGCATCAGGGCGACGCGTTCTGGTTCGGGAATGCGCCGCATATGGGCATAGAGCGTGTCGTAGGCGCGCTGCTTTTCGGCATGGGTGGCTGTAGGTAGGTAGTCGCGCCCGTTCTTGCCGGGAATGGCGATGGCGTCACGGCCGGCGATGATGTCCTCGATCGCCTGCCACCAGATTTCGCCGCGCCCGTCGATCAGCGCGGTCGAAACGAACAGCGTGAACGGCGCCTGCGCGCGGCGCAGAACCGGCAGGCCATATTGCAGGTTGTCGCGATAGGCATCGTCGAAGCTGAAGACGACGAAGGGGCGTCCTCTTTCGGTCGCCTCCAGCCGGTCGATGGCTTCATCGATCGTCACCACGTCGAAGCCGAGTTCGCGGACGCGCTCGACGGTATATTCCAGAAAATCCGGGGTAATCTGCAGGATGGCGTTGGGCGCGAAGTCGGCCGGCTTGTCCGGCAGGACCCGGTGCAGGGTGAAGATCACGCCCCGGCTCTTGGAAAAGCGCCTGACGAGCGCAGGTATCCGGCTCAGGGCCAGGAAGTTGAAGGCGGCTCCTATGGCGGCGTATTTGAACGCCGACATTACGCCGCCCGCCGCGCGGGTACAGGCACCACCTGTACGGGATGGTAACCCAGCGCTTCGGCATCGGCCAGCGCGGTGGATACCGCCTCTTCCGTCACATCCTGATTGGTCACGAGCACGAGGCGGCAATCCAGCCCCGAAAATACCGGCAGCGAAGAGGCTGCGCCGATACGGCCCGTGCTCACGATCACGGTTTCATAGATATCCGTCAGCGCCTCAACCAGCGTCAGCGGCTTGAGCGACCGGCGGTTGATTGACTGAACTTGCCCCCAAGACACTTCGGCCAGACCCTCCCTGACTGACTTTTGCACGATATCGCCAAAGCTGGCTAGATCGGCTGCCAGATCGGTGAGCCCCAGTTCGTCGGACGGCACGCCGCTTCCGGCATCCACCCGCGCCACCGAAAGACCGCGGCGCAAGGCATCGCCGATAAGGCTCTCGGCGACCGCGGCGCATTCGGCCTGCGAGCCGACGGCAGCCAGCAGCACGACGCGCACCCGGCCCAGGCCAATATCGGCGGAAAGTTTGGTCAGTTCGTTAAGGCTCGGACGCGGCGCCTCGACGACCGGTTCGGGTTCCTCGGCGAAGACCACGTCAGGCTCGTCGACTTCTTCCACCACCGGATCGGCCGGCAATTCCTCAGCCTGCGCCACCGGCAGCACGTCGAACCGGTCTTCCGGCTCGTTGTGAGTCTCGACGGCAGGCTGCGACGACACGGCCTGCGACAGGTTTGCGGCTTCATCCGCAATGGCAGGCTCGAGGCGCGGACGCACGACGAGCCCCCTGCCCGACATGAGCTCACCAAAAAGTATCGAGCCGATCTGGAGCACGAGCGCGACGATGCCGACAGCGGCGAGAATAAGCGTCGACTTCGGCGAAGCCGGCGAGACGGAGGCGGCGGCAAGCGTCACCACCCGCACGTCGGGCAGCGAGGCGTTGATATCGGTGCGCGAGGTCGCGTCGCGATAACGGCCGAGATAGCTCTCGAGCAGGTCACGCTGCGCCTTGGCCTCGCGCTCCAGCCCTTCCAGCGTGACCGTCTGCTTGGTCGCGGTGCCGGCGGTGGCCTTGTATTTGTTGAGCTCACCCTGAAGCGAGGTAATGAGGTCGCGCTCGATATTGGCCTCGACGTGAAGAGCCGCGGCGGCGCGTTGCCCCTCGACGCCGATCTGCTTGTCGATCTCGGCGATCTGCGCCACGATCGCTTGCACGTCAGGGTGGTTGGGCAACAGGGTCGCCAGCTTCTGGGCCTTCTCGCCCTGCAATTGCGCCTTCTGCTGGGTGAGCTGCTGGATGGTGGCGGTGTCCCCCACTCCGGCAATGCCCTCGATGGGCTGGCCGGCCTTGAGCAGGCCATCGATGAGGTTGGCGCGCGAGGCGGCCGTGGTCATGCGCTCCTGGGCGGCGCTGATCTGGCTGGCGACACTCGAAATCTGCTGATCGACGACGCTGTTATTGTTGCCGCTGGTGACCAGGTCATTATCGACCTTGAAAGCCGCGACCTTGGCGTCGGCATCGGCGACGCGGGTACGCAGCTTGGTGATCTGGTCCTCCAGCCAGACAGAGGCTTCGGCCGTATCGGACAGCGCCAGCGCGGCGCGGCGCTGCACATGCGCATTGGCAATGGCATTGGCGAGACGCGCCGCCAGTTGCGGGTCTTCGGAACGCACCGCCACGCTGACGACGAGCGAATCTCGATTCCGCGTCACCGAAAGCCGGTTCGAAAGATTGGCGAGGATCGTTTCATCCACATCGCTTTGCGCCGGCTTGCGGCCGAGCAACCCCATCAGCATGGTGATGGGCGAAGAACCCGGATCGGTGAACTCCCTGACGTCGCGCAGCCCCTCGGACTCGATGACGCTTTGCAGCGTGTCGCGCGACTTGACCAGTTCGATCTGGCTGGAAATAGCGGAATCGGCGGTGGTTTCCGATGCAGACGGGCCGATATCGCCCGCTGCGCGCGTATAGACATTGTCACGGGGGGCAATGAGGATGCCGGCCTCGGACTCATACATCTTGGGAACGAACTGCAGGACGCCGTAGGTCGCGCCCAACAGCAGCACCGTCACCAGGATTATCCGCAGCTTGCGCGCCCAGACCGCACCGAGCATGGCTCGAACATCCATGCTTAGATCGCGCTCGTCGTGCGACTCGAAAGCCATTGTCTGCCCCCACGCTCTAATGGTCGGCTTATCGACCCGATGTGGTAAGCAATAGGTTAAGACCCTCGCAATTCGCACCTGAGCCACCACGCCGGTAAGGACATTTTTAACCATGTCCGCCGAGACTGCGCGGCAATCGAAAGGGTGTGAGAAGCACTATGGGCTGGTTGCGGTCGCTACTTCTAATTCTCGTGGTGCCGGTTTCCGGCTGCGCCATCAATGCCCAGCCCGCCACCTATCAGGTGGATACCAAGGGTCCATATGCGCTCGATACCGGCGACACGCTCCGGGTCACCGTCTATGGCGATGCCCAGCTCTCTACCACCTACAAGGTCGATGACAGTGGTGCCGTTGCCTTGCCACTGGTGGGTTCCGTGCCGGTGCGCGGCGCTACCACGCAGGTCGCCTCCTCCCGCATCGCGGCGGCGTTGACGCGGGGCTATATGCGCAATCCCAATGTCGCGGTGGAAGTGGCCGAATACCGGCCGTTCTTCATCCAGGGCGAAATCGGCAATAGCGGCCAGTTCCCCTATGTCTTCGGCATGACGGTGCGCTCGGCCGTCGCCACGGCGGGGGGCTTCAAGGAGACGGCCGACCGCGACGCGGCCATCGTCTATCGCCGCCAGGGCAACCAGATGGTCAAGGCCAAGGTCGATCTCGATTTCCCGATTTACCCCGGCGATACGATTGTCGTTCTAGAACGCTGGCTCTAGCCACATCCGGAACCCTTCGATGACCGAGCGGCCGCTGCGTATTCTTCAGATCCTGCGGGCGCCGGTCGGCGGCCTCTTCCGCCATGTTCTCGACCTGACCGAAGGGCTGGTGGCGCGTGGCCACGCCGTCGGCCTCGTCGTCGATTCGCTCAGCGCCGATGCCCTTACCGAACAGAAGCTTGCGCCGGTCACCGCCATTGCCGAACTCGGCGTGCATCGCCTGCCGATTCCGCGCGTCGCCGGCCCCGCCGACTTCACCACCCCGATGCGCATCCGCGGCCTTGCCCGCCGACTTGATATCGACGTCCTGCATGGTCATGGCGCCAAGGGCGGCGTTGGCGCACGGCTCGGGCGGATCGGCGCACGGCGCTCCGCGCTCTACACGCCGCATGGCGGCACCCTGCATTTCGGCCCCGACTCGCGCGCGGGCAAGGTTTTCCGCACCATCGAGCGTCTGCTGCTGGCGCAAACCGATGCCGTCATCTTCGAGAGCGAATTCGCCCGCTCCGCCTATATGGCGACCATTGCCGAGCCGGCCTGTCCGCATCCGGTCATCCATAACGGCCTGCGCGAAGCCGAATTCTCCGCTGTCACCCCTGCCAACGATGCTGCCGATTTCCTGTTCGTGGGCGAATTGCGCGATCTCAAGGGCGTTCACCTCCTTATCGAGGCGTTTGCCGATCTGCGCCGCCCCGATGGCTCCGCCCCCACGCTCATGCTCGTCGGCGATGGTCCGGATCGCGAGCGCTACGAGGCGATGATCGCCGAACGCGGTCTTGCCGGGCGCATCGAAATGCCCGGCGCCCGTCCGGCGCGCTCGGTCTTCCCGTCAGGCCGCTGCATGGTGGTGCCATCGCTCGCCGAGTCCCTGCCCTATGTGGTTCTCGAAGCCAGCGCGGCGGAATTGCCGCTCATTACCACCGATGTCGGCGGCATCCGCGAGATCTACGGCCCCACCGCTTCCCGGCTCGTTCCCGCCAACGACAGCGCCGCCCTGCGCAATGCCATGCAGGCCTTTCTCGACCATCCGGGCGCCTTTGCACAGGATGCAGCCGAACGCCTGGAATTCATTCGCCCGCGCTTCACTGTCGATGTGATGACCCGCGCAATAGAATCACAATACCGCCAAGCGGTTGCACGTCGTTAACGATCCCATTTCACGGCAGATTCATTCCTGCCGTCCCATAATACCGGCACGAATAGCTCCCCTCGCGCCGGTTACGCATGTTTCATATCGATCCCAAGCAGGCCGTTCTCGACCACGTCTCCCGCCAGTCTCCCGCGGAGGCCAAGAGCGGGCGTCTCTCGACGCAAGCCGAACGCATCATCGACACACCCGTCGAAAAGCGCATGTCGGGCGCCGTTATCGTCGGGGTGGCGCAGGCGGTGGAGTTCGCCATGCTGGCAGGCTTGGGCTATGCGATCTACGCGCTCTATGTCGGCCATTCGCCGGTCTTTTACGTGCCGGCCATCCTCGGCATCACCATTTTCGCCAACGTGCTCATCAATGCGGCCGGCATGCACAGGGTCTCGGCCTACCGCCAGGGCGTGATCCAGGTCGGGCGCGTGCTCGCCGCCTGGTCGGCGGTGTTCATCACCCTCACCGTACTCACCTATTTCTTCAAGGCGTCGGACATGGTTTCGCGCCTCTGGCTGGGGGGATGGTTCTTCGCGGGCGGGCTGGGGCTCGTCGTTTTCCGGACGATCCTGCGTGGCCTGGTCATTCGCTGGACGCTGCAGGGCCAGCTCAAGCGCCGCACCGTCATCGTCGGCGGCGGCAAGGATGCCGAGGCGCTGATCGAAAGCATCCGCTCGAGTGCCTCCAACGACATCAACCTGCTCGGCCTGTTCGACGATCGCGTCGATGCCCGCTCCCCCGAGCGCGTGGCCGAAGTGTCCAAGCTCGGCCGCGTCGCCGATCTGGTGGAGTTCTCGCGCCGCACGCCGGTCGATCTGGTCATCGTCTCGATGCCGCTTTCCGCCGAAAAGCGCGTGCTCGAAATGCTGCGGACCCTCTGGGTGCTTCCCGTCGATATCCGGCTCTCCGCCCATATGAGCCAGCTCCGCTTTACCTCGCGCGCCTATTCCTATGTCGGCGGCGTGCCGGTCTTCGATATGGCCGACCGGCCGATCTCGGACTGGAACCTGGTATTCAAATGGGCCTTCGACAAAGTCGTCGCCCTCACCGCACTGGTCCTCCTCTCCCCGATCATGGTGGCCACGGCTATCGCCATCAAGCTGGAGAGCAAGGGCCCGGTCTTCTTCAAGCAGAAGCGCCACGGCTTCAACAACCAGCTCATCGAGATGTACAAGTTCCGCTCGATGTACACCGACATGACCGATGCGAGCGCCGCCAAGCTCGTCACCAAGGACGATCCGCGCGTCACCCGCGTCGGCCGCTTCATCCGCAAGACCTCGATCGACGAGCTGCCGCAGCTTTTCAACGTGTTGCGCGGTGAACTCTCCATCGTCGGCCCGCGACCGCATGCGCTGCAGGCCAAGGCCGATAACAAACTCTACTACGAGGCCGTGGACGGTTATTTCGCGCGCCATAAGGTGAAACCCGGCATGACCGGCTGGGCGCAGATCAATGGCTGGCGTGGCGAGACCGATACGATCGACAAGATCATGCAACGAGTCAATCACGACCTCTATTACATTGAAAACTGGTCGCTATTCCTCGATCTTTATATCGTCGCGATGACGCCGGTTTCGCTGTTCTCGGCCCGCAAGAACGCCTATTGAGCCATGTAGGCTTCGCCCAGCCGCGCCGTCAGCGCGGCGAGGTGCGCCTGCGACCGGGCGAGGTCGGTTTCGGCATGCGTGCCCGTCCAGGCCAGCAACAGCATCCGCCTCAGCAGCACCAGCGTCTCCATGGCGCGGATATCGTCCTCCGCCAGCGGCCGCAGCGGCAGATAGCCCTTGAGCCACGCCGCCTTGAGCCCCGGCAGCACCGCCTGGTCATCGATGAACGACACCGCCGCCGCGAAATCGTAGGCGAACCAACCGAACCCGCAATCGTCGAAATCGATCAGCGTCACCTGCTCTCCGTCGACAAGCAGGTTGGCGAGCCGCATATCGGCGTGAATGAGCCCGAAGCGCTCCCTGCCCTTGCCATAGGCCGCGAGGTCCGCCTGCAACCGCGCACTCAGCCGCTCGAGGCTTTCACGCTCCGCATCCGCACCCGGCGCTAGACGCCAATCCCCCCAGATGCCATCGGAATCGAGCACGTGCTCGTCCCAGACCGGCCGCACGATGGGGCGAGGCGGCGCATAGCTGGCCGATTGCAGATGGTTGCGCGCCGAATAGGCGCCCAGAATCTCGAACAGCGGCAGCAGGTCGTCCTTTTCGTGCGGCTCCTCGCCATTCTCGTAGGCAAACAGCACAGCGAAGCGGCGGCTGATTCCCTCGGCTTCCACGTCCTGCACCAGTTCCCCGTCCGCGCCCGCGATCGGCCGCGGCACCGGCAACCCGCCCGACTCGCGCAATGCCGCCACCCAATCCAGTTCGCTCTCGATGGCCGCGCGCTGGTGATAGAATGGCCGGTGCAGCCGCAGGATATGGCGCCCGCCATCGGCGGAATCGATGCGGAACGTGTGATTCTCGGAGAGGTTGATCAGCGTGGCCCTGCCGTCCTTGATGGCGGGCCAGCGATTCAACAGCGATTGCACGGCGCGTTCGATCAACCCCGGCTCCGATGCCTCTGTGGTAAGAGCAGGCTTCTAACCGCCGGCGGTGGGCGCTGCCAAGTCTCCTAGAGGAAATCGTCCCGCCGTGGCGTGAACGCATCCACCAGCACGCCGTCCTCGAGCGCCCTGACGCCGTGGAGCGCGCTGGGCGGGACGATGAAGCTGCCGCCATTGGGCACGGTCTGCGTCTCTCCGTCGATCGTCACCTCGAAGCTGCCCTGCGCCACGAAGCTGGACTGCACATGCGGATGCGAATGCAGCGCGCCCACCGCGCCTGCCTTGAAGGCGACGACGACCATCATGAGCTCCGGCCGCTCCACGAGAATGGCCCGCCTCACGCCGGGTTCCGTATCTGTCCAGGTCAGGTCGTCGGGCAGACGGAAGTTCGTCATCGCATGTCCTTGCCGGTTGGGGTTACGGCGCTAGTATGGTAGCGAATATTCGCCGGAGCAACACGGCGCAGGGAGAAGACTTTGTCCGAACGCATCGCTTTCCGCATGAATCTCAATCCCGGCCAGGCGGCCGAGTACCGAAGGCGGCACGACGCGATCTTTCCCGAGCTGACAAAGGCGCTCAAGGACGCGGGCGTCTCGGACTATACGATCTGGCTGGACCCGGAAACCAACCACCTCTTCGCCACGCTCGTCCGCGCCGACAGCCACCATATGGACGACCTGCCCAACCAGGAAATCGTCAAGCGCTGGTGGAAACACATGGCCGACATCATGCAGACCCACCCCGACAACGTGCCGGTGGAAGTGCAATTGCAGCCGATGTTTCATCTGGCCTGAAAAACGAAAGCGCGGCTGGGGGGCCGCGCTTCAAACTCCTAAGCGGAGAAATGGTCGGAGTGGCCGGATTTGAACCGACGACCCTTTGTCCCCCAGACAAATGCGCTACCAGGCTGCGCTACACCCCGACTGCGGGGAGACATAGTGAAACCGGACATTGGAAGCAACCCCGATTTTCACCGGCCCGGGACAATCTGTGGGATTCCAGCTTCATTAAACCGGCCTAAGTCCAATCCCTGCCTTGAAATCTTCACCATGCCTGTCGAATAGTCGTCCCAGGTCATCCGGAAGAGGAGAATTCAATGGGACTGTTCGATGATATCAAGGCCAGGATCTTCGGTGCACCCGCGGCGCCCGCGCCTGCCGCCAGCAGCAGCGACGATGCCGCCAAGGCGATCGGGATCGCGGCGGCAAACCGCGTAGCGGCCTCGCTCTCGCCGACGCCGACCCCGGCAACGAAGGTTGCGGAAGCGACGCCCGCGCCGACCCTCAGCCCCAGCCCGGCGCCCGCGCCAAACCCGGTCCCTGCCCCGCCGGCAGCCCCGCCCAGCGGTTCGGTCGACGTCGCCGCCGTGCTCGACGCGGCCGTCGCCAAGGGCGGGCAGAAGCTCGATTGGCGCAAGTCGATCGTCGACCTGATGAAGGCCCTCGGGCTCGACAGCAGCCTGGCCGCGCGCAAGCAGCTTGCCGGCGAGCTTGGCTATACCGGCGACACCAGCGATTCCGCCGCGATGAACATCTGGCTGCACAAGCAGGTGATCCAGAAGCTCAAGGACAATGGCGGCAAGGTGCCCGCCGACCTGCTCTAGGAAGGGCCATGCCGACCGGCATGGTAAAGTTTTCGTAAATATGCAAATATCCCTCCGGGTCATTTCTCGGGGGGACTTATGGCGACGCTCAACGTCAGGCTTGCCCGCGCGGTCAAGACCAGCGCGATCTACGATCTCGTCACCTGCCTGCCGCTGGCTCTGCCGGGCGTGGCGAGGATTTACCTCAACATCCTCGATACTCTCAACAGTGCCGTCGGCCTCGGCGGCGCGGTGGGCGAGCTTTCGCCGCTTGCCATGATGTTCATCAATTTCCTGGGCTCGCTGATTTCGATCTGGGCCGTGCTGCGGCTCATCAATCCGAGCTGGGCCAACGGCCTCACCGATGTCGTGGTCCGCACCTTCTTCTCGATCGCCATGCTCAACGCCATCTTCAACGGCGTCCCGGGCCTCGTCGCGGTGCTCTGGGCTTGCGAGCTGGTCCTGCTGCTGGTGCAGGCCTATTACGTCCATCGCGTCTGGCAGGCCGAGCACAAGGCCGTATCGACGCCCGCCGCCGGCTTCGGAGCACACGCTCCGGCCGAGTAAGCGCCCTTCCCTCAAAACGAAGCGCCTGTTCCTCGGCAGGAACGGGCGCTTTTTCTTTGTCGCGTCGAAAGCCTCAGGCTTCGATATCGACGTCCTTGGTTTCCTTGCCGATCAGCAGCGCGATCAGCGTCAACACCGACATCGCCGTGAGATAGATGCCCACCCAGAAGGGACTGCCGGCGCCATAGCTCCAGAGCGCCACGGCGATGAACGGGGCCACGGCCGCGCCCAGGATCGAGGATACGTTGTAGGAAATGCCCGAGCCCGTATAACGGACATTGGCCGGGAACAGTTCGGGCAGCAGCGCACCCATCGGGCCGAAAGTCATGCCCATGAGCGAGAAGCCGAGGATCAGCCAGGCCATGACGCCGAACGTACCGCCGGCCAGCATCGGCACCCAGAGCAGGCCGAAGATGGCGATGGCGAGCGTCACCCAGATCAGCGTGCGGCGGCGGCCCCAGCGGTCGGCCCAAGGGCCGGAGACGAGCGTGAAGACGCCGAAGAACACCACGCCCAGGATCATCATGAGCACGAAGGTGTTGTAACCATAGCCAAGCCCCGGCACGGCGGCGTCGGTGGCGGCGCGACCATAGCTGAGCGAGAACGTGGTCATCAGATAGAAGAGCACATAGGTCGCCAGCATATAGAACGTGCCCAGGATCAGTTCTTTCCAGTGCGTCTGGAACACGGCCGCCAGCGGCACGCGCTTGACGTTGCCGGTCTTGACGGCCCGCTCGAAAGCCGAGCTTTCGACGAGGCTGAGCCGGACCCAGAGGCCCACGGCAACCATCACGATCGAGAACAGGAACGGAATGCGCCAGCCCCAATCGAGGAAGGCGAGCGAGGGACGCGAGGGATCGTCTGACGGCATCGCCGCGGCGATGATGAGGAAAAGCCCATTGGCGATGATGAAACCGATCGGGGCGCCGAGCTGCGGGAAAGTGCCGAAAATGGCGCGCTTGCCCTTGGGCGCGTTCTCCGTGGCCACGAGGGCCGCGCCGCTCCACTCTCCGCCGAGCGCGAAGCCCTGCGCCAGCCGCAGGATCACCAGCAGCGCCGGGGCCAGCCAGCCGGCCATGGCATAGGTCGGCAGCACGCCGATGAGGAAAGTGGCGATGCCCATGGTAAGCAACGCGCCCACCAGCGTCACCTTGCGGCCGCGGCGATCGCCAAGATGGCCGAAGAAGATGGCGCCCAGCGGGCGGGCGACCATGGCGGCGCCGAACACGGCGAAGGACGCCAGGAGCGCGGTGGTCTCGTTGCCGGCCGGAAAGAAGAGGTGCGGGAATACGAGAACGGCTGCGGTCGCGTAAACGTAGAAGTCGTAAAATTCGATGGTGGTGCCGATAAGGCTGGCCAGAAGAACGCGGGATCGCGGATTGGCTGGCACTGAATTGACCGGCGACGCGGCTGTCGAGGACATGATGAAAAGGGCTCCGGAACGGAAAGTCGCGCAGGTCCGGGCGGGCCTGGAGGCGCATGAAAGAAAAGGGCCCGCATGTCAGGGGCCCCGCGCCTATTTACGCTCCATTCCGCAAATGTAAACGATTTATGAACGCAAGCCGCCAGGAACCCGGGTTACTTGCCGTTGCCCGGCGGCGTCTGCTCGTCCGTCAGCAGCGCCAGCCCATCCCTGCCCCAATGGCTGAAGCGGTCGAGCAGCCTGGCGAAGATGATGATCTCGTCTTCCTTCCAGGTGCTCATGGCGCGAGCCAGCATCTGCCATTTGCGGATGCGGAACTGTTCGGTGAACCGGCGACCCTCGTCGGTCAGTTCGAGGCAGATGCGTCGCGCATCTTCCTGAGAAGCCACGCGTTTCGCATAGCCTCGGTCGACGATTTCGGAAACCAGCCGGCTGGCGCGGGAAGGGTCGATGTTGAGCCGCTCGGCGACGAGACCTACTGTGACCTCATTGTCCTGCGAAGGATGGCCCCAATTGGCGATGGCGCCCATGGCGTCGAGGTGCTGCAACTCGATATCCGGTCCCAGTGACATGACGAGGGCACTGGCGAATTCGCGCTTCGAAATGCCGCGGCGAATACGCTGCATCGTCACATCGATCTCGGCGATGGCGCGGGCCGCGTCACGGCCTATCCCTGCGCTTTCCAAAGCGGCGAGGCGTTCATCTTCGTCATTGAAGGGCGTGGCAAGGCACGAAGTCTGGTCGTTCATGCGCAGGCTCTAGCATAGATGCATGCCGGCAGCAATCGTATGCGCACAACACATATATGCGCTTGACATATAATTGTACGAAGCAGATAACTCCGCGACATTTTAAGGGGTATTCGCATGACAGATCATGCATCCGCCGCCGCGCCGCCGGTGCTCTCGCAATCCCGCAAGATCGTGATCTATGCCGCTGTTCTCGCTGGCATGTTCATGGCCTCGCTCGACATGCAGATCATCGCCACGGCGCTGCCGACGATCGCGGAATCGCTGGGCAATCTGGAGCTTTTCGGCTGGGTCGGCGCCGGCTACCTGCTGGCCACGGCGGCGGTGACGCCCTTTTACGGCAAGCTCGGCGATCTTTTCGGGCGCAAGCGCGTGTTCATGGTCGCCATCGCCCTCTTCACCCTCGGCTCGCTCGTCTGCGGCATTGCCTGGTCCATGCAGAGCCTTATCGCCGCGCGCGTCCTGCAAGGGCTCGGCGGCGGCGGCCTCATGACCTCGGCCTTTGCCATCATCGCCGACCTGTTCGAGCCGCGCGAGCGCGCCAAGTATCAGGGCTACAGTTCTGCCGTCTTCACGCTTTCCGGCCTTATCGGCCCGGTGGCCGGCGGCTTCATCGCACAGGCTCTCGGCTGGGAATACATCTTCCTCATCAACCTGCCGATCGGGGTGCTGGTCATCGCGGTCCTCGCCTTCGCCATGCCCTCCTACAGCCCCAAGCGCAGCCATTCGATCGATTATCTCGGCGGCCTGCTGCTCGCCGCCGCCGTCACCGGCACCGTGTTCTGGGCCGAAGAAGCGCTCGGCGGCAACTATAGCGGCCCGCTGATCGTCGCCCTGCCCCTGCTGGTCATCGGCGCCATCGCCGTCTTCGTCTTCATCGAGCGCCGCGCCGTCGAGCCGATCCTGCCGCTGGGCATCCTCAAGAACCGGCAGATCGCGCTGACGCTCGTCATGTCGATCCTGATGGGCATGGCCACGCTCGGCATGCTCAACTATTTCGCGCTGGCCATGCAGATGATCACCGGCCTGCCGCCGGCTTTGGCGGGCCTGCTCTTCCTGCCCTCCACTGTCGGCTCGCTGCTGGCGGCCATCGTTTCGGGCAACATCACCGCCCGCACCGGGCGCTACAAGTTCTTCCCGGTGATCGGCATGGCCATCGGCGCCATCACCCTCGTGGGCTTCAGCTTCATCACGGCTTCCACGCCCTATTGGCTGATCGGCGTCCTGATGTTCTGTTTCTCGATCTGCATGGGCCTGCAGATGCAGACGCTGATGGTCGCCGTGCAGTCCTCCGCGCCCCGCGCCGATGTCGGCGCCGCCACAGGCGCGCTGACGCTTTCGCGCATGATCGGCGCTTCGCTCGGCCTCGCCGCCAATGGCGGCCTGCTCCAGGGTGCGTTGCAGCGTGCCCAGGCAAACCTCGCCCCCGATGTCGCCGCCAGGCTGCCGGTGCCCCTGCCCGACCTCACGCCCAAGGCCGTGCAGGAATTGCCGCCCGAACTCGGCGCGCAGATGGTGGAAGCCTTTACCGGCGCCTTCGGCAACGTCCTCCATTTCGGTGCGGGGCTCTTCGTCGTCGGCTTCGTCCTCGCCCTGTTGCTCAAGGACGTGCGCCTGCCGATCCAGAGCAAGAGGCGCGATGCCGAGGAATCGGCCGTGCCGGTGATGGCGGAATAGGTCACGCTCAAAGTGAGTGGCATTCCGTGAGTGCCACTTTCACCGGCGCCTAGCCCAGATGCGCCAGTACCCGCTCCGCCGGGTCCTCGCGCGGCGCATCCGGCAGGCCCTCTTCCATCATCCGGCGCAGTGCGGCGAAGGCGTCGCGCTGCGCCTGCTGCTTATCGGCATCGCCCAGGATCGCCTCCGCCGCCGCCAATACCGGCGATGGCAGGATGGCGGGCAGGATCAGCTCAGGCACCACGTCGGCATCGAGAATGATATTGGGCAATCCCACATTCGGCCGGCCGTGGCGTTCGTAGTAAGCGGCCTGCACACCTTCCATCACATAGGGAATGATCATCGGCACGCCGGCCAACGCGATTTCGAGCGTGGCCGTGCCGGACGTGCAGATGGCGAAGACCGAATGGGAATAAAGCTCGCGCCGCCGGTCGCGGTCGGGTTCGATCGCCACCTTGACACTCCAGTCGGCGACTTCCGCGCGCAGCCGCTCGGCATGGACAGGCAGGGTGGGAATGAAGAATTCCTCGATGCCGAACCGGCCGCCGAGCATTTCCGCGACACTGCGCAGCAACGGCATGTGCCGGCGCAATTCGCCCGCCCGGCTGCCCGGCAGCAGCGCCACCTTATGGCCGCCGGCATAAGTCCCCGCCTCGCGCAACGCCGGATGGCCGACATAGGAGGTCGGCGGCCCATCGAGACGTCGCATCGCGGCGGGTTCGAACGGCAGCACCGCCAGCACTTCGTCGAAAAGCGGCTTGAGGCGCTTGGCTCGCTCGGGATGGCGCGCCCACACGGAAGGCGCCACATAGAGGATGATCGGCTTTGTCCAGCCTGCGCGCCGCAAGCGCTGGGCCACGCGCTGCGAGAATTCCTGCGCATCGACGAGCACGACGATATCGGGATTTTCCGCCAGAACCGCCCGCGCCGTCTGCCGCACGCGCCAGAGCAGCAGCGGCAGGCGCAGGATGACGTCCTTGATCCCCATCACCGCCAGGTCGCTCATGGGATAGAGCGAGTGCAAGCCTTCGGCCAGCAGCTCCTGCCCGCCCACGCCGCTCAGTTTCACGTCCCGCCGCGCCTTGAGGCGCTGCACGAGATCGGCGGCGATGCGGTCGCCGGACGGCTCGCCTGCGAGAATGAAGAGGTTGAGCGGCTCAGCCATCGATGGCGATGCCGAGGACCGTCACGCCTTCGCGCGCGGCCAGTTCCATCAGCCGTTCGCGCTCGATGACGATGCTGCGCCCGGCCTGCACCGCCACCACGGAAACGCCCGCGGCCTTGGCATTGATGATCGTATCGGGACCGATGGCGGGGAGATCGGCGAAAAGCGGCTGTTGCGGCTTGGCGGCCTTGGCGAGGATCAGCGGCGCAGCGCCATCGCCCGCCAGGCCGCGCGCGCGATAATCGCCTACCCGCGCCAGCAGCACATCGGTGCCGCCGATATCCTCGGCCGAAATCACATGCCGGCCTGCAACCACCACGGCCTGCCCGATGTCGAGCCGGCCAATCTCGCGCGCCATGTCGAGCGCGAAAGTCGCCGATTGCACGGCGTCGTCATCGCATGGCGGACCAGCCAGCAGGCCGGGTTCGGCCAGGAGATCGGGCGCGATCTCGTGGACGCCGATCAACTCCGCCCCTGCCATTTTCTTGAGCACCGAAGCGAGCCCGGAAAGAGCGGCATCGCCCAGCGAATGGGAGGGAGCCGAAGACGGGCGATCCGAATTGCTGCCGGCGAATTTGGCCAGGCCTTCGCGGGCGCCGTCCGAAAGCGTGATGCCGCCGGCCAGCACCACATGGCTGGTCCTGAAAACTTTCAGCGACCAGATGATGCCGAGCGGATTGCCGATATCGGCCTTGCCGACCTTGACGCCTTCGAGGTCGGGGCGCGGCGTCAGCGCCAGCACCTGCACCTTGTCGCCCGCCTGCTGCGCGGCGCGCACGACATGCGGCACGAGATCACCCGTGCCGGCAAAAACCGTGAGGCGCCTTGCCATTATTCGTCGTGGTGGCCGTTGCGCGGCAGGCAGATCGGGCGATCGTTGGCGGCGGCGATGAAACTCACCACGTCCTGCACCATCGGGGCGCCCTTGAACATCTCGGCGGCATCCTCGACGCGTTCGAGGAGCGTGCCCTCGCTCGAAAAGATCATGCGATAGGCGGCGCGCAGCGTATGGATGGCTTCGCGGTCGAAGCCGCTGCGCTTGAGGCCAATGAGATTGAGCCCGGCCAGGTTCGCGCGATTGCCCACGGCCATGCCATAGGGGATCACGTCGCCATCGACCATGCTCTGCGCGCCGATGAAGGCATGCTTGCCGATGCGCACGAACTGATGGACGCCGCAGATGCCGCCGAAACGGACATAATCCTCGACCACGCAATGGCCGGCGACGGCCACGTAATTGGCCAGCACCACATGATTGCCGATCTTGCAGTCATGCGCGACATGCGCGCTTGCCATGATCAGGCAATCGTCGCCGATCCGCGTCTCCATGCCGCCGCCGGCCGTGCCGGGGTTGATGGTGGTGTTCTCTCGGATCACCGTGCGCTCGCCGATGATCAGCCGACTCGGCTCGCCCTTGTATTTGAGGTCCTGCGGCGGATGGCCGATCGAGGCGAAGGGATAGATGATCGAATTGGCGCCGATATCGGTATGGCCGGCGACAGCCACATGCGAGACGAGTTCGACCCCGTCATGGAGCGTGACCGTATCCTCGATCACGCAATAGGGGCCGATCTTGACGCCCGCACCCAATTTGGCATTGGGGCTGATGATGGCGGTGGGATGGATGAAGGTGGAGCCTTCTGGCTGGGAAGCAGGTACTGCCAATTTTATTCCCCGACGATCATGGCGCCGATTTCCGCTTCGGCGATGACCGTGCCGTCCACCATTGCCTTGGCTTCGTAGCGGCCCACCGTGCGGCGACGCTGGATCTTGCGGATATGATACTCGATCCGGTCTCCAGGCTCCGCGGGCTTGCGGAACTTGGCCTTATCGATGGTGAGCAACAAAACGATGCTCTTTCCCCCGCCCTTGAGCGCGTCGTGCGAAATCACAGTCGCACCACAGGTCTGGGCCATCCCCTCTATGATCAGCACGCCCGGGAAGATCGGCTTTCCCGGAAAGTGCCCCTGGAAGATCGGCTCGTTGAACGTGACGTTCTTGATGCCGATGGCACTTTCGTCCCCGTTCATGTTGGTGATGCGATCGATCATCAGGAACGGGTAGCGGTGCGGGAGACACTCAAGGACCCGCCCAATGTCCAGACTGTTGAGTTCGGTGGTCACCGGCTTCTCCACGACATTGGTATCCATCAACGCTTCTCCCCTTTGGTCAACCGCCTTACCGTGGCGATTTCACGCCAGAAGTCCCTTATATCCTGCGCCGGAGCGCCTGCAAGCTTGGAGCCTGCCGGCCAGTCCTTGGTAACGGCGGCGCGGCCGTGAACCACCGAGCCGGCGCCGATGCGCATGTGCCCGGACGTGCCGACGCCGCCACCCAGCAACACGCCGTCCTCGACGATCGTCGAGCCGGAAAGGCCGCTCATGGCGGCGATCAGGCAATAGCGCCCGATTCGGCAGTTGTGGCCGATTTGGACCAGGTTGTCGATCTTGGTGCCCTCGCCGATCACCGTGTCACCGAGCGCGCCGCGATCGACCGTGGTGTTGGCGCCGATCTCGACGTTGTCCTGCACGATGACGCGGCCGAGTTGCGGCACCTTGCGGTTGGATTGCGCCAGACCCAGCCAGCCGAACCCTTCCGTTCCCAGCCGCGCGCCGGGATGGATGACGACCTTGTTGCCCAGATAGCTGCAATCGATGCTGACGTTGGAGCCGATCACCGCGTCGCGACCGATGGTCACCCCTGCCCCGATCACCGTATTGGAGCCGATGATGGTGTTGCGCCCGATCTGGACATCGGGACCGATGACGACGTTCTGGCCGATGACGACGTTTTCCTCGAGCAGCGGCTGGCCCGGCTCGAGCCCGGCCCTGAGGATCGAGCGCGTATCCTGCGGGTAGAGCCAATCGAGGATATTGGCGAAAACGTCATGGGCTTGGGCCGCGACGATGGCGATGACGCCTTCGGGCACCAGTTCGCGCAAAGCCGGGGTGACGATCACCGCGCCGGCAGAGGTAGCCTTGAGGTCTTCGGAATAGTCGGTATGGGCCGCCAGGGAAATTTCGCCGGGGCCGGCGAGCGCCAGTTCCTCGGCACCGGTAATGAGCAGTTCGACAGGGCTCGAGACCTCCACCGGCCGCCCGGCGATGGCCAGCAACTGGCTGAGCGCGGCGGGCCCGGAAGAGGCGTGAAATCGGGTATCGACCATGGATCAACTTCTAAAAAAAGAAGCCGCGGCGCACCGCGGCTTCGATTGCGTTCTCGCCGTGCCGGTTAGAGCAGCGTCGAGAGGGTCAGCGAGAAGACCTGGGTACGGTCGCTCGTGGCCTTGTTGAGAACGTAGGCGAAGTCGCCACGCAGCGGGCCGAACGGCGAGTTCCAGATGAGCGAGGCACCAACCGAGCTCTTGAACTTCTCGTCGATGCTGTCGCCGTCGACCGAGCCCGAAAGGAAGGCCGGGGTCCCGTCGATCCAGGCGGCATCGGCCCACACGGCGCCACGCAGACCATAGGTCTCCGGGATCACCGGCAGCGGGAATTCGATTTCCGCCGACAGGCCCGCATACATGGTGGCGCCGAGGAACTCGCCCGTGGCCAGGCGCGGGCCCACGCCACGGCCCTGGAAGCCGCGGATCAGGTTCGAGCCGAGCGGGAAGGCTTCGGTAGCCGACACGTCGCCATCGCTGATGTTGTTGATGATGCCGGCGGCGCCGCGAACGCTGGCCACCATGCCGCTGTCTTCGAGCAGGGGCATGAAGTAGCGGGCACGGGCCTCGGTCTTCACGTAGCTCACGTCCCAACCCACATATTGCTGGGTGAAGGTCGCGATCAGGCCCTCGGTCGGCGCCTTGGGGTCATCGACCGTGTTGTAGCTCAGGCCATAGCCGATCCACGCCTTGTTCTTGACGTCGCCATCGTTGACTACACCCGACGTAGGAGCGCTACCGTCAGAAAATTCCTTGTGCTCAAGGCCAGTGAAGATATTGGCCGAGAGGTCACGGGTGATCGGCACGCCGAAGCGGAGCTGGCCACCGGTCGCGGTGTAGCCGTAATAGACCGAGGTCGAGCTGGTCGGCTCGGCGACGACGCGGTGATAGGCGTCCACGCCGGCCGAAATCTTCAGGCCCATGAAGCGCGGTTCGGTGAAGGAGAAGTCGAACGAACGACCACCCTGCTGACCGTCGAGGCCGGCATTGGCGCCGATGGCGGCACGAACATACTGGCCACGGCCGAGGAAGTTGCGCTCGGTCACCGAGATTTCGCCCAGCAGGCCGTCATTGGTCGAGTAACCGGCGGTGATGCCGTACTCGCCCGTCGACTGCTCGACGACGTTGATGTTGATCACGACCTTGTCCGGCGCGCTGCCCGGCTCGGTGCTGACATCGACGGTCTTGAAGAAGCCGAGGCCTTCGATGGCGCGCTTGCCGCGCAGGACGACCGAACGGTTGAACGGGTCGCCTTCGACGAAGTCCAGTTCGCGACGGATCACGAAGTCACGGGTCTTCTCGTTGCCGCTGATATTGACGCGCTCGACATAGACACGAGGACCTTCGTCGACCAGGTAGGTGACGTTGAAGGTCTTGTTGGCGACGTCGCGATCGAGACGCGGACGCACGTCGGCGAAGGAATAGCCCTGGTCGGTCGCATCCAGAGCCATCTGCTCGACGGTCTTCTGGAGGTCGGCATAGGAGTAACGGGAGCCCTGCCCCGTACGCACCGTGCCCTTGAGGGAATTGGTGTTCAGGCCATTGATCGAGGTTTCGATGCCGACATTGCCGAACGCGTAGCGGTCGCCCTCGTTGATCGTGAAATTGATGAAATAGGCATTACGCGCCGCATCGAACTCGCCGACCGAGGTCACCTGCGTGTCGGGGTAGCCGTGGTTGGCGTAATAGAGACGGATGAGGTCGCGGTCGACGGCCAGCTTCTGCTCGTCATAGGTGTCATCGCGGAAGAGCCAGCTCAGGATGCCGCTTTCCTTGGTACTGATGACGCCTTTGAGGGTGCCGCCATTGACGAAATTGTTGCCCGTGAAGTTGATCGCGGCGATGCCGGCGCGGTCGCCTTCGTTGACGACGAAGGTTACGCGGACGCGGCCGCCTTCGACGTTCTCGACCTTGGGGGTCACGGTCACGTTGGTGAAGCCCGACTTGTCGTAGGCGAGACGGATGCTCTCGGCATCGGCGGCCACGCCCTGCGACGAATAGGTGCCGCGCGTCGCCGTATCCACCATGGCCAGCAGCTGGGCATCGGAGAATCGCTTGTTGCCCTCGAAGAGCACCGAGGCGATCAGGGGAGCCTGGGACTGCGCCTGGACCGGCTGGACCCCGAGGAGAGAGCCGCCAGCGCCCGGCAGGGAACCCGCAGCAAACAAGGCCAGCGCCACAAACACGCCGCGCATCAGCTTGGTGGGATCAATCATGTTTTTTATTGCCTCATGCGACCAGACGCATGGAATCGCCCCAGACGAGCTTCCCCACGCTTACTCATTGAACGGTTTTACTGTTTTTTTAACCAAGGGCAAGGCGCAAACGCCCGTTGGGTTAGCAAAACATTGGGGCGGGTGCATCCATGCAACACCCTGGAAATATCGGTTACCAGGTCGTTAAAGCAGGTCGTTCACGAGCGTGAAGATCGTCAGCGTGAACACCAGAGCCAGCCCGACACGGAACCCGAACTCCTGCACCCGCTGACTGAGCGGGCGGCCCCGAACCGCTTCAATGAGATAATAGACCAGGTGCCCGCCGTCGAGCATGGGAACGGGCAAAAGGTTAAACAATCCAATGTTTAGTGAGATCATCGCGATGAGGTTGACGAAAGCGGCGAAGCCCAGCGTCGCCACTTCGCCCGAAACCTGGGCCACCTTGACAGGCCCGCCCAGCTGCTCGCGATCCCCCCGCCCTACGAAGAAGTCGCCGATGAAGGCCGCGGTGCGGTCGACGATGAAGCGGATCTCGTCCACCGTCATGCCGACGGCTTCCACCGGGCCCGGGCGGTAAAGCGTCACGTCGCTGTTTTCCACATCCCGGCTCACGCCGATGCGGCCGATCCGATGGGTCTTGCCGAAGCGGTCGGTGGTCTCGGCGGCTTCGGGCGTGGCGACGATCGTCCTGTCCAGTCCGCTGCGTTCGAGCACGATGGTCACGGGGCGCTGCGGGGCGGTGCTGATCAGCCGCTGGAAATCCTCGAAGCCGCGCACCTCATAGCCATCGACCGAGAGAATCTTGTCGCCGGCCATGAGCCCGGCTTCGGCCGCCACGGAATTGGGCATCACCTCGCCGATCACCGGCGGAATGGTGTAGCGCCCGTAGCCGAGCAGCAGCGCATAGAGAATGACGAAGGTGAGGATGACGTTGGCGACGGGGCCCGCCATCACCACCGAGATGCGCTGCCAGACGTTCTTGTTGACGAACAGCCTTTCGCGCAATTCCGGGTCGGCGTTGTCGATGAGTTCGTTGTCCGGCAGGGCGCTCGTGGCGTTCATGTCGCCGACGAAGCGCACATAGCCACCCAGCGGGATGGCCGAGATGCGCCAGCGCGTGCCGTGCTTGTCGTTCCAGCCGAACAGCTCCGGGCCGAAGCCGATCGAGAAGGTCTGGATAGCGATCCTGTTCCAGCGCGCAACGAGGTAATGCCCCATCTCGTGGACGAAGACGATGACCGTCAGGACGACCAGGAAGGACAGGATGGTGGTGAAAAACGACGGCAGCATGAACTGTCCTTCACTTCGAACGAGCCGGACGTCCTACCAATGGAGGAAACCGCCCGCCACGTTGTCGAGCCCGGAATGCACAAGCCCGACGACAAACACGAAAATCACGCCGAATGTGAGGCTGTCGAGGCGGTCCATCAAGCCCCCGTGGCCGGGTATGATGTCGCCGCTGTCCTTGATACGGAAATGCCGCTTGATGGCGCTTTCGGTCAGATCGCCCAATTGCCCGAGAATGCTGACGCTTACTGAAAAGACGGCGCCCAGCCACCAGGGCGAGTCCGTGACCACGAGCCACACCACGAAACCCGATATGGCCCCGAGCGCCAGCCCGCCCAGCGCGCCCGACCAGGTCTTGGAGGGCGAGATGTCGGGGGCCAGCTTTTCGCCCCCGATCTGACGGCCGGTGAAGAAGGCGGCGGAATCGGTCATCCAGACGGTGACGCCCAGGAAGATGCCGGCCAGCAGCCCGTCCCAGGTCGTGCCACGCATGGCGAGCACGGCCACCACGACCAATCCGAAAAAGGCGAGGCCGGCGGCGCGCCAGATGCGGCCCTCCCCGCCGAAGATCACGGCGATGAGGATGGCGAGCGCGATGACGCCGGCCGAGGCCGGCAAGCCCCAGGCCCGATAGACGAGGCCGGAAACGGCGACGAGCGCCACGGTGATGGCGCCGGGCACGGAGATGGGCGCGCGCGCCACCATCTGCTCCCATTCGCGATAGACACCGGCAAAGACGAGACCGACGGTGGCGGCAAAGATGTAGCCGCCGAAATAGAGACTTAGCGCTGTCAGCGGAAGCAATACGAAAGCAGAGCCGAGGCGCGGGCCGAGGTCGGACCAGGACCGCCGCGAGGTCGCAGAGTCGGGGTTTGGATCGCCCGCTGAACTCAAGTCACTGCCTCTAGCCCGCCAAACCGCCTTTCGCGGGCCGAGTAGTCCTCGAGCACGCGCAGGAAGGTGGTTTCGTCGAAATCGGGCCAGTTCTCTTCGACGAAGATCAGCTCGGAATAGGCGCCCTGCCAGAGCAGGAAGTTGGAGAACCGCCGCTCCCCGCTCGTGCGGATGATGATGTCGGGGTCGGGAATGCCGGACGTATAGAGCGCCCGCTCGATCGTGGCTTCGGTGATGCTGTCGGGGGCGATCTCGCCGGCAGCCACGCCGCGCGCGATCTGGCGCACGGCCTCGGTGATCTCGGCCTTGCCGCCATAGTTGAAGGCGACGACGAGCTGCAGGCCGGTATTGCCGCGGGTCTTGTTCTCGACATCGGCGATCAGCCGCTGCAGGGAATTGTCCAGCCCCTCGCGCGCGCCGATGATGCGCACCTGCACGTTGTTGCGCACCAGCTTTTCGAGGTCGGAGGCCACGAAGCGCCGCAGCAGGCCGAAGATGAAGTTCACTTCATCGCGCGGCCGCGACCAGTTCTCCGAGGAGAAGCTGAACACCGTCAGGTGGTCGACGCCGTAGCGAATGCACAATTCCACCATGCGGCGCAGCGCCTTGACGCCCGCGATGTGCCCTTCCGTGCGCGGCTTGCCGCGGGCGCGGGCCCAGCGGCCATTGCCGTCCATGATGACGCCCACATGCCGCGGAATCCTGAGCCCGGGCCTCTGGCGCAAATCGCTGTCGATGGCTGGGTCGGTGGACATGTAATCCTTCGAGCGCCCCTGAGGCTTGGACCGGTCGATCCTAAACCTGCATGATTTCCTGTTCTTTAACCGCGACGATCTTGTCGATCTCGGCCACGGCGCCGTCGGTCGCCTTCTGCACCAGGTCAGACTTCACGCGGCTGTCGTCCTGGCTCATGGCGCCGTCTTTTTCCAGCTTCTTGAGCAGGTCCATGCCGTCGCGGCGGATGTGGCGCACGGCGACGCGGGCCTGTTCGGCATAGTTATGGGCGACCTTTGTGAGTTCCTTGCGGCGCTCCTGGTTCAACTCCGGGAGCGGCACGCGGATCACCTGGCCTTCGCTGGCCGGGTTGAGGCCGAGGCCGCTGTCGCGGATGGCGCGTTCGACGGCGCTGGCCATCGAGCGGTCCCAGACCTGGACGCTGAGCATGCGCGGCTCGGGCACGGTGACGGTCGCCACCTGGTTGAGCGGCATGCGCGAGCCATAGGCTTCCACGGTGATCGGTTCTAGCAGGCTCGCGCTGGCGCGCCCCGTGCGAAGGCCGGCCAGCTCGTCCTTGAGCGAGGCGATCGACTTCTGCATGCGGGTCTTGAGGTCCTCGAGCGAGAAGGTTTCTGCCATGATCTATTTCCTCTTTATTTTCTCAGGCGTTAGCCGACGCGCGTCGACCGCGTGCGGCCTTCGAGGACGCCAGCCAGCCCTTCCTTGTCATCGAGCGCATAGACTAATATCGGCAAGCCGTTGTCGCGGGCAAGCGCGAAGGCAGCCGTATCCATCACCTGGAGGTTCCGGGCGATGACCTCTTCGTGGCTGATGGTGTCGAAACGCTTGGCGTCCGGGTTCTTGAACGGGTCTTCCGAATAGACGCCGTCCACCTTGGTGCCCTTGAGCAGCACGTCGCAATCGAGTTCGATCGCCTTGAGCGCGGCGGCGGTGTCCGTGGTGAAGAACGGATTGCCGGTGCCGCCGGCGAGCACCACCACATAGCCCTCGTCCAGCGCGGCCTTGGCGGCGCGGGCGGTGAAGGTGTCGGCGACCGAAGGCATGCTCACGGCACTGAAGACCTTGGACTTCACCCCAGCCCTCGTAATGGCGCTCGACAGGGCCAGCGAGTTGATCACCGTCCCGAGCATGCCCATGAGGTCGGCGGTCACGCGGTCCGTGCCGTTGGCGGCCACGGTCATGCCGCGGAAGATGTTGCCGGCGCCGATCACGACGCCCACTTCCACGCCCGCCTTGGCGACATCGGCGATCTGCTGGGCGAGCCCGGTCAGGAACTGCGGCTCGATGCCGAAGGACTGGTCACCCGCCAGCACTTCGCCGGACACTTTGAGCAGGATGCGTTTGTAAGCGGATTTCGTCACCGGCCGACCCCTCTAACTGCCGCAACCGCGCGCGATTCCGCTGGTGCCGGCTAGACGTTAGAGCATTTTCCGCCCGATTGAATACCGGCAGTTACTAGAAAATGCACTATTGGAATATTGGAGCGCCCAACTAAGGCGCAATCAAAGCGCTCCCCGGAAAATTTCCCGGGGAGCGAAAGCCTTGAGCCGGTCAGGCGCCGGCAGCGGCGGCGACTTCGGCGGCGAAGTCGGTGGTTTCCTTCTCGATCCCCTCGCCCAGCGCATAGCGTACGAAGGCGGTGATCTTGATGGGGGCGCCGACGTCCTTTTCGGCGTTCTTGAGAACGTCGGCGATCTTGGTCTCGCCGTCGATCACGAACACCTGGGCCAGGAGCGTGACTTCTTCGTAGAACTTGCGGACGCGGCCTTCGACCATCTTCTCGATGATTTCGGCCGGCTTGCCCGATTCCTTGGCCTGCTCGGTGAACACGGCGCGCTCGCGGGCCACCACAGTCTGGTCGAGGTCGTCAGGCGACACCGACAGCGGGTTGGTGTTGGCGATGTGCATGGCGATCTGCTTGCCGAGGGCGGCAAGGGCGTCCTTGTTGCCGGTCGACTCGAGGCCGACGATGATGCCCAGCTTGCCCAGGCCCGGCTTGACGGTGTTGTGGACGTAGTTGCCGATCACGCCTTCCGAAACCGAAACGACCGCGGTGCGGCGCAGGTTCATGTTCTCGCCGATGGTGGCGATGGCGTCGGTCAGCTCGCCCGAAACCGAGCGGCCCGAACCGGGATACGGCATCTCGCTCAGGCGCGCGACGTCGCCGTCGGCTTCCAGGGCCAGCTTGGCAATGTTGCCGACGATCGTCTGGAACTGCTCGTTGCGGGCAACGAAGTCGGTTTCCGAGTTCACTTCCACGATGGCGCCGCGATTGCCTTCGATGGCAACGCCGACCAGGCCTTCAGCCGCCACGCGGCCGGCCTTCTTGGCGGCCTTGGCCAGGCCACGGGTGCGCAGCCAGTCGACCGCGGCTTCCATGTCGCCATTGGTCTCCTGCAAGGCCTTCTTGCAGTCCATCATGCCGACGCCGGTCAGCTCGCGGAGTTCTTTAACCTTGGCAGCAGTGATTTCCATGATGTCACCTCTTTGGCGGCCCCGTTTTGCCGGAGCCGCAGAGTTGGAATGTCAGTGTGACGGGCCGATGAACGGCCCGCCCCGATTAGGCGTTCGTGTCGCTTTCCTGGACTTCGGTCAGCGCCGGCTCGACCGGAGCCTCGACCGAAGCGCCCAGATCGGCGCCAGCGGCGGCCGACGAACGCGAAATGCCATCGATGGCAGCGCGGGCGACCAGCGAGCAGTAGAGCTCGAGGGCGCGGCTGGCGTCGTCATTGCCCGGGATCGGGTAATCGACAACATCCGGATCGCTGTTGGTGTCGACGATGGCGACGACCGGGATGCCCAGGCGGCGGGCTTCCTTGATGGCATTGGCTTCCTTGTTCGTGTCGATGACGAACAGGAGGTTCGGAAGGTTGCCCATGTCCTTGATGCCGCCGAGGTCGCGCTCAAGACGCTCCTTCTCGCGGGAGAGCATCAGGCGCTCCTTCTTGTTGCGGCCGTCCATGCCCTCGGTTTCCTGGGCCTCGAGTTCGCGCAGGCGGGCGATTGAGTTGGAAATCGTCTGCCAGTTGGTCAGCGTGCCGCCGAGCCAGCGGGAATTCACGAAGTATTGGGCGGACTGGCGGGCAGCCTCGGCCACGAGCGGGGCAGCCTGGCGCTTGGTGCCGACATAGAGCACGCGGCCGCCATCGGCCACGGTGTCCGAGATCAGCTGCAGCGCGCGGCTGAGCTGCGGGACGGTCTGGCTCAGGTCGAGAATGTGGATGTCGTTGCGCACGCCGAAGATGTAGCGTTCCATCTTCGGGTTCCAGCGATGCTTCTGGTGGCCGAAATGGACGCCAGCTTCGAGGAGTTGGCGCATGGAGAAATCAGGCAGTGCCATTGGCAGCGTTCCTTTACCGGTTGTGCCTCCGCAAAAGCCTATGCGACGGTTTCCCGTCACCGGTTGGACACCAGCTCAATCTGGCGGCCGCTTTTGCGTGTGAAATCGCACCGGGAATCGTCCCGGGCGCTGCGCGGATATAGTCGAGAAGCGCCCGGTTGGCAAGGCGGGTCCGGCGCGGGTGCCCGCAGAGCAGATCAGGGGCGTGTTCACCCCTCATCCAGCGCTATCGCGCCACCTTCTCCCGTGAGGGCAGAAGGAAAGAGTGCCCCGGACTCCCCCACCCCTCGTGGGAAAGCGTGCCCGAAGGCCACATACTCTATCCCGCCGCCCTACCCCCGCGACCGCGCTGACCAGATCACTTTGGGCTCATACCCGAAATCCTTGTCGAACGGATATGTCTTCACCTGCTTACGCAGTCGCGGCAGCCGTTCGACATATTGGTCCACCACACCGGGCGACAGCGCCATGATCGAGGGATTGGCGATCGGCGCCAACTCGGGCGAAAGATAACCCGATTTCACCACCACGATCTGCGCATCCATGGGATTGAGCCCCAGCCGCAGGAAATCGGCGATATCGTGATAAGGCCGCCGCCTGGAATGCACCACCACGGCCACGCCCTCGATCTGGAGCACGGCCTCGCGCCGCGCCGGGTCCGCCACATCCAGCAGGAACGCCACCTTCGCTTTCACGGCTACCGGCTTGCTGCCATTCGGATCGAGCGTCGCCCCGATGCTGATCTCGATGGTTTCGCCCTGCCCGGCCGCGTAAGCCGCCTCGGTCGCCGCCTTGTCCGTGATCCCGGCCAGCATCACGCCCCTGGCGCCCTGCCGGAGCAATTCGGCCAGCATGTCGGCGCGGTCCCCGACGCCGCCGGCTGTCGGGTTATCGCCCGAATCCGCCAGCACCACGGGATGGGTCTTGCTCTCCATGGCCCAGCGCACGCATTCCTCGACACCGCCGACCTTCGAGCCGAAGGCGAAGTTTTCGCGTTCGTCCCAATAGGCGCGGGCCAGCGCGACTGCCTCGCGCGTCATGGCGGCGCGATCCGTTCCGGTCATCACCACGGCGGCGGTGGCGCGAGGCTCGTCGGCCCAGACATAGCCGACCATGAGCGAGGCATCCCAGATGCCGGGTATCGCATCGAGCACCGGCAGCCGCGCATAAAGGCTGCGCGCAGGCTCGTCCTCGGTGGAGGTCTTTTCACCCGGCAGCACGACCGGGATCGGGCACCAGAGCAGCGATGGGCGCTCTCCGCCTTCCAGCAGACGCAGCAGCAGGCTCACCGAGCGCCGCATCGTCTCCTCGACGTCGATATGGGGCGCCGTGCGATAGGTCGAATAGCAGTCGAGCCCGTCGATGATGCGCTGGCTCAGGTTGCCGTGGAGGTCATAGCTCGCCGTGATCGGGCAATCCGGCCCGACCGCAGCCCGCGCCGCCGTCACGAAATCGCCCTCGGCATCTTCCATGCCTTCCACGAACGCGGCCCCGTGCAGCGCCAGGTAGAGTCCGTCGATCGGCCCGAGCGTCGCCAGCCTTTCGAGGAATTCCCGTTTGAAGCCCTCATAGGTTTCCCGCGCGATCGGTCCGCCCGGAACGGCGCGCGCATGCAGCGTTGGCAGGAAAGTCGCCCCGTAGTCGGCCAGGAACCGGAAAGACGGCGCGTCCAGCAGCGCCTCGCCACGATAGACGGTGAAATCCTCGGTCCGCGACAACACGGGATTGTAGGTGCTGGATTCGATGTGGAAGCCGCCGAAAGCGATGCGCATGAACTGTCCCGATCTGGCAAATGCAACGCCTGAACAATCCGGTGAAACCGTTTTCAGAGCAATCGGCTATTTCTGAAAAGGATCGAACGTTCGCAAGCCCGTTCATCTTCGTTCAGAAACCGTTCAGATAGCGCCCTTCGCCGATCATTTCGACAGGGCTTGCCGACCTCCCCCCACCTCGTACTAGCCTTCACCCCGCGCCGCTTCCGTGCGCGATTCCATGGTTTGGGAGGACCGATTGGCCAACAGGATCATCAAGCAGCTCGCCCATGCCTGCATCTTCGCGCATGACCTCGCCGCCACCGAGGCGTTCTATCGCGACGTGCTCGGCATCGAGGTGAAATTCCGCTTCATGCGCGAAGGCAAGCTCATCGGCTATTACCTCGACGCGGGCAACCGGACCTTCATCGAGGTGTTTGAAAAGCAGAGCGCCAGCTTCGACGAGTCCAACGTTATCAACCATCTATGTCTTGAGGTTGAGAACATGGATGAAGCCATTGCGCAGATCCGCAGTCGGGGCGTGAGCATCACCGACAAGAAATTCGGCATTGATGATACCTGGCAATCCTGGACTGCCGATCCCAATGGCGTGAAGATCGAACTCTTCGAATATACCGCCAAAAGCGCCCAGTTCCTCGGCGGCGACCGCGAGGTCAACTGGTAGCCTCAATCGAGGTCGAGCGCATAGCGGCGCAACACCGCCAGTTCCACATGCCTTAGGGCCCCCTTATGCGTCGCGCGCAAAAACACCCGCGGCGCGACGCCGGCGGCATAGGCCTGAACCCAGCGGTCAGCCACCAAACACCAACGATCTCCGGGCTTTAGCCCGGGGAACGCGTATTGCGGCATCGGTGTCGTCAGGTCGTTGCCCACCGATTGCGAGAACGCCAGGAATTCGCCGCTCATCTGCGCACAGATAAGGTGTCGTCCCTCGTCTTCCGGCCCCGCCGAACAATAGCCGTTGCGATAGAAGCCGGTCAGCGGGTCGCTGGAACAGGGCTCCAGCGGCTCGTCGAAGACGTTGAGCTCGGGCTCGCGCTCGAAGAACGGCTTATTCAACCGTCACGCTCTTGGCCAGGTTACGCGGCTGGTCCACGTCCGTGCCCATGTGGACGGCGGTGTGATAGGCCAGAAGCTGCACCGGAATGGTGGCGAGGATCGGCGCCACGAAGCTCGAAACCTTCGGCAGAACAATGGTTTCGGCGACACCGGCCCCAACCTTCTCAACGCCCTCCGCATCGGTGATGAGGATGATCTTGCCGCCGCGTGCCGCCACTTCCTGCATGTTGGAGAGCGTCTTTTCGATCAGCTCGTCCGATGGCGCCACCACGATTACCGGCATGGCCTCGTCGACCAGCGCGATCGGCCCGTGCTTGAGTTCGCCGGCGGCATAGCCCTCGGCGTGGATATAGGAGATTTCCTTAAGCTTCAGCGCCCCTTCGAGCGCGATCGGGTACATCGCCCCGCGCCCCAGATAGAGCACGTCCCGAGCCTTGGAGAGCCGCTTGGCGATCCGCTCGATCTGCCCCTCCGCCGCCAGCGCCGCCGAAACCGCGCGCGGCAGTTCCACGAGCGCCCGCACCAGCTGGGTCTCCTGTTCGGGGGTAATGGTCCCGCGCGCCTTGGCAGCCGCCACGGCGAGGCTCGCCAGCGCCGCCAGTTGCGCGGTCAGCGCCTTGGTCGAAGCGACGCCGATTTCGGGCCCGCACAGCGTCGGGAATGCCACCTGCGATTCCCGCGCGATGGTGGATTCGGGCACATTCACCAGCGAGGCGATGTGCTGCCCCTGCCCCGCGCAATAGCGCAGCGCCGCCAGCGTATCGGCGGTCTCGCCCGATTGCGAAATGAACAGCGACAGCCCGTTCGCCTCCAGCGGCGGCTCGCGATAGCGGAACTCGGAGGCCACATCGACATCCACCGGCAGCCGCGCATAGCGCTCGAACCAGTATTTGGCCACCGATCCGGCCAGGAACGCCGTGCCGCAGGCCGAGATATTGAGCCGCGAGAGCTTTGCGAAATCGAAGGGCAGCGTTTCGCGCAAGGCCACCGTTTCGCTGCCCATGTCCACGTAGTGGCTGAGCGTGTGCGAGATGGTTTCGGGCTGCTCGTAGATTTCCTTGGCCATGAAGTGGCGGTGGTTGCCCTTGTCGACCAGCAGCGCCGAGGCGTTCGAGATCAGCATTTCGCGCTGCACGATGCCGTCGCCGCCATCGCGGATGGTCACGCCCCTGGGCGTAATCACCGCCCAGTCGCCGTCTTCGAGATAGCTCAGCCGCGAGGTGAACGGGGCCAGCGCCATGGCGTCCGAGCCCAGATACATTTCGGCCGCGCCGTAGCCGATGGCCAGCGGCGCCCCGCGCCGGGCCGCGATCAGCAACTGGTCGTGGCCCTTGAACATCAGGGCCAGCGCGAAGGCGCCGCGCAGATGCTTGAGGGTCGAGGACACCGCGAATTCCGGGTCCGAGCCGCGATCGAGCTCGCGCGTCACCCATAGCGCCACCGATTCCGTATCGGTCTGCGACTTGGGGACGTAGCCGTCCTTGGCGAGGTCGGCGAGCAACTCGCGGAAATTCTCGATGATGCCGTTGTGGACGATGGCGACCTTTTCCGTCGCGTGCGGGTGGGCGTTGGCCTCGGTTGGGGCGCCGTGGGTGGCCCAGCGGGTGTGACCGATGCCGATATTGCCGGCCAGCGGCTCGAAGGCCAGTTTCTGCGCCAGGTTGCCGAGCTTGCCTTCGGCGCGGCGCCGGCCGATGCGGTCGGCATCGAGCGTCGCGACACCGGCGCTGTCATAGCCCCTGTATTCGAGCCGGCGCAGGGCATCGACGAGGCGGGGAGCCACTGGTTCGACCCCGATAATCCCGACGATGCCGCACATGGCCCTATCCCTTCTTCTTTGCCGCTTTGATCGCCTCGGCGCGCGCCCGCAATTTGGGGGCGTAGCCGGGCTTGTTCTCCTGCCGCCCGCGCCCGATGGCCAGCGCATCGGGTTCCACGTCCTTCGTGACGACGCTGCCAGAGGCGATATAGGCCCCATCACCGATGGTCACGGGCGCCACCAGCGAGGAATTGGAGCCGACGAACACATTGCTGCCGATGGTCGTGCGGTGCTTGTTCACGCCATCATAATTGCAGGTGATGGTCCCGGCGCCGACATTGACCTTGGCGCCCATTTCGGTGTCGCCAATATAGCTCAGGTGGTTGAGCTTGGAGCCGGCCCCGATATTGGCCTTCTTCACTTCGACGAAATTGCCCACCTTGACGCCCTCGGCCAGCTTCGCCTCCGGCCGCAGCCGCGCGAAGGGACCGATTTCGGCGCCGTTGCCGATCGTGGCGCCCTCGATATGGGAGAAGGCATGGATGGTGACGCCGTCGCCGACCTTCACCCCCGGCCCGAAGAAGACGTTGGGCTCGAGCACTACGTCGCGGCCCAGTTCGGTGTCATAGGAGAAATAGACGCTGGACGGGTCCTTCATGGTGACGCCCGCCACCATGAAGTCGTCGCGCCGCAATTCCTGGAACTGTGCCTCGGCGCGCGCCAGCTGCTTGCGGTCGTTGACGCCCATCACGTCGTGCTCGGGCGCCACGTGATAGGTCACGCGCTTGCCGGCGGCATTGGCCAGTTCGACCATGTCCGTGAGGTAATATTCGCCCTGCGCATTGTTGGTCTTGAGCTTGTCGATCAGTTCGCGGAACACTTCGGCGCGGAAGCCGAGGATGCAGGCATTGGAGAGCACGATCTTGCGCTCTTCCTCGCTGGCATCCTTGTGCTCGCGAATGGCCAGAAGCTGCTCACCCCTGGTCAGCAGCCGGCCATAGCCGGTCGGGTCTCTGGGCTCGAAGCCCAGGATAGCGGCGTCCCAGCCCGCGTCGAGCCGGTCGGTGATGCCCTTGAAATTGGCGGCGCGCAGCAGCGGATGGTCGGCATAGACCACCACCACATAGCCTTCGGCATCCTGCCAGGCCGTGCGCGCCATGGCGGCAGCATGGCCGGTGCCTTTGCGCTCGGCCTGCTCGAAGAACTCGGCATGAGGCGCGATTTCGAAGACCTTTTCCCGCACTGTGTCGTGTCCCGGCGCCGTCACCACTGCCAGGCGCGTGGCGCCCGCGCCGGCTGCGGCGCGCACGACATGGGAGACGATAGGCAGTCCGCCAACTTCATGGAGAACCTTGGGAATGGCCGAGCGCATCCGCGTGCCGTCACCGGCTGCAAGAACAATAGCCAATAGATCGGTCATCGGGTCGGCCCCACGTCATACTCCGGCTCGCTGTTTCTCACCTTTATGGCAGCAACGTGTTGGCAAACCGATAATCTACACGCTGCAAGGTGCTAAAGTCCCCTTGGCGGCATGATTCGACACCGCGCTTCGGAGGATGACTTGACTAAAGCCGGCGATCAATTTCGGCAATCGGATGTTACATTCTGGGGCATGGCCGCCTTGGCCTGCGGCGTTGTCGCCGTGGTCAGCGCCAACGTCTCGGCTTTGATACCCGAGGGGACCTTCCTTTCCCTGCATGTGTCGCGGCTGGAGGGGTCTTCGATTACGGGCCTGCGCCAGCAAGTGGCCCAGCTTTCGAGTGACGCCGCCCGCATGCGGCAGGATACGCGCGAAGCCCAGTCCCGCCTGACGCTGTCGGAGAATTCGAGCGGCGAGATGGCCCGCCGCGTCGGCGCGCTTGAAGTGACGCTGCCCGCGCTGCTCGAATCCAATACCGGCCACGGCATCGACCGTTCGGTCACCACCTCCGCCATTGCCGACGATCCCGTCCGCCAGACCATCGAAGCAACGGGCGGCACGGTGGCGATCACGCAGGCTCCCTTGCAGGTTGCGGCACAGACGCCGACGCAGCCCATGCCCGAAACCTTGCCGAAAATCGCCTTCGGCATCGCGCTCGGCAGCGCCATCGGCGCGAGCCAGGCTGGCGCGACCTGGAACGACCTCACCGTCAAGCTGGGCGACGTGCTCACGGGCCTCACGCCGCTGATGAATGGCGGCACGGTCCAGAATGACGGGCACCTCATCGCCGGCCCCCTTGCCGACGTGCAGGCTGCTGGCGCCCTGTGCAAGCGTCTGGAATCCCTCGCCGTCGCCTGCCTGCCCGTTCCCTATATCGGCGCCAGCGTCACCAATTAGCGCTAGGGCGCGTCACCGGCGCGCCTCTCTGCCCATCGGCGGCAGACCCGAATGTTCTTATTTCGTTCTTGCCCTCGCTAACGTTCTCCGCTATCGCTCCGTGCATATGGAGACCGCGCCATGAATACCTATGTCATCCTGCTGCGGGCGATCGGGCCGGTCACGCACAAGGTCATGTCGATGGCGCAATGGCGGGAGGCCGTGGCGGCGGCAGGTTTCATCGAGCCCGCCACGTATCTTGCCACCGGCAACATGATCGCAGCCGGCCCCGACGATATCGAAGCCGTCACCGCGCATATGAATCGCATCGTGCGCGACCTCGGCCTGGCTGCCTCCAACGTCGCCGTGGTCCGCCGCCCCGGCGAGTTGCGCGCCGTAGCAGAGGCCAACCCCTTCCCGGAGGCCGCGATCGAACGGCCCAGCGAGATGCAGGTCTTCTCCTTCGCCGACCGGCGGCCGGATTTCGGTTGGGTTGCGCAACACGAGGGGCCCGAGCGCATGGCGGTGGTGGACGGCCATCTCGTCGTCGATTATGCCGGCCGCATCTCCCAGAGTGCCCGGCTTGGCAGCCTCATCGAGAAACGCAGCGGCCCAGGCACCGGCCGCAACTGGAATACGCTCAAGGGTCTCGTCGCACGCGCCACGGCCCGCGAAGAAAAGGATTTGTGATTGGCCAAAGCCAAGTCGAGTTTCGTCTGCCAGGCCTGCGGCTCGGTCTATCCGCGCTGGCTCGGCCGCTGCGAGAGCTGCGGCGAGTGGAACACGATCGTGGAGGAGCTTGTCGATAGCGGCGTCGGCGCCGGCCCGAAATCGGCCAAGGCCAATGGCCGCCCGACGACGCTCGTGCCGCTGGCCGGCGAAACCGAGTCCGCCGCCCGCGTCGTCACCGGCATTGCCGAACTCGACCGTGTCACGGGCGGCGGTTTCGTCAAGGGCTCGACCATTCTTGTCGGCGGCGATCCGGGCATTGGCAAGTCCACGCTCCTGCTCCAGGCCGCCGCCGCTCTCGGCGATAGCGGCAAGCGGATCATATACGTCTCAGGCGAAGAGGCGGTGGCGCAGGTGCGCCTGCGCGCCCAGCGTCTTGGTCTCGGCGACAAACAGGTCCACCTCGCCGCCGAAACCAATGTCGAAACCATTCTGGCCACGCTCGAACAGGGCCCGCCGCCCGATCTCGTCATCATCGATTCCATCCAGACCCTGTGGACCGACCGCGTCGAGAGCGCGCCGGGCACCGTTACGCAAGTGCGCACCTCCGCCCAGGCGTTGACGCGTTTCTCCAAAAAGTCTGGCGCCGCCGTGGTGCTCGTCGGCCATGTCACCAAGGATGGCCAGATCGCCGGCCCGCGCGTGGTCGAGCACATGGTCGATGCCGTGCTCTATTTCGAGGGCGACGCCAGCCACACGTTCCGCATCCTGCGCGGCGTCAAGAACCGCTATGGCGCGACCGACGAAATCGGCGTCTTCGAAATGACGACGCTCGGCCTCTCCCAGGTCGCCAACCCTTCGGCGCTTTTCCTCGACCAGCGCGACGAGGGCGCGGCGGGTTCCGCTGTGTTCGCCGGCATGGAGGGCACGCGCCCCATTCTCATCGAGGTGCAGGCCTTGGTGGCGCCCTCCCCGCTCGGCACCCCGCGCCGCGCCGTGGTGGGCTGGGATTCATCGCGCCTGTCGATGATCCTGGCGGTGCTCGAAACCCGCTGCGGCGTCCGTATCGGGGCCAACGACATCTACCTCAACGTCGCTGGCGGCCTCAAAATCAACGAGCCCGCCGCCGATCTCGCTATCGCTGCCGCGCTCATTTCCTCGCTCACCGATGCGCCGCTGCCTTCGGACTCGGTCTATTTCGGCGAAGTTTCGCTCGCCGGCGGCATCCGTCCCGTGGTCCATTCCGGGCTGCGCCTGCGCGAAGCCCAGAAGCTGGGCTTTTCGGCCGTCTCGACCGGCCGCCTCACCAATGGCGACAAGAATTCCGGCCTCACGGTCAGCGAGTTCACCAACCTTGCCGAGCTCGTCGGCCGCATCGCCGCCAATGGGCGCCGGCGGACGACGCAGCCGGTCGACGAGGAGTGACAAATGGCGGGGCTGACCTCATCACCGAACCTGCATAGACTGCGCCCATGCTCATAAAAGCCCACGTCCGCACCATCCTTCTCGATTATTGGGACCCCAACAGCATCCGCAACGTGCCCAAGGCCAAGGGCGAATACGATGCCTATATCGGTCAGATCCTGCGCGATGTGTCGGCGGGCGCCAGCGAGGAACGGCTGGCGACCTATCTGCTGCGCATCGAGACGGATGTGTTCAAGCAGGCCGGAGATCGCGACCGCGCCCTGTTCGTGGCGCACAAGCTGCTCTCCAACGACCAGATGACGATGGAAATCGACCCAGAAGAATGACTGCCCTTGCCCCTGCCGAGCGCCTGACCGGCGTGCTTTTCGATCTCGACGACACCCTTCTCGACCATCGCGGCGCCGCGCGTGCGGCACTGACGACCTGGACGGCGTCGCTCGGCCTCGAAGGCGCGATCGAGGAATTCGAGGCGCGCTGGCTGCATTTCGAGACCATCTATTACCGCAAGTACCAGGCGCGCGAGCTCACCAATGCCGAGCATCGGCGCGCCCGCGTACGCGAATTCCTGGCGCCGCGCGTCTTCGCGGAGGATGCCGAGGCCGACGCCGCTTTCCAGGCCTATTGGCAGGCCTATTCCGCCTCCTGGCGTGCCTTCGACGATGCCGTGGATGCCGTGCAGCGCGCCCATGCCGCCGGCCTCGCCGTGGGCATCCTCACCAATGGCGACATCAACGCGCAGACCCTCAAGGTGCGCTCGACGGCGCTGTCCGCTCTCGATATCCGCATCTTCGCGTCCTCGGAACTGCCCGCCGCCAAGCCGCATGCCTCGGCCTTCCACGCCGCCTGCGACGGGCTGGGCGTCCTGCCGGGCAATTGCCTCATGGTCGGGGATTCGCTCGAAAACGACATTCGCGGCGGCCATGCCGCCGGTCTGCCCGTCATGCTGCTCGATCGCTCGGGCACGCTCGAAGCCGACTTTCCGCGCATCGCCTCTCTGCACGACCTGCGCTTCTAGGCGCGGCCGTCGGCGTCTCCATCGTCGTAATCGCTGTCCGGGATTTCCGGGGGCGCCGGCTGCGCGGGAGCCTGCGCCTTGCGCGGCCGCCGCTTGCGCGCCGGTTTGGCCGGCCCGTCTTCCGGCACGGTTTCCTGATTCTGCACCTGAATGGTCCGGCGCGGCATGGGGATTTCGATGCCGCGCTCGTCGAACTCGGCCTTGACCAGGCTGTTATAGGCGCGGTTGACGGCCCATTGCCGGCCGGGCAGCGTCTTGATGCGGGCGCGCAGCACCATGGCGCTGTCGGCGAAGCGGTCGAGCCCCATCCATTCGAGTTCCCCGCCCACGATGTCGATGGCGACCGACGGGTCCTGCTTCAACCGCTCGAAAGCGGCGATCATCGCGTCCTTCACCTCGCCCACGTCCTCGCGATAGGCCACCGACATATCGCAGAGCGCGAAAGCGTAGCCGCGCATGAAGTTGGAGACGGTATCGACCGAGGAGAACGGGATGACGTGATAGACGCCGTTGACGTCGCGCAGGCTGGCCGAGCGGATGGTCAGGCGCTCCACGCTCCCCGACACGCCGGCAATATTGACCACGTCGCCCACGTCGATGGCGCCCTCCACCTGGATGAAGATGCCGGTGATGATGTCCTGCACCAGCTTCTGCGCGCCGAAACCGATGGCGAGGCCGACCACACCGGCGGAGGCGAGGAGCGGCGCGATATTGATGCCCAGTTCCGAGAGGGTCAGCATCGCAGCCATGGCCAGGATCGTCACCGTCACCGCGTTGCGCATCAGCACCATGAGCGTGCGCTGGCGCGCCTTGACGATGGTGCCGTTGCCCGGCTGCAGGCGGTAATCCACCCACGACGACAGCGTCAGCCAGGAGGCGAAGGCGATGAGCAGGATGAGAGCGATGGTGATGGTCGAATTGGCCACGCGGCTGCCGAACTCGGAATCGAGCCATTCGGTGAGGCTGAACAGCCCGATCGCGTCGAGGATGATGGCGGCGATGGTGATGACGATCAGCAGCCGCAGCGCCGTCAGCGCATGCGGCACGAAGGCGTTGAGGCGCTGTTCGAGCAGCGGAATGCGGCCCGATACGTTGGCCGGCAGCTTCACCCCGCTCAGGATCACCTTGCTCAGCAATTGCGCGGCGCCCAGGCCGATGGCGACCGCCACTACGATCTTGAACGTGGTCAGCACCGAGCCGATCAGCACGTGCTCGGGCTGGATCAGCGCCATGCCGAACAGCACGATGAGATAGGCCAGCACCGGCACGTGCCAGTAGCGCACGAGGAACGGCATCAACGCGCCGGGCTTGTCGCCCGAGAGACGCACCAATGAATTGGTGATGTCGTCGCGCCAGCGCAGCACCAGGTTCACGATCAGCGCCAGCAGCAGCATATAGCCGATCACCGACACCGCTCGCCCCGCGCCGATGGAAACAAAGCGGTTGAACACCGGCACCAGCAGCAGTTGGCAATAGACAGCCACCAGCAGCGTGAAGCGGAACCAGCGATCGAGCGCGCTCGCCTGCTGGTCGTCGAGCGGCACCGCACGCACCTTTGTATGTCGCGGCGACAGCACCGCGCCCACGAGCGCCAGCAGCGCCTCCACCACCACGAAGGCGTTGAGGAACAGCGTATCCTGGAACGGCAGCCGCCCCGTGTCGCCGATCACCGTCAACGCGAACAGCGTGCCACCGCCCCAGGCGATGAGGATGAGAATGAGGTCCGAGCAGAACACCACGAACGCGGCCAGCAGCTTGCCCCACCACCTGGCCTTTTCCGCCCGCCGATTGAGCATGCGCCGGAACCGTTCCAGCCCCAGGCGCCCCAGCAGGAAGATCGCATAGGTCACCGCGACCAGCACGACGAGGTCGAGGAGCAGGCTCGCCAATTGCCCATAATCGCCGCGCGCCAGTGCGCTGAAGGTTTCGGGTGCGCGCAGGAGATCGCGCCAGAATTGCTTGGCCGAATTGGCGACGGTCTCGACCGAGGATTGCGTGAATTCGGCCACGCGCCCTCCCAACCCCACGGCGTCGCCCTGCGTCGACGTCGCCGGCTGCTGTTCGACAGCGGCAGGCGTTTCGCCGGCGCGCTTTTCGAGCTGTTCGATCAGGCCCTGCCGCGCCTGGTCGTCCTTGAGCACCTCGATCAGCGTGTCGATGGCTGCGCTCTCGGCCGCACTCGGGGGTTGCGCCGGCTCCTGGGCCTGCCCCGGCAAGGCAACGAACACGAACAGCAGGGCAGCGGCGAAAAAGCGGGCGAGAGCGGCGGTCATAAACTTCGAACGGGGCCTTCCTGGCGGATATCGCGCCGAACCTAGCCTTTGCCGCTGCGTCGAAGCAACAGCGGGGCGCCGATGGCGGTGCATTGTGCGGCACAGCGGCCCTTGCCGGCCCCTCGCCCTATTCCAGCCCTGCTTTCTGGGCACATCCGCCTCGCACCCGCCAACTGTGCCTTGGCATCGGCGGCGGAAGCGGTTAAACGAAGGCCTAAATCATCTCGGGCGAGCGAACGGAAATATGCTGACAGCATTCGATGTTGGGGTCGGAATCCTTGTTTTGATTTCGGCGATCCTCGCCACTGCGCGCGGGCTGACCCGTGAAGTGTTGTCGCTGGCGACCTGGGCCGGCTCGGCCGCCATCGCCATCTATATGTGGCAATATCACCCGGAAATCGCCCGCGGTTACATCCAGGAGCAGATCGTGGCCGATGTGGCGACTGTCGTGGTCACCTTCATCATCGCGCTCATCGTGCTGCACCTCATCACCATGCGCATCGCGGATTTCGTGGTCGATAGCCGTATCGGGCCGCTGGACCGGACGCTCGGCTTCGTCTTCGGCGTGCTGCGCGGCATCGTCATTGCCGTCGTCGCCGTGATCTTCGGCGTCTGGCTGATGGGTTCGAACCTGCCGCCCTGGGCCGCCAATTCCAAATCGCTGCCGATGCTTCAGGGCTTTGGCGACTCGCTGATCGCGGCGCTGCCGGATAACCTCGAGGAACAGGTCACCACCATCCTCAAGCGCGGCAAGGGCGCCGCCGCCCCGGGCGACGAAACCGCCCCGGTGGACGAAGGCACCGATGCCGGCGAGGATGACAGCCCGCTGCCGAACACAGCGACGCCGCCGGCTGCGGTGGGCCAGCCGGCCAACACGCCGGCCTGATCATATTGGGGTGAAGAGCATAGCTCGCCCATTCTCGGACCGCCTATAAGCGGTCCGAACCGTTTTTGGACCGCAAGGAACAGAAGGCGCCAGGCATGCAGGACGACCATTTCGATATCGATGGAGATACGTTGCATGAGGAATGCGGCGTGTTCGGCATTCTCGGGCACCCGGAAGCGGCGACCCTGACGGCCCTCGGCCTCCATGCCCTGCAGCATCGCGGCCAGGAAGCGGCCGGCATCGTCACCTTCGATGGCCGCCAGTTCCATTCCGAGCGCCAGCTCGGGCTCGTCGGCGATCACTATACCAACCCCGCCACCCTCGCCCGTCTCCCCGGCCACATGGCCATGGGCCACGTGCGCTACTCCACCACCGGCGAGACCATCCTGCGCAACGTGCAGCCGCTCTTCGCCGAACTGGAAGTCGGCGGCATCGCCATCGCGCATAACGGCAACTTCACCAACGGCCTGACGCTGCGCCGCCAGCTCATCGCCAGCGGCGCCATCTGCCAGTCGACCTCCGATACCGAAGTCGTCCTGCACCTCATCGCCCGCTCGCGCCGCCAGTCTTCGAGTGACCGCTTCATCGATGCCATCGGGCACCTGGAAGGCGCCTATGCGCTGGTGGCCCTCACCCGCACCAAGCTCATCGGCGCGCGTGATCCCAACGGCATCCGTCCGCTGGTGCTGGGCGAACTCGACGGCAAGCCGATCTTCGCCTCCGAAACCTGCGCCCTCGACATCATCGGCGCCAGGTTCGTGCGCGATGTTGAGAACGGCGAGGTCATCATCTGCGAGACGCAGGCGGATGGCTCGATCTCCATCGAATCCATCAAGTCGCGTACGCCCAAGCCTGAGCGCGTGTGCCTGTTCGAATACGTCTATTTCGCCCGCCCGGATTCGGTCGTGGCCGGCCGCTCCGTTTATGGGGCGCGCAAGCGCATGGGCATGAACCTGGCCAAGGAGGCGCCGGTCGAGGCCGATGTGGTGGTGCCCGTGCCCGATGGCGGCACGCCGGCGGCCATCGGCTATGCGCAGGCCAGCGGCATTCCCTTCGAGCTGGGCATCATCCGCAACCATTATGTCGGCCGCACCTTCATCGAGCCGACCCAGCAGATCCGCGCCTTCGGCGTCAAGCTCAAGCACTCGGCCAACCGGGCGGAGATCGAGGGCAAGCGCGTGGTGCTGATCGACGATTCCATCGTGCGCGGCACCACTTCGGTCAAGATCGTGCAGATGATGCGCGACGCCGGCGCCAGGGAAGTTCATATCCGGGTCGCCAGCCCCATGATCTTCCACTCGGATTATTACGGCATCGACACGCCGGACCCGGAAAAGCTCCTGGCCAACCAATATGCCGATCTCGATGCGATGTGCCGCTTCATCGGGGCGGACTCGCTGCAGTTTCTTTCGATCGACGGGCTCTACAAGGCTGTCGGCGGCGAGCCGCGCAATCCGCTCGCGCCGCAGTTCACGGACCATTACTTCACCGGGGATTATCCCACCCCGCTGACGGACCTGAATGGGCGCTCCAAGAACGAACCCAAGCAAATTTCGCTCATGAGGGAAGCAGGTTAATGGCAAAGGCACCGGCCAAGGGTCAGGACCTGCACGACAAGGTCGTGCTCGTCACCGGCGCATCGCGCGGCATCGGTTATGCGGCGGCTCTGGAGGCGGCGGGACGCGGCGCCCACGTGGTGGCCGTGGCCCGCACGGTCGGCGGGCTCGAAGAACTCGATGACGAAATCCAGGATCTCGGCTCCTCTGCCACGCTCGTGCCCCTCGACCTCAAGGATGGCGACGCCATCGACCGGCTGGGCGCCGCGATCTTCGAACGCTGGGGCGCCCTCGATGGCCTCATCGCCAATGCCGGCATGCTGGGCACGCTCAGCCCCCTGCCCCATATCGCGCCCGAAGAATTCGAAAAAGTCTTCGCCATCAACGTCACGGCCAATTTCCGCCTGATCCGTTCGATGGATCTGCTGCTGCGTCAGTCCGTGGCCGGCCGCGCCGTCTTCGTCAGCTCTGGGGCCGCCAGCCATCCGCGCGCCTATTGGGGCAGCTATGCCGCCAGCAAGGCCGCGCTCAACGCCATGGTCAAGGTCTACGCCGACGAGATCGGCAACACTGCCGTCAAGGCCAACATCTTCTATCCGGGCCAGGTCCGCACCGCCATGCGCGCCAAGGCCATGCCCGGCGAAGATCCCGATACCCTGCCCTCGCCCAAGCTCATCGTTCCGGCGCTCGTGGACATGGTCAGCCCCGGCTACGGGAACAACGGCAAGCTGTTCGACGTGAAATCGGGTGAACTAACGAACCTCTGAGGTTCCGGGCACAATCCCGTCCCCACCACAGGACTTCCCCGGGCCCAGACCCGGGGCCCACGGATAGCTCTATTCCCGAGGGGACGGTGCAACAGTCCCCGGCCTGCCGCCGGGGACGTCCACGCGGACAGGCGCGCCTTTATTCCCCCGCCCGCATCATCAGGATCTTGTCGATCCGGCGTCCATCCAGATCCACCACCTCGAACTTCCAGCCGTTGCGCTCGAAAGTCTCGCCCACGATCGGCAGGTGATTGATCTGCGACAGCACGAAGCCGGCGACGGTTTCGTATTTGGAATCGCGCGGCACCGGGATGCCCATGCGGTCCGAGAACTCGTCCACCGGCATCCAGCCCGACACGAGGAACGAGCCGTCCTCGCGCTGTATCACGGCCGGCTCGGCGCCCTCTTCTTCCTGGAACACGCCCGTGATCGCTTCGAGCAGGTCCCCCGAGGTCACGATGCCCTCGAAATGCCCGTACTCGTCGAAGACGAGCGCCATATGCACCACCGAGGCGCGCAGAGCCCGCACGACGCCCAGCGCGTCGGTGCGGTCCATCACCACCGGAGCCGGCTGCACCAGCTTGCGGATGTCGAGCGGCTTGTCCTCGGCATAGACCTCCACCAGGTCCTTGATGGCCAGGACACCGACAATGGTGTCGGCATCCCCGTCCTGCACCGGCAGGCGCGAGCGGTTGGTTTCGCGGATGGTCTTGCGGATTTCCTCCGCGTCATCGGAGAGATCGATCAGTTCCACATCGCGGCGAGGCGTCATCAACCCGCGCGCCGAGCGGTCGGCAAGGCGCATGACGCCGGTGATCATGGAGCGCTCGTCGCTCTCCAGCACGCCGGCGCTTTCCGCTTCCGCGATGAGGGTCTTGACCTCTTCTTCCGTGACAGTCTCCTCCTGCTCGCCACCCTGGCCGATGGCCCTCAGCACGAGCTTGCCGGAAATGTCGAGGAACCAGACGAGCGGCGCCGCGATCGTGGCGATCAGCACCATCGACCGCGCCACGCGGGACGCCACGCCCTCAGGATCGCGCAACGCGACCTGCTTGGGCACGAGTTCGCCGACGATCAGCGAGAGATAGGTGATGATCACCACCACCAGCCCCACGCCCAGTGCATCGGCCGCGCCCGGCGGCACGCCAACGCTCAGCAGCCAGGCACCCAGGCGCGTGCCCAGCGTCGCGCCAGAAAAGGCGCCCGACAGCACGCCGACGAGCGTGATGCCGATCTGAACGCTGGACAGGAAGCGCCCCGGATTCTCCGCCAGGCGCATGGCCGTCTCGGCGCCGCGATTCCCATCCGCCGCCAGGACTTTCAGGCGCGCCGGGCGGGAAGAAACCACCGCCAGCTCGGACATCGCCAACAAGCCGTTCACCAGAGTCAGAACGGCGATAATCAATATTTCGAGGATCAAGCTCTTAACGAAAAATGCGGCCCCGCACTCAGCATCGGGTCGCTTAGACGCACAGAGTTATGCGGCATTTCTCCGCTTTTCGCTACGGGTGTGGAAAAATAGGCGGCGGGACCGCTACGACCTGCTGCCTGCTACCAACCGGGCAACCCTGCTTCGCAGGTCAGGCAAGTCGCCCTTGATGGTGTTCCACACGATAACCAGGTCGATCTGGAAATAGCCATGTGAAAGCGCGTTGCGCATTTCATAGGCGAAGACGAACGGAATTTCGGAGTGTTCAAGCACAAAGTCCGGGAAACGGCGGGTAATATTCCGGCTCGCCTCGCCAATCACCTCCAGATTTCTCACTACGGCGTCCTGAACCAGTTCCCGTTCCAGGAACTGCTCCAAGGTCATGTCGCCGCTGTATCGATCGATCCGGTCTATGGCATCGAGAATATGGGCCAGGAAGTCGTCAAGCCTGGCCCGGTCATCCGTCATACGGGCTGCGCCTCGGCGAGGATCAATTCCCTGGTTGGGCCGGGCAGCGCAGCGGGCGTCAGCACGTCGACCCTTACACCGAGAAGCTGGCTCAGT
>Ga0180223_1000497_pt1 | contig 48770 bp, 37 predicted proteins | sample eDN5th30CKraftOP_FD_151337 | JGI IMG/M metagenome (GOLD analysis project Ga0180223, IMG submission 151337) | Enriched Organic Plus compost microbial communities from Emeryville, California, USA - eDNA 5th pass 30_C Kraft OP (version 2) (version 2) ... | reverse complement strand
GGCACGGCCTCGACGCATTGGCAGGTGCCGCTGCTGGTGTTTTCAGTCGCGATCCTGTCGGCGATCATCAAGAACATCGGCGCGCTCGCGATGATGCTGCCGATCGCCTATCAGCTCGCGCGCAAGCGCGGCAAATCGCCCTCCGTCTTCCTGATGCCGATGGCCTTCGCCTCCCTGCTCGGCGGCATCGTCACGCTGGTCGGCACCTCGCCGAACGTCATCGTCGCCCGCGTGCGGCAGGAGCTCGGCGGCGAGCCGTTCCGCATGTTCGACTTCGCCCCGGTCGGCATCGTCGTGGCGCTCGCGGGCTGTGCCTTCCTCAGCGTCGGCTACCGGCTTCTGCCGCGCGGCCGGCGTGGCGCCGCCTCGCTCGACCAGGCCATCGCGATCAAGGACTACCTCACCGAGGCGCGGCTCGGCCCCAAATCGGCGCTGGCGGGCAAGACCGTCGCCGCGCTCAAGGCGCTGGGCGGCGGCAATGTCGAGATCGTGCAGATCCTGCGCGACGAGCGCCGCGTCAAGGCGCCGCTGCCCGATGCCGGGCTGCGCGCCGGCGACCTGCTGCTGCTGCGCGGCGACGCCGCCCTGCTCGAGCGCGTCGTGGCCGAGGGCGGACTCGACCTGATCGGCAAGGACCGGCCGACGGAGAAGGAGGACGCGCTCGACCCGGACCGCACGGCCGAGGCCATCATCGGCCCGGATTCCGTGCTGGTCGGCCAGTCGGCCGGCGATATCGGCCTGCATGCCCGCTTCGGGGTCAACATGCTGGCGATCAGCCGTTCCGGCGAGCGCTTCAGCCAGCGCCTGCGCGACATCCGGCTGCGGGCCGGCGACGTCGTGGTGATCCAGGGCGACGAGAAGCTGCTGCCGGAGAAGCTCTCGGAGATGGGCCTGCTGCCTTTGGCCGACCGGCTGGTGCCGCTGGGCTCGACCCGGCGCGTGGTGCTGACCGTCGCCATCGCGCTCGCGGCGGTGGCGACGCTGGCGGCCGGGCTCGCGCCGGTGCCGCTGGTCTTCTTCGCGGCGGCCGTGCTGCTCATCGCCTTGCGCTGCGTGCCGCTGCGCGAGGCCTATCGCAATGTCGACGCGCCGATCCTGATCATGCTCGCCGCCCTGATCCCGGTCAGCGATTCGTTGCGGACGACGGGCACCACGGAACTGTTCGCATCCTGGCTGGCGCTGTTCGGCGCCGGCCTGCCGGGCTGGGCCGCCGTCGCGCTGATCCTGATCGCGGCGATGGCGGTGACGCCCTTCCTCAACAACGCGGCGACCGTGCTGGTGATGGCGCCGATCGGCGCGGGCTTCGCCCGGAATCTGGGCTACAATCCCGACGCCTTCCTGATGGCGGTGGCGATCGGCGCGGCCTGCGACTTCCTCACGCCGATCGGCCATCAGTGCAACACGCTGGTGATGGGTCCCGGCGGCTACCGCTTCGGAGACTATGCCCGGCTCGGCGCGCCGCTCTCGCTGATCGTCATCCTGCTCGCCGTGCCGATGATCCTGCTGGTCTGGCCGCTGCGGTAGGGCCGGCGGATGTCGTGCGGCCCGCGGGTCAGGCCAGAACCTTCGCCATGACCTGCTTCAGCGCCCGGTCGTCGCGTTCGAGCCAGCCGGGGACCGGCAGGTCCTTCGAGCGCAGGAACTCCGGGTTGAACAGCTTCGACTGGTAGCGCGTGCCGTAATCGGCGAGCACCGTCACGATGGTATGGCCCGGCCCCATCCGCTGCGCCAGCCGGATCGCGCCGGCGACGTTGATGCCCGACGAGCCGCCGAGGCACAGCCCTTCATGCTCCAGCAGGTCGAAGACGATCCGCACCGCTTCCGCGTCCGGGATCTGGAAGGCGGCGTCGACCGTCAGTCCTTCGAGATTGGCGGTGATCCGGCCCTGGCCGATGCCCTCGGTGATCGAGGAACCCTCGGCCTTGAGCACGCCGTTCGTGTAGTAGGAATAGAGCGCAGCCCCCATCGGATCGGCCAGCCCGATCGTCACCTTGGGGTTGCGGGCCTTCAGCGCCATGCCGACGCCGGCGAGCGTCCCGCCCGAGCCGACCGCGCAGATGAAGCCGTCGACCGCGCCGGCGGTCTGTTCCCAGATTTCCGGTCCGGTGGTGTCGATATGGCCCTGTCGGTTCGCGACATTGTCGAACTGGTTGGCCCAGATCGCGCCGTTGGGCTCGGTCTTCGCCAGCTCCTCGGCGAGGCGGCCGGAGACCTTCACGTAGTTGTTCGGATTGACGTAGGGCGCCGCCGGCACCTCGACCAGCGTCGCGCCGGCTAGCCGCAGCATGTCCTTCTTTTCCTGGCTCTGCGTCTCCGGGATGACGATGACGGAGCGATAGCCCAGCGCATTGCCGACCAGCGCGATGCCGATGCCGGTATTGCCCGCCGTGCCCTCGACGATGACGCCGCCGGGCTTGAGCTGGCCCTTCGCCTCGGCGTCGCGGATGATGGCGAGAGCGGCGCGGTCCTTGACCGACTGGCCGGGATTCATGAACTCGGCCTTGCCGAGAATGGTGCAGCCCGTTTCCGCGGAGGCCCGTTGCAGCTTGATCAGCGGCGTGTTGCCGATGGCTTCGACGACGCCGTCCTTCAGGTCTATCTTCGCGCGGATGGTCATGGCCGGATTTCCCAATTCGTCCCTGACCTGATAGGCGAAAGCCTCGCAGAGGTCACCAGCAAGCGGTCGGCCCGCCCCGAGTTCGGAACAATGCCAGTCGCCAAGACGCAAGCCGGAGAAAAATCTTCTCCGAGACTCGCCATGAACGAAATCCTGTCCGTCGATCGGCTGGGGCAGCGCGGCGACGGCATCGCGCGGGGGCCGTCCGGCAGCGTCTTCATTCCCTATGCGCTGCCGGGCGAGACCGTGCGCGCCGTGGTCGATGGCGAGCGCGGCCAGCTCGTCGAGATCATCGCGCCCGCCGAATCCCGCATCGCCGCGATCTGCCCGCTCTTCACCCGCTGCGGCGGCTGCGCCGCCCAGCACATGGCGCCCGGACTCTACCGCGAATGGAAGCGCCGGCAGGTCGTGACCGCGCTGGAGCACGCCGGCGTCGCCGCTCCGGTCGGCGATCTGGTCGATGCGCATGGCGCCGGACGCCGCCGCGTCACCTTCCATGCCCGCCGCCAGGGCGAGGCGATGGTCATCGGCTTCATGGCGGCGCGCAGCCACGAGCTGATCGCGGTCGAGGCCTGCCCGGTCTTGGCGCCGGGCCTCGAGCGGGCGCCGGCCGTGGCGCAGATGCTGACGAGCCGCATGGGCGGCGCCGGCAAGCCGCTCGACATCCAGATCACGGCCTCGGAGGCCGGGCTCGATGTCGACATGCGCGGCCACGGCCCGCTTGGCGACAGGCTCAGGCTCGCCCTGACCCAGCTCGCGGAGCGGCTCGATCTGGCTCGGCTTTCCAATCATGGCGAGATCGTCGTCGAGCGCCGGCCGCCCTTGCAGCGCATGGGCAAGGCGCTTGTCGCCCCGGCCGCAGGCGGCTTCCTGCAGGCGACGGCGCTGGGCGAGGAGACTCTGGCCGGGCTGGTCACGGCCGCCCTGCCGAAGGGCAAGCGCGCCGCCGACCTCTTCGCCGGCTGCGGCCCGTTCAGTTTCCGGATCGCGGAGCGGATGCAGGTCACCGCCGTCGAGAGCGACAAGGCCGCGATGCTGGCGCTGGCCAGGGGCTTCGGCGCGACGCCGGGCCTGAAGCCGATCGCGACAGAGACGCGCGATCTGTTCCGCCGGCCGCTGCTCGAGCATGAACTGAACGGCTTCGACGTGGTGGTGCTCGATCCGCCGCGTGCCGGCGCCGAGGCGCAGGTCAAGCGCCTTGCGGCCGCGAAGGTCCGGGACGTGATCTATGTCTCCTGCGATGCCGGCAGCTTCGCGCGCGACGCCGCGATTCTGGTTGCGGGCGGCTATGCGCTGGAGGCCGTGACGCCGGTCGACCAGTTCCGCTATTCCGCTCATGTCGAGCTGGTCGGCGTGTTCCGGCGGGGCAGGAAGGGCTAGGGCTTCACGATGAGCGCAATTCTCGATCGCATGGCCGGCATCGTCGGCGCGAAGAACGTCGTCACCGATGCCGACGCGATGGTGCCCTATCTCAAGGAATGGCGCGATCTCTTCCGCGGCAAGGCCCAAGCTATCGTCCGCCCCGGCTCGACCGCCGAGGTGGCCGAGCTGGCGAAGCTCGCCGCCGAAACCGGCACGGCGCTGGTGCCGCAGGGCGGCAATACAGGCCTCGTCGGCGGCCAGATCCCGATCGCGGACGGCAGGGAGATCATCCTCTCGCTGCAGCGCCTCGACAGGGTCCGCACCGTCGACACCAATGGCGACACGATGATCGTCGAGGCCGGCGTCACGCTGAAGCGGGCGCAGGACGCGGCGGAGGCGGCAGGGCGTCTCTTCCCGCTCTCGCTCGCCTCGGAAGGCTCCTGCACCGTCGGCGGCAATCTCTCGACCAATGCCGGCGGCACGGCCGTGCTCGCCTATGGCAATGCCCGCGAGCTCTGCCTCGGGCTGGAAGTCGTGCTGCCGGACGGGCGCATCTGGAACGGGCTGCGCCAGCTCCGCAAGGACAATACCGGCTACGACCTGAAGGACCTCTTCATCGGCGCCGAGGGCACGCTCGGCATCATCACCGCCGCGGTGCTGAAGCTCTTCCCGCTGCCTGCGGCACGCGCCACCGCCTTTCTCGCCGTGCCGACCCCGGATGCGGCGCTCGACCTGCTCAACGCCGCCAAGGCCGGCGCCGGCGGCACACTGACGACCTTCGAGCTGATGCCGCGCATCGGACTCGATTTCGTGCTGCGTCATGCTTCCGGCGCGCGCGATCCGCTCTCGGAGCCGTCGCCCTGGTATGTGCTGATGGAGGTCTCGGCCCAGTCCGCCGCCGGGCTCGACGAGCATGTCGAGGCCTTCCTCGGCGCGGCGCTGGAGAAGGGCATCGTCACCGATGCGGCGCTGGCCGGCTCGCTGACCCAGCGCGCCGATTTCTGGAAGCTGCGCGAGATGCTCTCGGAAGTGCAGACCCATGAGGGGGGCTCGATCAAGCACGACGTCTCGGTGCCGGTCCATGCCACGCCGGAGTTCCTGAAGCGCGCGATCGCGCTGGTCGAGGCGATGGTGCCGGGCTGCCGGCCGGTGCCCTTCGGCCATCTCGGCGACGGCAACATCCATTTCAACGTCAGCCAGCCGGTCGGCGGGGACAAGCAGGCCTTCCTGGCGCGCTGGAGCGAGATGAACGAGGCGGTCCACGCCATCGTCGCCGAGCTGCACGGCTCGATCTCGGCCGAGCACGGCATCGGCCGCCTCAAGCGCGACCTGCTGCCGGGCGTGAAGGACCCGGTCGAGCTCGACCTGATGCGCGCGATCAAGCGGACGCTCGATCCGAAGGGGATCTTCAATCCCGGCGCGGTGCTGGCTACCAAGTAAGCTCGGACAGCGCGGGAACCCCTTTCCTTGCAGGACAGGGGTTCCCAGCGCCTTCGTCAGCCTCAAGGCGTCGCGACATACCCGTCCCGGCGCGGGTCGGCGGCGCCGGTGAAGATGCCTGTCGCCGGATCGACCGCGACCGCCTGCATGCCGCCGCAACGCATCGTCCAGCCGACATCGAAGGCGCGCGCCTCATGCCCGCGCCGGACGAGCGCGGCGATCGTCTCCGGCGCGATGCGGTTCTCGATCTCGACGAGGCGGCCGTCCCAGAGCCGGGCGCGTGGAGCCTCGATCGCCTCCTGCAAGGGCAGGCCGAAATCGCAATACTGCACCATGGCCTGCGCCTGCGTCTGCATGATGCCGTAGCTGCCGGGGGTGCCGAGCGCGAGCACGGGCTTGCCGTCGCGCGTCGAGATCGAGGGCGACATGCACATCGCCAGCGCGTCGCCGGGCCTGGCCCGGTTCGGGCTGCCGGTCTGGACGTCGGCCCAGTACAGGAAGTTGTTGAGGCACAGGCCCGTGCCCGGCACGACGACGCCGCTGCCGAAGGGGCTGCCGAGGCTCTGCGTGATGCAGATCAGGTTGCCGTCGCTGTCCGCCACCGAAAGCGAGGTGGTGTGCGCCGGGTCCTCCTTGTCCTGCGGCGTCCATTGCTCGGTCGGTCCGGTCACCGGCTCGCCGTCGGTCAGGCGCCGGCGCAGCCGCTCGACCGAGGCGTCGGAGAGGATACCGGCGAGCGTCTCCGGGCTCGGATTGTTGTGGGCGATGCGCTCGCCGGCGGCGAGCCGGATGGCGCGGTAGACGAGGTCGAGATGCTCGGGGCCGTCCTTCTGCAGGGAGGAAAGGTCGAGCCCGTCGAGGAGGCGCAGCGTCAGCAGGAACTGGAAGCCCTCGCAATGCGGCGGCGGCACATGCACGTCGAGCCCGCGATAGGAGACGGAAAGCGGCTCGCGCCAGACGGTCTTCACCGCATCGAGATCGGCCACGGTCATCGATCCGCCGAGCGCCTGGAGATGCGCCACGACCTTCTCGCCGAGCGCGCCGCGGTAGAAATGGTCCGGGCCCTTCGCCGCGATCTCGCCCAGCGTCTGCGCCAGATCGGATTGGACCAGCAGCGAGCCGAGATGCATGGCTTTGCCGCCCGGCTGGTAGTTCTGCGACCAGGCCGGGTAGAGCGCCGGGTATTTCTTCAGGAGCGGGTCATTCTCCTCGAATTCCGCCGCGCCGAACTCGGCGAGAGCGAAACCGTCCTGTGCCAAGGCGATGGCTGGCGCGAGGACCTCGGCCAGCGATTTGCGCCCATAGCTCTTCACCAGCTCGCACCAGCCGGCGAGGTTGCCGGGCGAGGCGACGGCGAGCGGACCGCGCTCCAGATCGGAGCGCCGGCTGAAGCGCCCGGCCGGGAAGCTCGCCGGGATCGGCGGCACGAAGTCGAGCACCCGGACCCGGCTCTCGGCGCCGACCCACATGGTGGCGAAGCCCATCCCGGCCAGGCCCGACATGAAGGGCTCGACCACGTTCAGCGCGGCGGCGGTGGCCGCGGCCGCGTCGAAGGCGTTGCCGCCCTGGGCCAGCAGGCGCGCGCCGGCCTGCGCCGCGAGCGGATGCGCCGCGGCGACCATGCCGTGGCGGGAAGTCAGAGTGGGGCGGCGACCGTGCATCAGCGTTTCCTCATCGTGCTTTTGCGCGATCAGAGCATGATTCCGCCGCTAGAACAGGCTGCCTTGCCCGTCATCCGCGGGAGGCCGGGTCGCTTTGCGCGCATGGCGGGCGGGCGCGGCTTCGATCGGCCCGGGCTCGTCGGCGGTTGCCGGCGCCTGAACCTCGGGGGCGTCGTTGGCGACCTTGTTGACCGCCGGGCCGATGGCGACGGCCTCCAGCAGGTCGTCGGGCGGCGGCGTCAGCAGGCGCCGCGTCTGCTGCGGCGTCGCGTCGGCATCGAGCCAGGCGTCGTAATCGCGCGGATCGAGGATGATCGGACAGCGATGATGGATTGCGGCCATGGTGCCGTTGGCCGGGCCGGTCAGCATCGCGACGGTGTCGAGCTCGGAGCCGTCCGGCGAGTGCCAGGTCTCCCAGAGCGCCGCGAAGGCGAAGAAGCCGCGATCCGGCCGGCGGAAGAGGAAGGCCTCGGCGCGGGCCTGACGGCCGCTGCCGCTGCGGCGCCATTCGTAGAATCCGTCCGCCGGCAGCAGGCAGCGGCGCCGGGTGAGCGCGTGGCGGAAGGAAGGCTTCTCGGCCGCGCTCTCGCTGCGGATATTGATGACCAGCGGGAAGTCCTTCAGGTCCCTGACCCAGCCGGGGACGAAGCCCCAGCGCATCAGCAGGAACTGCCGTCCGCCGTCATGCGGCCGGATGACGGGCACGGGCTGCGTCGGCGCGATGTTGTAGCGCGGCGGAAAGTTCGGCTGCTCGCGATAGCCGAAGGCGGCGCGCATCGCCTCGGGCGGCAGGGTGATGGCATAGCGTCCGCACATGGCGCCTGTTTAGCGCGGGGGCGGCGGTGGGCGGCAACACTTTCTTCGGGGTTCGCTCACCATAATCGCGCCGGTTCGGGACAGGGCATGGTCGCTTCCGCGAAAAAACCGCAGGCTGGGAAAGTGGCCGGCAGCGAGAAACCGGCGCAGGCGCCGCGGCTCTCCACCGATTTTCTCAACCGTTTCATCGAAGCGCTGATGCTGATCGAGCTTTCCGCGAGCGACGACAGCGTCATCGACGACCTGCGCCGCTGGCAGGGCGTCGGCTATCGCGAGCATTTCGAGGGTTCGGCGCTGCGCTGCGCCGCCGACGCGCTCGCGGCCTATGACGGCATCGATCCCGCCCGGCGCAGGGCGTTCGAGGAGGTCTGCCGCTCGATGACGCGGCTGGTCGCGACGGTGAACGCGCTGCTCGCCGAGACGCCGCGCCCGGCCGAGTTTCCGATGATCGTCGAGGTGGCAGGCGAGGCGATGCGCAAGCTGATCTCGCGCTCGGCGCAGTTCATCAACGCCGATGGCGCGATCGATATCGCCACATTCGACGACGCGGCCCTGCAGAGCCGGATCGACGCGCTGCTGGCGCGCTGATCAGGCGCCCCGCCGCGCGCCTGCGAGGAATTCGCGGTTGCCGTCGCCGCCCTCGATCGGGGAGGGGATCGACCCCGAGACGGCGAAGCCCAGCGCGCCCAGCAGCGCGACGATCTCCTCGCAGACCTGCCGCTGCACCGCCTCGTCCCGGACGATGCCCTTCTTCAGCGCCGCGCGCCCGGCCTCGAATTGCGGCTTGATCAGCGCCGCGATGCCAGCCTCGGGTCCGAGCAGTGCCGCCACGGCCGGCAGCACGAGCTTCAGCGAGATGAAGCTGACGTCGATGACGGCGAGGCTCGGCCGCTCCGGCAGCAGATCGGCTGCGAGCGTGCGGATGTCCTGCCCCTCGAAGCTGCTGACGCGGGGCTCTTGGCGCAGCGAGGCATGGAGCTGGTCGCGGCCGACATCGACCGCGATCACATGCCGGGCGCCGCGCCTGAGCAGGAGGTCGGTGAAGCCGCCGGTCGAGGCGCCGACATCGAGGCAGATGCGATCCGTCGGGTCGAAGCCGAAGGCGTCGAGCGCGGCTGCGAGCTTCAGCCCGCCGCGCGAGACGTAAGGATGCGGCGCCTGCGCAGTGAGCTCCGCGTCCTGCGCCACCATTTCGGACGCCTTGCGCACCGCCGCGCCGTTCGCGGTGACGAGGCCGGCGGCGATGGCGGCCTGGGCCCGCGCCCGGCTTTCGAAGAAGCCGCGCTCGACGAGCAACTGGTCCGCCCGGCTCTTCATGGCGCGGGCCTCAGGCGCGCCGGATCGCGCTCGGATTGCCCAGCGCGGCCTCGACGGCCCTGACGATGCCGGCCGCGTCGAGCCCGGCGGCGGCGTACATCGCCTCGGGCTTGTCGTGGTCCTGGAAGGCGTCCGGCAAGGTCAGCGTCCGCACCTTCAGGCCGGCATCGAGCGCGCCGCTCCGCGCCAGCAGGTGCAGCACATGGCTGCCGAAGCCGCCGACCGAGCCTTCCTCGATGGTGATCAGGATGGCGTGCTCGCGGGCGAGCTTCAGGAGCAGCGCCTCGTCGAGCGGCTTGGCGAAGCGTGCATCCACGACCGTCGCGGACAGGCCGCGCTGCGCCAGCAGCTCGGCCGCCTTCAGGCTCTCGCCGAGCCGGGTGCCGAGCGAGACGAGCGCGATCTGCGTGCCTTCCCGCAGGATCCGCCCCTTGCCGATCTCCAGCGGCACGCCGATATCGGGGATCTCGACGCCGACGCCCTCGCCGCGCGGATAGCGGAAGGCGATGGGGCCGGAATCATAGGCGGCCGCGGTCGCGACCATATGGGTCAGTTCCGCCTCGTCGGCCGCCGCCATCACCACCATCTCGGGCAGGCAGGCGAGATAGGCGATGTCGAAGGAGCCGGCATGGGTGGCGCCATCCGCGCCCACCAGCCCGGCCCGGTCGAGCGCGAAGCGCACCGGCAGCTTCTGGATCGCCACGTCATGCACGATCTGGTCGTAGGCGCGCTGCATGAAGGTCGAGTAGATCGCGACGAAGGGCTTGTAGCCCTCGGTGGCGAGACCTGCCGCGAAGGTCACCGCATGCTGCTCGGCGATGCCGACATCGAAGGTCCGGCCGGGGAATTCCTTGCCGAAGGCGTCGAGCCCGGTGCCCGACGGCATCGCCGCGGTGACGGCGACGATCTTCTCGTCCTCGCGCGCCTGCTTGATCAGCGCGCCGGCGAAGACGTTGGTGTAGCTCGGCGCATTGGCCGGCGCCTTGGCCTGGAGGCCGGTGACGGGGTCGAACCTGACGACGGCATGGTACTTGTCGGCCGTCGCCTCGGCCGGGGCGTAGCCCTTGCCCTTCTGGGTCACGACATGGATCAGGATCGGCCCGTTGCCGGCGTCGCGGACATTGCGCAGGACAGGCAGGAGGTGATCGAGGTTATGCCCGTCGATCGGCCCGACATAGTAGAAGCCGAGCTCCTCGAACATCGTGCCGCCGGTCCAGAAGCCGCGGGCATATTCCTCGGTGCGCCGCGCCTTGTCGTGGAAGAAGCGGGGCAGCTTCTCGGCGAGCTGCTTGGCGACCTCGCGCAGCGAGCGGTAGGTCCGGCCCGAGACCAGCCGCGCCAGATAGGCCGACATCGCGCCCACCGGCGGGGCGATCGACATGTCGTTGTCGTTGAGGATGACGACGAGCCGCGAATCGAGCGCGCCGGCATTGTTCATCGCCTCATAGGCCATGCCGGCCGACATGGCGCCGTCGCCGATCACGGCGATGACGTTGTTCTGGCGCCCGGCGAGGTCGCGCCCGACCGCCATGCCGAGCCCGGCCGAGATCGAGGTCGAGGAATGCGCCGCGCCGAACGGGTCGTATTCGCTCTCGGAGCGCTTGGTGAAGCCGGACAGGCCGCCGCCCTGGCGCAGCGTGCGGATGCGGTCGCGCCGCCCGGTCAGGATCTTGTGCGGATAGGCCTGGTGGCCGACATCCCAGATCAATCGGTCGCGCGGCGTGTCGAAGACGTGGTGCAGCGCGACGGTGAGCTCGACCACGCCGAGCCCGGCGCCGAGATGGCCGCCGGTGACGGAGACCGCGTCGATCGTCTCCAGCCTGAGCTCGTCGGCGAGCTGGCGGAGCTGCGCGTCGTCGAGGGCGCGCAGATCGGCCGGGTCGTGGATCGTGTCGAGGAGCGGCGTGGCGGGACGGGGCACGAGGAGGGCTGATCCTTCGATGAGACGCTCTGGAAATAGAGCTTGCGCGCCGCGCTGGCAAACCGGTCGCGGGATTCCGGCCCGGTCATCCCTCCGGTTCCCTCCCACGAAACGGGTGGCTCCCGGCGCCGGCCGGGCCCTTTGATGCGGTCACGACCACTTCCGGGGATGCCGAACGATGGAAAACACCGAGACCGCAGCGCTGCCAGCGGCATTCAGGCGCATCGGCTGGTCCAATCTCGCGGCCCAGTTCTCGGAGCAGATCGCGCTCGCCGCCGCGCCCCTGGCCGCGGTCCTGCTGCTCGCGGCCGGGCCGGCCGAGACGGGCTGGCTGCAGACGGCGCAGACCTTGCCCTTTCTGCTGCTGTCGATCCCGGCCGGCCTGATGGTCGACCGGGCCTCGCGGCGCTCGCTGATGGTCGGGACGGAGGCGCTGCGTGCCCTGTCGCTGCTGGCGATTCCGCTGCTGCTGGCCGCGGGCGGCCTCGATCTGAACCGGCTCGCCCTGCTCGGCGCGCTCGGCGCCGTCGGCACCGTCTGCTACAGCGTGGCGGCCCCGGCCTTCGTTCCTTCCGTGGTGCCGCGCGCGCGTCTGGCTGAGGCCAATCGCTGGCTCGAGCTCGCACGCAGCGTCGCCTATGCCGGCGGCCCGGCCCTCGGCGGGGCGCTCGTCGGCTGGATCGGCGTCTCGACGGCCTATGGCCTGGCCGCGGCGCTTTCCATTCTGGCGGTGCTCTTTCTGGCCGGATTGCCCAGGGATGAACCGCCATCCGGTCCGCGCCGCCATCTGCTGCACGATCTGGGCGAGGGCGCCCGCTTCGCGGTCGGCCACGATCTGCTCAGGCCGATCCTGCTGACGGCGGTCTTCTTCAATATCTCCTGGTTCGTCTTCCAGGCGGTCTATGTCGCCTATGCGGTGCAGAATCTCGGCCTGACCGCGACCGAGGTCGGCGTCACGCTCGGCATCTACGGGGCGGGCATGATCGTGGGAGCCGCTCTCGCGCCCGCCATCGCCCGGCGGGTCTCCTTCGGGACGCTGATCCTGATCGGCCCGTGCTTCGGCTTCTGCGCGGCCGGGGTCATGCTGGCGACGCTCTGGCTCCCGTCCATCCATCTGGTCGGCGCGAGCTTCTTCCTGTTCGGCGTCGGGCCGATCATCTGGACGATCTCGACCATGACTCTGAGGCAGGCGGTCACGCCCAATGCGATGCTCGGCCGGGTCTCCGCCCTGATCATGACGGCGACCTTCGGCGCGCGGCCTTTGGGCGCCGCGATCGGCGCCACGGTGGCGGCGCATCTGGGCATCGCCGCCTGCCTGGCGCTCGCGGCCGCGGGCTTCCTGGTCCAACTCCTCGTCATCGGCTTCTCGCGGGTGCCGCGGCTGCGGGACCTGTCCGAGATCGCCTGAACGGGAGGGGCCGTCGCCTCAGCCCTCGGGCAGCGGGATGAATTCCTTGTCGTCGCCGGGCACGGTGTCGAAGCGGCCGGTCTTCCACTCCTCCTTGGCCTGCTCGATCCGTTCCTTCGAGGAGGAGACGAAGTTCCACCAGATATGGCGCGGCCCGTCCATCGGCTCGCCGCCGACCACCATCACCCGGCTCTGGTCGACGGCGAGGATCGAGATGCGGTCGCCCGGCTTGAAGACGAGGAGCTGGCCGGCGCCGAATTCCTCGCCGGCGATGTCGACCTTGCCCGAGACGATGTAGATCGCCCGCTCGTCGTAATCGGGGTCGAGCGGCAGGATCGCGCCGGGCGAGAGCACGGCCTCGGCATAGAGCGCCTCCCAGGGGAACCTCACCGGCGAGGTCTGGCCATAGGCCTGGCCCATGATCAGGCTGATGCGCTTGCCGCCCTCGACGATGCGCGGCAGCTCCGGCGCGCCGTGATGCGTGAATTCCGGAGCGATCTCCTCATGCGTCTTCGGCAGGGCGAGCCAGGCCTGGATGCCGTAGAGCCTCGGGCCGGTGGCGCGGGCTTCCATGCCGGTGCGCTCGGAATGGACGATGCCGCGCCCGGCGGTCATCAGGTTGACCGCGCCGGGCTTGATCGCGAGCGCCGTGCCGAGCGAGTCGCGATGCATGACCTCGCCGTCGAACAGATAGGTCACGGTCGAGAGGCCGATATGCGGATGCGGGCGCACGTCGAGCCCCTCGCCGAGATGGAACTCGGCCGGGCCCATCTGGTCGAAGAAGATGAAGGGGCCGACCATGCGCTGGCCGATGGCCGGCAGCGCCCGGCGGACCTGGAAGCCGCCGAGATCGTGCGTGCGCGGCACGATCACCTTCTCGATCGCGGCGCAGGAGCGGGCATCGCCCAGGATCGGATCTTCGGCTGGCAGTTGCGACATGTCGGTCTCCTTGGCTGGACCGAATCTGAGCCCGGCCGGGCCGATCGGCAAGGGCGCCGGCCGGAACGGCGCTGCCGCGGCGCTGGCGGCGAGGGCCGGACCGGCTATTCCGCCGCCAGCCGCGTCGCCCGCCACTGCGCCAGCAGGGCCCGCAGCGCCGCCGGCTTCAGCGGCTTGTTGAGCATATGGACGTCGAGCGCGCCCGAGGCCTCGCGCACATGCGGGGTGCGGTCCGCGGTCAAAAGGATCGCCGGCATCGGTGCGCGGGCGCGGGCCCTGAGCGAGCTGATCGCGGTGAGCCCGTTGCCATGGTCGAGATGATAATCGGCGATGACCACGTCCGGCTCGTCGCGGCCGCCGACCAGCGGCAGGGCCTCGTCGAGCCCGGCAGCGATCGTCACCCGGCAGCCCCAGCCTTCCAGCAGGCGCTTCATGCCGTCGAGGATCGCCGGCTCGTTGTCGATCACCAGCAGATGCATCCCGGCGAGCTGCCCGGCCGGCGACTGGCGCGGCGCGGCGGCGGTGGTCATCGCCGGCAGAGGCGCCACGCGCGGCACGGTGAGCGAGAAGCGCGTGCCGCGGCCGGGCGCCGAATCGAGCGTCAGCCCGTGGTCGAGCGCGCGCGCGATGCGCTGGACGATCGAGAGGCCGAGGCCGAGGCCGCGCGCCACCCGCGCGCCCTGGTCGAGCCGCTGGAACTCCCGGAAGACGGTCTTCTGCTTGCTCTGCGGAATGCCGAGGCCGGTATCGATGACCTCGACGGCGATCTGGCCGTTGCGGCGCCGGCAGCCCACCAGCACCTTGCCGTTCGGCGTGTATTTGATCGCGTTGGAGATCAGGTTCTGCAGCAGGCGCCGGAGCAGGCGCCGGTCCGAGCGCACCGCAAGCCCGGTCGGCACGAAGGCCAGCTTCAGCCCCTTTTCCTGCGCGCTCGGCTCGAACTCGCGCTGGAGCTGGCGCATCAGCTCGTCGAGGCGGAAGGAGGAGAGCTCGGGCTTCAGCGCGCCGCCGTCGAGCCGCGAGATCTCGAGCAGCGCGGTCAGGATCTCTTCGACCGCGTCGAGCGAGGCGTCGATGTTCTCGGCGAGCTCGGGCTGGCCGGCCGTGCGGTCGCGCTCGACCAGCGAGGTCGCGTAGAGCCGGGCGGCGTTGAGCGGCTGCAGGATGTCGTGGCTCGCCGCCGCCAGGAAGCGCGTCTTCGAGACGTTGGCGGCCTCGGCCTCGGCCTTGGCGCGCTGAAGCTCGGCATTGACGTGCAGCAGCTCCTCGGTGCGCTCGGCGACGCGCCTTTCCAGGCTTTCATTGGCCCGCTCCAGCTTCTCCTCGCCGGCGACGGTCTCGGTGATGTCGGTATAGGTGGTGACGAAGCCGCCGTCGGGCAGCGGATTGGTGCGGACCTCGATCACGGTCTTCGACGGGAAGAGCTTGAGGCGGACCGGCTCCCGGTCCCTGACGAAGCTCTCCAGCCGGGCGGCCATCAGGTCGTCCTGCGCGCCGTCGCCATAGGCGCCGCGGGCCGCATTGTAGCGGACGATCTCGTCGAGCCCGGTGCCGAAGCGGACCAGCGAGGGCGGCAGGTCGTAGAGCCGCAGGAAGGCCTGGTTCCAGGCGAGGATCCTGAGGTCGCGGTCGAGCACGGTGATGCCCTGGCCGGCATGGTCGAGCCCGTGCTGGAGGATGTCGCGGTTGTACTGGAGCGCGGCCGAGGCGTCGTCGAGCAGCTTGAAGGCGGCCTCGGTCGACAGGTTGCGCTTCTTCAGCAGCAGCGACAGCACCAGCCGCGAGGAGGCCGCCCCGATGGCCGAGGAGAGCAGATGCTCGCCGAAGCGCAGCAGGTGGATATCGGCGTCGCGGCCGGGCTCGGACGTCTCGCCGCGGCTCAGATTGAAGCTGTCGAAGGCGCGGGCCGTGCGCTCCTGGCCGAGATAGCGGGCGATCGTCGCCTGCAATTCGCCTTCGCTCACGCTGGCGCGCCAGAGCGAGAAGGTCTGCGCCATGGTGGCGCTGTCGGATTCGACGAAGGCGTTGGCCTGCAGCCGCTCCATCGCATTGGCCGGCCGGAGCAGCGAGAAGCCGACATAGGCGAGGATGTTGAGCCCGAGGCTCCAGACGACGCCATGGGTCAGCGGCGGCATGCGGAAGCCGAACAGCGCCTCCGGGCGCAGCATGTCGGTGCCGAAGGGGCCGTGATTGACCACCTCGCTCCACCAGCTTCCCGGAATGGCGAGGCTCGGCATCAGCAGCGTATAGGCCCAGACCAGCGTGCCGACCGCCAGGCCTGCGGCGGCGCCGAGCGCGGTGCCCCGCCGCCAGATCAGGCCGCCGAGGAAGGCCGGGGCGATCTGCGCCGTCGCGGCGAAGGAGAGCAGGCCGATCGAGACCAGCGCCGCCTCGCCGGAGGCGCGGTAATAGGCGTAGCCGAGCAGGATGACGAGGAAGATGCTCGCCCGCCGGATGATCACCACCTGGGAGCCGAGGTCGCCGCCGAGATTGCTGTTCGACGGAACCCGCAGGCTGGCAGGCGCCGTCGCGCCGTTGGGTTCGCTGAGCGCGCGCCGGCCGCGCAGCAGCAGCGGCATGACCAGATGGTTCGAGATCATGATCGCCAGCGCCACGGAGGCGACGATCACCATCGCCGTCGCCGCCGAGAGGCCGCCGACGAAGACGAGCAGCGCCACCGCCCCGGCCCCGTTCTGGAGCGGCAGCAGCAGCACCGTCATGTCGCGGTCGACGCCGCCGCCCGGCATCAGCAATTCGCCGGCCGCCGCCAGCGGCAGGACGAAGAGATTGATCAGCACGAGATAGAGCGGAAACATCCAGGCGGCGCGGCGCACGTCCCGGCGGTCGCGATTCTCGACGATCGCCATGTGGAACTGCCGCGCCAGCAGCAGCGCGGCGCAGCTCGACAGCAGCGTCAGCGTCAGGAAGCCGGGCAGGCTCGAGGTCCGCTCCCAGATCGGCGGCAGGCCCGGCGGCGGCAGCGCGGCCGCCCGGCCGAGCAGGTCGCCCATGCCGTCGAACAGCCCGTAGACGATGTAGAGCCCGAGCACGAGGAAGGCGACCAGCTTGACCAGCGATTCCACCGCGATGGCCAGCACCAGCCCGTCCTGGTGCTCTGTCGCGTCGATATGGCGCGTGCCGAAGGCGCAGGCGAAGCCGGCGAGCACCATGGCGACCAGGAAAGCGAGGTCGTTCAGAACCGGCACGTTCTCGACCGGAGAATGCCCGCCGGTTGCGGCGAGGAAGACCGAGAGCGAGTTGGCGACCGCCTTGAGCTGCAGCGCGATATAGGGCAGGGCGCCGATCACGGCGACGAGGCAGACCAGCGCCGCGACACGTTCGCTCTTGCCGTAGCGCGCGCCGACGAAATCCGCGACCGAGGTGATGTTCTGCGACTTCGCGATGCCGACGACCCGGTCGACGAAGCGGTGGCCGAGGCCGATCACCAGGATCGGCCCGACATAGATGCCGAGGAAGTCGAAGCCGGCGAGATTGGCGAAGCCGACCGAGCCGTAGAAGGTCCAGGAGGTGCAGTAGACGCCGAGCGCCAGCGCGTAGATCGTGGTGCGCGCCCGCCCGGTCATCAGGCGCCGGCCGGACATGTCGGCGGTATGCGCGACGGCGAAGAGCCCGCACAGATAGGCGAGGGCGACCAGGACGACGGACCAGGCTGGAATCACGACGCGACGCCCCGCAAGGATGTCAGCCGTCGAAAACGCAAAGCCGGCGGCATGATCTTCCGTTTCAGGTTTCGCCCCAGTCTAGCGGCCGGCTTTCCGCCGCGCCACAGGTCATTCGGCCGGCTCATCCCCAAAATAGTTTGCGCAAACCGGCCCGAACCCGCCGATTTGCGGGGCGGCGGGCTTTTCCTGTCCCGGCGCCCTGGTCTAGCCTGCACCGGCTGGCGGAGACGTCCCGGCGACGACAGGAAGAGGTGCGGCATGCTCGAGGAATTCAAGAAATTCGCTTTGCGGGGCAACGTCATCGATCTCGCGATCGGTGTGATCATCGGCGCCGCTTTCGGCAAGATCGTCGACTCGCTGGTCAACGACATCATCATGCCCTTCATCGGCGCGCTCGGCGGCGTCGACTTCTCGAACTACTTCATCGGGCTGAACAGCGGCGTCACCGCGACGACGCTGGCGGAGGCCAGGAAGCAGGGCGCGGTTCTCGCCTATGGCAACTTCATCACCGTCGCCGTCAACTTCATCATCATCGCCTTCGTGCTGTTCCTCGTCGTCAAGGGCATCAACATGCTCCAGAAGAAGAAGGAAGAAGAGCCCGCCGCCCCGGCCGCCAAGCCCGACGACGTCGTCCTGCTCGGCGAGATCCGCGATCTGCTCAAGCAGAAGACGGTCTGAGCCCGGGCTCCTTGCGGTCGCGATTCATCACGGCGACCGATCGACCCGATCTCGCGATTTCATGCCCGCCGTCGCCGTCATCGGCTAAAGCTGGGGCATCACAATCGCGAGGTCGAACCCGATGAGTTTCGTCGTTCCCACGGGCAGCACCCTGATCCCCGATCTGCGGCCGGAGGCGCGCGAGGCGCCCGAAAGCGGCATCGTCGAGGTGATGAACTACGGTCGCCTGCGCGAGGGGCTGATCCCGCTCTGGGTCGGCGAGGGCGACCTGCCGACCCCGGCCTTCATCCGCGAGGCGGCGGCGCGGTCGCTGGCCGCCGGCGAGACTTTCTACACCTGGCAGCGGGGCATCCCCGAACTGCGCGAGGCGCTGGCACGCTATCATGAGCGCCTCTACGGCCAGCCCTTCTCGCCGGAGCGCTTCTTCGTCACCGGCTCGGGCATGCAGTCGCTCCAGATCGTGGTGCGCATGATCGCGGGTCCGGGCGACGAGCTGATTATCCCGACCCCGGCCTGGCCGAATTTCGTCGCGGCGGTGAGCGTCGGCGGCGCCAAGCCGGTCTGCGTGCCGATGGACTACGAACAGGGCCGCTTCACGCTCGATCTCGGCAAGCTCGAGGCCGCGATCACGCCGCGGACGCGCGCCATGCTGATCAACTCGCCTTCCAACCCGACGGGCTGGACCGCGACGCGCGAGGAGCAGGAGGCGCTGCTCGCGCTCTCGCGCAAGCACGGCATCTGGATCGTCGCCGACGAGATCTACGGCCGCTTCGTCTATGACGGCGCCGCACGGGCCCCGTCCTTCCACGACATCGTTGCCGGGGAGGATCGCGTCATCTTCGTCCAGACCTTCTCGAAGAACTGGGCGATGACCGGCTGGCGCATCGGCTGGATCGAGGCGCCGGAAGCCTTCGGGCAGGTGATCGAGAACCTCATCCAGTATTCGACCTCGGGCTCGCCGGTCTTCATCCAGCGCGGCGCCGTGGCGGCGCTGGACGAGGGCGAGGGCTTCATCGCCGAGCAGATCGCGCGCGCCGCCGAGGGGCGCCGGATCGTCTATGAGGGGCTCAAGGCGACCAACCGGGTTTCGCTCGCGGCCCCGGTCGGGGCCTTCTACCAGTTCTTCTCGGTCGACGGCCGCGACGATTCCCGGGCCCTGGCGCTGGAGCTGGTCGACAAGGCCAATGTCGGGCTGGCGCCGGGCCTCGCCTTCGGCCCCGGCGGCGAGAAGGGCTTGCGCCTCTGTTTCGCCCGCAAGGCGTCCGATCTCACCGAGGCGGTGGCGCGGCTGCAGAAGGCGCTGACGACGGTCTGACCGTCTCCCGCGCAACGCGGCCCTGCGTGGGCCGTTGGACGGTGCGGTTGACCGCCGCGCCGGCCATGGCCATGAACGCCCGGCGTCGCCGCATCCGTGGCGCCTCGGGACAGAATGAGAGTTTTCGGCTACCCTTCCTCGCGCCTGGCGATCCTGGGGCGTGAAGCCGTCGTGATCGCGATCGCGACGGCCGGCGGCGCCCTGTTCGCGACGCTCGGCATGCCGGCCGCCTGGCTGTCGGGCTCGATGCTGATGAGCACGGCGGTCGCGCTGATGTGGCCGCTGCCGGCGCTGCGGCGCCCCTGGTTCGACTCGACGATGCTGCTTTCGGGCACGATCCTGGGCTCGGCCGCCACCCCGGAGGCGCTGGCGGCCCTCGGCCGTTACCCGGCTTCCCTGCTGATGCTGCTCGTCGGCGTCGCGGCGATCATGTTGGCGACGGGCGCCTATTTGCACCGCGTCGCGCGTTGGCCCTGGATCGACGCGCTGCTGGCGGCGGCGCCCGGCGCACTCTCGACCGTGCTGGCGATCGCCCAGGAAAAGGGCGCCAATATCGGCCGCATCTCGGTGATCCAGCTCTTCCGGCTGCTCGTGCTGGTGGCCTTCCTGCCGAGCCTGATGCAGGCGACGGGCGCCTCCGCCGGCGCGCCGGTTCCCGTCGTCACCGCCGTCGACCCCGCGGCGATGCTGGGGCTGACGATGGCCGGATTGCTGACCGGGCTCTGCTTCGAGCGCATCGGGCTCGCCGCGCCGCTGATGTTCGGCGCGACCTTCGCGAGCGCGGTCCTCCACAGCATGGGATTGGTCGAGGGCAGCCTGCCGATGCCGGTCCAGATCGCGGTGCAGATCCTGCTCGGCTCGACCATGGGCGGGCGCGTCGCCCACATTCCCCGCGCGGAATTGCGCGGCCTCTTTCCGCTGGCGATCGGCGGCTTCGCCGTGTCGATGGGCGTCGCCTTCCTGTTCGCCTGGCCGGCGGCCTGGCTGACCGGCGTTCCCTATGCCAGCGGCATGGCGGCCTTCGCGCCGGGCGGGCTCGAGGCGATGGCGATGCTCGCCTTCGCCATGGGGCTCGACACGCTCTATGTCGGCTCCCACCACCTCGTCCGCTTCGTGGTGATCGGCCTGTCGATGCCGCTCGTCCTCATGCGCATGAAGGGCGAGGCGCCGGAGACCGGGCGGGGCGGAGGGGCCGGTCCGCCGGGACCGGGGCGTTAGCGTTAACGGTTGATGACGATCGGATCCCTTGATTGCGCGGTGGGCGCAAGCCGGGATTCATCCGCGTCTGCTAAGCCAGTCGTTGCCGGAAACCACGGCTGCACCCGGGGGCTGTCGTCATGAACTTCGCTGCCAAGGCGCCCGCCATCTGGCGCCGTCTCGTCAAGCCCGTCGCGATCATCGGCGCTGGCATCGCGGGCTTGACTGCGGCCTTCGATCTGGAGCGGCGCGGCCTGCAGGCGGCGGTGTTCGAATCCGGCCGGGCGGTCGGAGGAATGGCCTCCTCCTTCAAGGATGCCGAAGGCTATACCTATGATTTCGGAGCGCATTTCGTCAGCAACCGGCTGGCCGACGCGCTCGGCGCAAGCGATATCTCGCGGACGGTCGGCCGCTATGGCGAGGCCGTGGCGCTCGGCGGCCGCAGCTACAGCTATCCCTTCGGCCTCGCCGCCTCGCCGCGCTATGCGGCGAGCGCCGTCGCGGCCCGGCTGCGGCCCGGCGCGGTCGCGAACGCGGCCGACTGGTTCCGCAACGCCTATGGCGCGGCGCTGGCCGAGGATGTCGCGATCCCGCTGGCCGAGGCCTGGTCCGGCGCGCCGGCGACCGAACTCTCGCCGGCCGTCGGCCAGAAGCTCTCCGCCGGCGTGATGAAGACGCTCTATCTCAAGGCCGCCTCGCGGCTGACCGGGCGCGCCGTCTGCAACGGCTACTCGCACGAGATGCCGGAGAGCCCGGGCATCTACCATGTCTATCCCGAAGGGGGCGTCTCGCGCCTGCTCGAGCCGACGATGAAGCAGGTCGGCCATCGCATCGCGCTGGAATCGCGGGTCGAGCGCATCTTCGTCGAGCGGGACCGCGTCGTCGCCGTGAAGGTCAACGGCCGCGAGATCGGCGTCTCGGCGGCGATCAGCACGGCGCCGGTCCATCTCCTGCCGCGCCTCGTCGAGGGGACCGACCGGCTCGACGCGCTCGGCGCGTTCCGCTACCGGCCGATGATCTTCGTCAATCTGCGCTTCGAGGGGCGCAACCTCCTGCCGGACACCATGCTCTGGGTGCCGGATCGGTCGCAGCCCTTCTTCCGGGTCACGGAAGCCCCGTTCTCGATGCCCTGGCTCGCGCCGGAGGGGCGCACGCAGCTCACCTTCGACATCGGCTGCGAGGTCGGCGACGCGCATTGGACGATGTCCGACGAGGAGCTGGCGCGGATCTGCCTGGACGGACTCTGCCGCATCTACCCGCATCTGCGGGCGCGCTATATCGGCCCGGGCGGGATGCTGAAGACGCCTTTCGCCTATCCCGTCTACCTCGCCAGCTACGAGCGGCGGCGCCAGGATTTCGCCCGCGACACCGGCGTCGCCGGGCTCTACAGCATCGGCCGCAACGGCGAGTTCGCCCATCTGCTGATGGAGGACATCTACTGGCGCACGCTGAAGCGCATGCAGCATGTTGCCGATTACGTCGCCCAGGAGGTGTAGCACGGCCTCCGCTCATCCCGTCATTGCGAGGAGCGTAGCGACGAAGCAATGCAGGGAGATTGGGTGAGACGTTCAGCTCAGCCCTCCCGGATTGCTTCGCTGCGCTCGCAATGACGGATGCGGATCGGGCCTCAGGGCCGCCGCGCGCCGTTGGTGTGGGTCATCACGGCATAGAGCGAGGTCGTGCCGCAGATGAACAGGCGGTTGAGCTTCGGCCCGCCCCAGCAGACATTCGCGACGATCTCGGGAATGGCGATCCTGCCGATCAGCGTGCCGTCGGGGTGATAGACATGGACGCCGTCCGCGGCGCTCGTCCAGATCCGCCCGTCGACATCGAGGCGGAAGCCGTCGAACAGCCCGTTCGTGCAGGTGGCGAAGACCGTCGAGGCACCGAGCGTCCTGCCGTCGGCGGCGACGTCGAAGGCGCGGATATGGCGCGGGCCGTTCTCGGGATCGTGGCTGGCGCCGGTGTCGGCGATGTAGAGGATGCGTTCGTCGGGCGAGAAGGCGAGGCCGTTCGGCTTGACGAAATCATCGGCGGCGACGGCGATCTCGCCGCTCTGCCCGTCGATCCGGTAGACATGGCAGGCGCCGATCTCGCCTTCCGACTTGTCGCCTTCGTAGTCGCTGAGAATGCCGTAATCGGGATCGGTGAACCAGATCGAGCCGTCCGACTTCACCACCACGTCGTTGGGCGAGTTCAGCCGCTTGCCGCGGTAATGGCTGGCCAGCACCGTGACCGAGCCGTCATGCTCGGTGCGCGTCACCTGCCGCCCGCCATGCTCGCAGCTCACCAGCCGGCCCTCGCGGTCGACCGTGTTGCCGTTGGAGTTGCGCGCCGGCTGCCGGAAGACGCCGACCTGTCCGGTCAGCGCGTCGAAGCGCAGCATCCGGTTGTTGGGGATGTCGGACCAGACCAGCGTGTTGTGGGCCGGGAACCAGGCCGGCCCCTCCGACCAGCGCGCGCCGGTCCAGAGTCGCTCGATCCGCGCCGAGCCGGGAACGATGCGGTCGAAGCGCGGGTCGAGAACCGAAACGCCTGTGCCGTCGAGTACGCCGAACGTCATCTCTTTCCTCCCTGTCGTGTCGGGCCCGCGCGCCGGTGCCTGCCGGTCTCCCGCCGGATGCGGCCCCGGACCCAGTATGGCGTTCACGGCCGGCTACAATGCAAGCCCCGCATCCCAGTAGGGCGTGGAGCCGTACAATTCGCCGAGATAGTCGACGAAGGCGCGCAGCTTCTGCTCCATGTGCCGGCGGCTCGGATAGACGGCGTAGACCGCGACCCGCGAGCCCACCGCATAGGCCGGCAGCACCCGCTGCAGGGCGCCCGATTTCAGTTCCGGCCCGACATCCCAGGTCGAGCGCAGGGCGATGCCGACGCCGGCCAGCAGCGCCTCCCGCACCACCTCGCTCGAATTGGTCCTGAGCGGGCCATTGACCCGCACCGAGACCGGGCCTTCCGGCCCGTCCAGCCGCCAGTGATCGGCGTTGTGTGCGATCAGCGTATGGCGGGAGAGGTCGGCGATCTCGCCCGGCGTGCCATGCTCCGCCAGATAGCCCGGCGTCGCGCACAGGACGCGGTGGTTCGGGGCGAGGCGCTTCGCCACCAGGCTCGAATCCTGCAGGTCGGCGATGCGGATCGCCAGGTCGAAGCCCTCGCCCACGACATCGACGAAGGCGTCGCTGAGCACGAGCTCGACCGTGACCAGGGGATTGGCGTCGAGGAAGCGCTTGAGATGCGGCGCGACATGCAGCCGCCCGAAGGAGGTCGGCGCCGAGACGCGCAGCGTGCCGCGCACCTGGCCCGCGCCGCTCGCCACCCAGGCTTCCGCCTCCTCGATCGAGGCGAGTATCGAGACGACGCGCTCGTAGAAGCCCTGTCCGGCCTCGGTCAGGGCGAGCTGCCGCGTCGTGCGCTGCAGCAGCCTGACCCCGAGCCGCTCCTCGAGGCGGCGGATGCGTTTCGAGACCACCGCCGGCGACAGGCCGAGCTGCCGGCCCGCCGCCGACATGCTGCGGGCGGTGACGACATGGGCAAAGACGTCGAGGTCGCCGAATCGATCCATGGCGCAGCCACCTTTTCCATTTTGGAAATAATGGCTGGCTTTTCACGCACGCTGCAAGGGGTCTTGAATTGGTCTAGTCTGCAGCGCAATCAGTGGACCCGCCATGCTGGCCGAGGGAGGTAGGGAGATGAGCGCAATCGCTTTTCCGGCACCGGATGCCGGCATCCTCGCCCGTCGCGACTCGATCGTCGCGGGGCTTTCGCGGCTCGTCCCGCCCCAGGCCCTGATCACCAGCGACGACGAGCGGCGGCCTTACGAGACCGATGCGCTCACCGCCTATCGGCGCCTGCCGCTGGCGGTGGTGCTGCCCTCGACGACGCAGGAGGTCGCGGCGGTGCTGCGCTATTGCCGGGACGAGGGCGTGCCGGTGGTTCCGCGCGGCTCCGGCACCTCGCTCGCGGGCGGGGCGATCCCGCAGGAGGACGCGGTGGTGATCGGCGTCTCGAAGATGAGCCGCATCCTCGAGATCGACTATGCCAACCGCGTCGCCCGGGTGCAGGCCGGCGTCACCAATCTCGCCGTCACCGGCGCCGTCTCGGCCGAGGGCTTCTTCTACGCGCCGGACCCGTCCTCGCAGCTCGCCTGCTCGATCGGCGGCAATATCGGCATGAATTCGGGCGGGGCGCATTGCCTGAAATACGGCGTCACCACCAACAACGTGCTGGGCGTGACCATGGTGATGCTCGACGGCTCGATCGTGGAAATCGGCGGCGGCCATCTCGATTCGCCGGGCTACGACCTGCTCGGCCTGATCAACGGCTCGGAAGGCCAACTCGGCATCGTCACCGAGGCTAGCGTGCGCATCCTGCGCGCGGCGGAGGGGGCGCGGCCCGTGCTGTTCGGCTTTCCGACCAGCGAGCAGGCCGGCGCCGCGGTCGCGGCGATCATCGGCGCCGGCATCATTCCCGTCGCGATGGAATTCATGGACAAGCCGGCGATCGAGATCTGCGAGGCCTTCGCCAAGGCCGGCTACCCGATGGATTGCGGCGCGCTGCTGATCATCGAGGTCGAGGGTTCCGATGCGGAGATGGACGCCCAGCTCGCCCGCATCGTCGCCATCGCCCGCGAGCACGGCGTCACCACCGTCAAGGAATCGAAATCGGCGATGGAGGCGGCGGCGATCTGGAAGGGCCGCAAATCGGCCTTCGGCGCCACCGGGCGCATCGCCGACTACATCTGCATGGACGGCACCATCCCGACCGGACAGCTTCCCTATGTGCTCCGGCGCATGGACGAGATCGTGAAGGGCTATGGCCTGCGCGTTGCCAATGTCTTCCACGCCGGCGACGGCAATCTCCACCCGCTGATCCTCTACAACTGCAACGACCCGGTCGAGGCGCAGAAGGCGGAGGATGCCGGCATGGACATCCTCAAGCTCTGCGTCGAGGTCGGCGGCTGCCTGACCGGCGAGCACGGCGTCGGCATCGAGAAGCGCGATCTGATGACCTTCCAGTTCAACGAGGCCGACCTCGCCCAGCAGATGCGAGTGAGGGCGGTGTTCGACCGGCAATGGCTGCTCAACCCGGCCAAGGTGTTCCCGCTGGAAGGCAGGGTGGCGGCGTGACGAACCTCTCCGTCATTCCGGGGCTTCGCGCAGCGAAAAGCCCGGAACCCAGAACCGATGCGGGATATGGTTGTCTTGGTCGGTCCGAACCGCTTCATTCCCCTGCGGCATCCGTTCTGGGTTCCGGGCTTTTCGCTGCGCGAAGCCCCGGAATGACGGAGAGATTCCGGTGACCATCCACACCCCCACCACCGAGGCGCAGGCCTGCGCCGTCGTGAAGTCGGTCGTCGACAATCGCGTGCCGCTCACCCTGCGCGGTGGCGGCACGCGCGCCGGTCTCGGGCGGCGGTCCCAGGCGGCGAGCACGCTCTCCAGTGCCGGTCTCACCGGCATCACCCTCTACGAGCCGGCCGAGATGGTCATCGCCGCCCGGGCCGGCACGCCGCTCCAGGCGGTGCAGGAGACGCTGGCCGAGCGTGGCCAGATGCTGCCCTTCGAGCCGATGGACCACCGCCCGCTCTTCGGCACGGACGGCACGCCGACCATCGGCGCCGTCGCCGCCTGCAATATCTCCGGCCCGCGCCGGATCAATGCCGGGGCGGCGCGCGACTCCCTGATCGGCATCCGCATGGTCAATGGCCGGGGCGAGATGGTGAAGTCGGGCGGGCGTGTGATGAAGAACGTCACCGGTCTCGACCTCGTGAAGCTGGTCTGCGGCAGCCACGGCACGCTCGGCTTCCTGACGGAGGTGACGTTCCGCGTGCTGCCGAAGCCGGCCGAGATCGCGACGCTGCAATGGCGCGGGCTCTCCGATGCACAGGGTGCCGCTCTCTTGTCCAAGGCGCTGGGCTCGCCCTTCGAGCCGATGGCAGCCGCGCATCTTCCCGCCGGATTGGCCGGCGAGGCGGCTCTGACGCTCCTGCGGCTGGAGAATTTCCCGGACTCCATCGAATACCGCGCCGGCGAACTCGCGCTGCTGCTCGGCGAATACGGCGTGCCCGACAAGCTGGAAGGCGAGCATAGCGCCACGCTCTGGCGCCATATCCGGGACGCGGCCTTCTTCGCCGGGACGGAGGAGGCGGTCTGGCGCCTGTCGCTCAAGCCGACCGACGGTCCGAAGGCCGCCGCCGCCGTCGCCCGCACGCTGCCGGCGGCGCGCTGGTTCTTCGACTGGGGCGGCGGACTGGTCTGGCTGGCGGCGCCTGCCGATGGCGATGCCGGCGCTGCGGCGATCCGAGCCGCGCTCGGGCCTCTCGGCGGTCACGCGACGCTGCTGCGCGCGCCCGACGCGGTCCGTGCCGCCGTCGATGTCTTCCAGCCCCTGGCCGAGCCGCTGATGCGCGTCACGGCCGGCATCAAGAACAGCTTCGACCCGGCCGGCATCTTCGAGCCCGGCCGGATGTATGCGGGGATCTGATGCAGACCAACTTCACCCCCGAGCGGCTCGCTTCCGATCCGCGCATGCCGGCCTCGGAGAAGATCCTGCGGACCTGCGTGCATTGCGGCTTCTGCACCGCGACCTGCCCGACCTATCTCCTGCTCGGCGACGAGCTCGATTCCCCGCGCGGGCGCATTTACCTGATCAAGGACATGCTGGAGAACGGCAAGCCGGCCACCGAAGAGGTGGTGAAGCATGTCGACCGCTGCCTCTCCTGCCTTTCCTGCATGTCGACCTGCCCCTCGGGCGTGCACTACATGCATCTCGTCGACCATGCCCGCGCCCATATCGAGGAGACCTATCGGCGCTCCTGGTCCGACCGGCTGCTGCGCAAGGTGCTGGCGGCGATCCTGCCTTATCCGAATCGCTTCCGCGCGGCGATGCTGGCGGCGTTGCCGGCGAAGCCGCTCGCCCCGCTCCTCGGCGCGCTGCCGGCCGTCGGCCCGCGGCTGAAGGCGATGCTGGCGCTGGCGCCCGTCCGCCTGCCGACGCGCTCGGCGATGGAGGGCCCGCAGAGCTTCCCGCCGCCGGCCGAGCGGAAGCGGCGCGTCGCGCTGCTTTCCGGCTGCGCCCAGCCGGTGCTCGATCCGGCGATCAACGAGGCGACGATCCGCCTGCTCAACCGCCACGGCGTCGAAGTGGTGCTGCCGAAGGGGGAGGGCTGCTGCGGCGCGCTCGTCCACCATATGGGCCAGGAGCACGACGCGCTCGCCTTCGCCCGGAAGAACATCGACGCCTGGACGGCGGAGATCGAGGGCGAGGGGCTCGACGCCATCCTGATCACGGCCTCGGGCTGCGGCACGACGATCAAGGATTACGGTTTCATGTTCCGCAACGAGCCCGCCTATGCCGGAAAGGCGGAGACGGTCTCGGGCCTGGCGAAGGACGTCACCGAGTTCCTGGAGACGCTGGAGCTCTCGACGGTGCGCGATGTCGCCATGCCGATCGCCTATCACTCCGCCTGCTCGATGCAGCACGGCCAGCAGCTCAAGGACGGGCCGAAGCGCCTGCTCTCCGGCGCCGGCTTCAAGGTCAAGGAGGTGCCGGAGGGCCATATCTGCTGCGGCTCGGCCGGCGTCTACAACATCCTCCAGCCCGAGATCGCGGGGAAGCTGCGCGAGCGCAAGATCGGCCATATCGAGCGGACGAAGCCCGTGCTGGTCGCGACCGGCAATATCGGCTGCATGACCCAGCTCGCGAAGGGCTTTGTCGACAAGGGTGCGACCACGCCGGTGGTTCACACCGCCGAGTTGCTGGACTGGGCGACCGGTGGTCCCTTGCCGGACAAGCTGGCGCGGGCGGGGATCGCGGATCGGCCTTTGCGGGAAAAGGCGCTGGCGGCCGCCGAATAGCCTCCTTATCCCCTCGGGGGAGAGGGTGCCGGCAAGGCGGATGCGGATGTTGCCCGCTCGCGCTGTCGTTCTTCCCTCATCCGTCAGCGCTTCGCGCTGCCACCTTCTTCCCCGAGGGGGAAGGGATCGCGCTTGCCCGTCGCGTCTGTGCAGGCTACCGAGCGCGGTGTTGGTTCGTGTTGTCTTTTGTGCTGACCAACACAAACCAACAAAGCGAAACGAATAGCCCATGTCCGCCGACAAATCCGCCCCTGCCAAGCTGAAGGCCCGCCAGCCGCGCGGCTTCGTCGATCGCGGCCCGGCCGATGTCGCCGCGACCGAGCGCATGCTCTCCGTCATCCGCGAGAGCTTCGCGGTCTATGGCTTCGATCCCGTGGAGACGCCCTTCGTCGAGTACACCGACGCGCTCGGAAAATTCCTGCCGGATCAGGACCGGCCGAACGAGGGCGTGTTCTCCTTCCAGGACGATGACGAGCAGTGGCTCTCGCTGCGCTACGACCTGACGGCGCCGCTCGCCCGCTATGTCGCGGAGAATTTCGACGCGCTGCCGAAGCCTTATCGTAGCTATCGCGTCGGCTATGTCTTCCGCAACGAGAAGCCGGGGCCGGGGCGCTTCCGCCAGTTCATGCAGTTCGACGCCGATATCGTGGGCGCGGGCTCGGTCGCGGCCGATGCCGAGATCTGCATGCTCGCCGCCGATACCATGGAGAAGCTCGGCATCGGGCGCGGCGACTATGTGGTGAAGGTCAACAACCGCAAGGTGCTGGACGGCGTGATGGATGCGGCGGGCATCGACCCTGCGGCTCGGCTGACGGTCCTGCGCGCAATCGACAAGGCCGACAAGTTCCCGCTGGAGGAGGTCCGCAAGCTTCTTGGCGAGGGCCGCAAGGATGAGAGCGGCGATTTCACCAAGGGCGCGGGCCTGTCCGGAGCGCAGGCGGATCGCATCATCCGCTATCTGGAACTCGGCCAGAAGCTCGCGGAGCTGGGCAAGACGAACGCTCAGGACAGCGAAAGCTCCGCCAAGCTCTCGGCCGAGGCGCTGACCGATCTGCGCGGCCTGGTGGAGAATGCCGAGAATGGCCAGGCCGGCATCGCGGAACTGGAGCAGATCCGCGAGTTGATTACCGCGGCGGGCTATCTCGGCCGGATCATCATCGACCCTTCCGTCGTCCGCGGCCTCGAATACTACACCGGGCCGGTCTACGAGGTTGAACTGACCTTCCCGGTCACCAACGAGGACGGTCAGGTGGTGCGCTTCGGCTCGGTCGCGGGCGGCGGCCGTTATGACGGGCTGGTCGGCCGTTTCCGGCCCGAGCCGGTGCCGGCGACGGGCTTCTCGATCGGCGTCTCGCGGCTCTATTCGGCACTGAAGGCGGTGAAGTCGCCGATCGTCGACAGCAAGAACGAATTGCCGCTCGTCGTCGTGACCGCCATGGACAACAAGTCGCCGGAGTTCATGCCGGGCTATCAGGCGATGGTCTCGGCGCTCCGGCAGGCGAAGGATGCGGACGGCAAGCCGTTGCTGCGCGCCGATCTCTATCTCGGCGCCTCCGGCTTCAACGCCCAGATGAAGTATGCCGACCGGCGCGGCGCGGTCTGCGCGGTCATTCAGGGCTCCTCCGAGCGAGAGGCCGGCACGGTGGTCATCAAGGACCTGGTCCTCGGCGCCGAGCTCGCCGCCGCCGGCCGCGACGTCAAGGATTCGGTCGAGCACAAGGCCAAGCAGGCGCAAGCCCAGTTCGCCGTGCCGGTCGCGGAGCTGGTCGCGGGCGTGAAGAAGGTGCTGGCGCGCCACGGATAAAGGCCGTCATGCTCGGGCTCGACCCGGCATGACGCTGAAAAGTCCCGTTCACCCATTTCCTTCAAATCCCTCGAAAATCCTCCGCACCGCTGCTAGGACGACGCTCGCAACAGGACAGGACGACCCGTGCCCGCAAGCCGCGCCAGCATCGACACCGTGATCGCGCTCCTCGCGGGCGAAGGCTACGCCCGTGCCGAGCCCGCCATTCTCCAGCCCGCCGACGTGTTCCTCGATCTTTCGGGCGAGGACATCCGCCGCCGCATCTTCATGACGCAGGATGCCGAGGGCCGCGACTGGTGCCTGAGGCCCGAATACACCATTCCCGTCGCGCTCGATCATATCGCCTCGGGCTCGACCGAACCGGCGGCTTACGCCTATGCCGGCCCGGTTTTCCGCATGCGTTCCGGCGAACCGGGCGAGTTCCGGCAGGCCGGGCTCGAATCCTTCGGCCGTGCCGATTTCACCGCCACCGACGCCGAGATCATGGCGCTGGCCATCGAGGCCGCCGCCGCGCTCGGGCTGAAAACCCCGCGCATCGTCATGGGCGACGTCGCGCTGCTCGGCGCCTTGCTCGACCGGCTCGCCGTCCCGCAAGGCGCGCGCCGCCGGCTCGCGCGCGCCATCGTGCAGGGCAAGGGCGCCGACGCCGTCGCCGCGCTCGACCCGCCGGCGCCGGACGGGGAGGCGGCCCATGCCGGCCTGCTCAAGGCGCTGGAGGGGCAGGATCCCAGGGCCGCCCGCGCCTTCGTCGAGGACGTGCTCTCGATCGCCGGCATCTCGACGGTCGGGGGGCGCAGCGCCGCCGATATCGCCGAGCGCTTCCTGGTCCGCGCCGCCGAGCGCGAGAACCCGGTGAACGACGACGTCAAGACGCTGCTAGGCCGGGTGCTGGCCGTGGCCGGCGATCCCGACACCGCCTCCGCCTCGCTCCGGGCGCTGGCGGACCAGGCCGCGCTCGATCTGAACCGCGAGCTCGACGCCTTCGACGAGCGCACCGGCTTCCTCGCCGCGCGCGGCGTCGACATCGGCGCGATCCAGTTCTCCGCCGGCTTCGCCCGCAATCTCGACTACTACACCGGCTTCATCTTCGAATTGCACGACCCCGCCAGCGGCGACGGCAAGCCGGTGGCCGGCGGCGGGCGCTACGACAACCTGCTCGGTCGCCTCGGCGCGAAGCGGGCGATTCCCGCGGTCGGCGCCTCGCTCTGGCTCGATCGTCTGGCGGGAGAGGCCCCATGACCCAAGCGCCGCAGGCCAATGATGCGCCTCTCGTCCTCGCCGTGCCCTCGAAGGGGCGCCTGCAGGAGAACGCCACCGCCTTTTTCGGCCGGGCCGGGCTGAAATTCGTCAAGGCCAGCGGCGAGCGCGGCTATCGCGGCACCATCGCGGGGGTGGAGGGAGCGGAGGTCGCCTTCCTCTCGGCCTCGGAGATCGTCGCGCAGCTCGCCTCGGGCGCGGCCCATCTGGGCGTCACCGGCGAGGATCTGGTGCGCGAGCAGCTTTCCGACGCCGACGCGGCGGTGGAGATGCTGACCCCGCTCGGCTTCGGCCACGCCAATGTCGTCGTCGCCGTGCCGCAGGCCTGGATCGATGTCCGCACCATGGCCGATCTCGAGGACGTCGCCTCGACCATGCGCGCCCGCCATGGCCGCAAGCTGCGCGTCGCCACCAAATATGTGAACCTGACCCGCCGCTTCTTCGCGCAGCACGGGCTGGCGGATTACCGCATCGTCGAGAGCCTCGGCGCGACGGAAGGGGCTCCCGCCGCCGGTACGGCCGAGATCGTCGTCGACATCACCACCACCGGCGCGACGCTGGCCGCCAATGCGCTTAAGGTGCTCGACGACGGCGTCATGCTCGCTTCGGAAGCGAATCTCGTCGCCTCGGCGCGCGCGCCCTGGGGGGATCGCGCCCGCGCCGCGGTGCGCACCATCCTCTCCCGCATCGCGGCGGAGGAGGAGGCGCGCACCATCCGCGAGATCCGCGCCAGGCTCGAGCTGGATGCGGCGGGGCTGGCGGCGCTGAGCGAGCGCTTCGGCGCGCGGCTGCCCTTCGGGCCGCCGACAACCGGCGCGCCGCTGACCCTGCATTGTCCGGACAAGGCGGTTTTCGCGCTGGTCGAGGAGCTGGCGGGCAAGGGCGCCGACGATATCACCGTCACCGCGCCGGCCTATGTCTTCCGCCGTGCGAACCGGCTGCTGGAGCGGCTCGACGCCCGGATCTGAGGCGTGCGCGGGCACCCGGGGCAGCACGCTTTTGCGTGCGGCAGCCTTGATCCCGAACCAATTGGCCTCTAGGCGTTGAACCATGAAGGGGCCCGTGGCGCTTTCGCGCGCGTGAATGCAGGTAAGATGACGATGACTCCACGCCTTGGCTTTGCCGCCGTCCTCGCCGCGCTGGTCGCGCCGATGCTGGTTCCGGGAGAAGCCGCGGCGCAGCGCCGCCAGCAGATGCCCTCCCGCCAGGAGCTGGGCGGCGGCAACACCCCGATCCCGCTGCCGCAGCAGGAGAAGACCTTTCCCGTCGGCGCGAGCTGGAGCGTCGTCCAGCTCAACGGCAAGCCGGTCTATGATCGCCGCGCCACGCTGCTGGTCGACCAGAACCTGCGCGGCACCGGTTTCGGCGGCTGCAACACCTTCTCGGCCGCAGCCTATCCGCTGCGCCAGCAGGGCTTCGCGGTCGGGCCGATCGCGATCACCAAGCGCAGTTGCGACAAGGGCACGCTCGATTTCGAGCGCTCCTTCCTGATGGCGCTGCGGGCCACCCAGAAATGGGACATGGTCAACGGCCGGCTCGTCCTCAAGGGCGGCGCCGGCGAGCTGGTGCTCAGCCGCTCGCTCTGAGCCGCTTCGGAAACGCCGTTTCGAGCGCCGGCCGCCTTCAGGCGGCCGGCGTTTTTTCCGTGCGGGTCGGCGTATAGGTGCCGTCCTCGTTCGGCTCCATCGTGACGATGGCGTCGTGCATGTCGCGCAAGGTCGCCCGGTGGCCGATCGAGACGATGCGCGCTTCCGGCAGCTCTTGGTCGATCGTCGCGTAGATCTCGCCTTCGAGCTTTTCGTCGAGCGAGGCGGTGGCCTCGTCGAGGAAGAGCCAGTCCGGCTTGCTCAGCAGGGCGCGCGCCACCGCGAGCCGCTGCTGCTCGCCGCCCGAGAGGCGCTGGCCCCAGAGGTCGATCTCGTCGAGCCTGTCGGAGAGATGGCCGAGCCGCACCTTGGCCATCGCCTCGCGGATCGCGTCGTCGTCATAGGCGGTCTCGCGCTCCGGATAGGCGAGGGCGGCGCGCAGCGTGCCCTGCGGCAGATAGGGGCGCTGCGGCAGCAGCATGATCCGCGCATCGGCCGGGATGCCGACCTTGCCGTCGCCGAAGGGCCAGATCCCGGCGATGGCGCGGAACAGGGTCGATTTGCCCGAGCCCGAGGGGCCGATCAGCAGGGTCGAGCGCGCCTGGCCGAGATCGAGCCGGTCGAGCCTGACGATCGGCCGGCCGTTGGGCAGCGCCAGCACCGCCTTGCCGACATGCAGATTGCCGTCGCGCGAGGTCTCGCGGCCCAGCGCGTCTTCGCTGATCGGGCCGTGCTGCGCCTCGTCGACGGCCTTCTCGAAGGTCGTCAGGCGGCCGATGGCGGCGAGATACTGGGCGATCGAGGAGTAGCTGTTGATGATGAAGGACAGCGCCGTCTGCACCCGGTCGAAGGCGCCGGCGACCTGCATCATGATGCCCAGCGTGATCGTGCCGGCGAAATAATAGGGCGCCAGGATCATATAGGGCATCACCACGCTGATCTGGTTGTAGGACAGCGTGAAGGTGTTGAGCTTCAGCCGGCGCCAGACCAGCCGGTAGAAGTTCTCGACGATGGCGCGGAAGCGCTCGGCCAGATGCGCCCGCTCGGTCGGCTCGCCGACCATCAGGGCGATCTGCTCCGAATATTCGCGCAGGCGCGCCAGCGAGAAGCGGAAATTCGCCTCGCGCTTCTCCTGCTCGAATTCGAGGTTGATCAGGGGCCGCCCGATCAGATGTGTCAGCCAGGTCGCCACCGCCGCGTAGAGGAAGGCGACCCAGAAGATGTAGCCGGGGATGGCGAGGGAGGTGCCGGGGAAGTTGAAGGCGACCGGGATGTTCCAGAGGATGATCGAGAACGAGACCAGCGTCGAAACCTGCGAGAGCAGGGGCAGCGCGAAGTTATAGGTCTGGTTGACGAAGGAGCGCGTATCCTCGGCGATGCGCTGGTCGGGATTGTCGACGCTGCCGGCGAGCGCGATCCGGTAATGCGTGGCGTGGCTCAACCAGCGCTCGGTGTATTCCAGCGCCATGAACTGCCGCCAGCGGATCAGGATGGTGTAGTTGGCGAAGACCTCGATCAGGCCCGAGATGACCCAGATCGTCGCCCACAGGCAGAACACCCAGAAGAGCTGGTACCAGAACGCCGCCGCATCCTTGTTCTGCAGCGCGTCATACATGTCGCGGTTGAAGAAGGAGAGGCGCAGCGTGATGCCGACCTGCGCCTGGTTCAGCACGATCAGGAAGACGAAGAGCGCGACGCCGAGCCGCCCGAGCCGGATCTTGTAGGGGCCGATCGGCCAGAGATTGGCGGTGGTGACCTCCTCCGATTCGAAGAAGGGCGAGGCCAGCCGGCCGATGCGCGCGATCACCGGCACGAAGGAGATCGCGTAGATCAGGATGCCGAACACGCCGACCGTGGTCGGCAGGCTGGTCGGCACCGCCGGGATGCGCAGCTCCGGCGGCCACCAGCCGAGCTGGGCGAGCAGCGCGGCCCCGCCGAACAGCACGTATTCGATGGCGAAGACGCCCGAGAAGATGCGCAGGAAGAAGGGCAGGGCCGGCGAGCGGAAGGTCACCACCGCGAGCAGCAGGCCGATCACGCCCATGCCGACGAGGCCGCCTGCATCGGCCTGCTGGCCGACCACCAATGCGGCTGCCGCCATCAGGGCGGCGAGAATGCTCAACGGACGCATGGGCTGAAAATCCTGGCGGGAAAGGTTCGGTGCCACGATTCGGACCATGTCCCAGCGCCGCGGGCCTTTCAATGGCGCCGCGGGCAGATGAGCGAATTGTCATCTGCCGGAGAGGGCGACGAAAGCGGCCGTGGCGGCTGCGCGGTCACCCCGGGCGACCGAGGGGATGCTCGGGATCCATGCCGGAATCGCGGCCGGGAAGGCTCCGGCATCGGTGCCGGATCGGCGCTGCCTTGTCCTGGGCCCGTGCCCCGGCCCTATGCGGCGCACCGGCGCCGGAACGCAGAGCCCCGGACGAGCGGGGCTCGTCCGGGGCGCGAAGCGGCTGGAGTGGTTCGACCGCCGGATGGACTACTCCGCCGCGACGATCTTGCCGCCTTCCCATTTGTACAGCGAGAAGCTCGGCGAGGTCAGGTCGCCGCTCTTGCCGTAGGTCAGCGTGCCGATCGCGGTCTTGACCGGCAGCCCGGCATGCAGCGCCTTGGCGGTGCCCGACGGGTCGCCCGCCTTGCCGACCTTCTCGATGCCGGCCTTCAGCACCTCGACCGCGGCATAGGCGTTGAGGGTGAAGGCTTCCGGCGGGATGCCCTTCTCCTTCAGCGCCGCGACGGCCGCGGCCGAATCCGGGTTCTTCAGCGCGTCGGTGGCGTTGGTGAAGAGGGTGCCCGTGGCGTGGTCGCCGCCGATCGCGGCGAATTCGGTGTTGGACAGGCCCTCGCCGCCGATGATCGTCGCCTTGACGCTGGCATCCGCGAGCTGGCGGGCGAGCAGGCCGCCCTCCGGATGGTAGCCGCCGAAATAGATCACCTCGGCGCCGGCCGATTTCAGGCGGGTGATGACGGCAGAGAGGTCCTTCTCGCCCGGGGTCAGCGTCAGATAGGCCACTTCCTTGATACCGCCGGCATTGATGCCCTTCTGGAAGTTGTCGGCGAGGCCTTTGCCATAGGTGCCCTTGTCGTGGACGATGGCGATCTTCTTGTCCTTGAGGTTCTTCACTACATAGGCGGCGGCGACCTCGGCCTGCTGGTCGTCGCGGCCGCAGGTGCGGAACACGTTCGTGAGCCCGCGCGTGGTCAGCGCCGGGGAGGTCGCGGTCGGGGTGACCATCAGCACGCCGCTTTCCGCGAGCGCGTCGGAGGTCGCCATGGCGACGCCGGAGGTCACAGGGCCGACGACGAACTGCACCTTGTCGCCGACGAGCAGGTTGGCGGCCGAGACGCCCTGCTTGGGGTCGCCGGCATCGTCGGCGAGCTTCAGGACGAGCTTTTCGCCGAGCACGCCGCCGTTCTTGTTGATCACGTCGACGGCGGTCTGGGCGCCGTTCTTGACCTGCTCGCCATAGGCGGCAACCGGGCCGGTCAGCGGGGCGATCAGCCCGATGGTTATGTCGGCGCGGGCGACCTGCGCGGCGAGCAGCGTCGCGGCGAAGGCGACGCCGGTGAGGAGTTTGGAGGTCTGCATGGGCCTCTCCCGATCGGTTTTGACGTGTCCGCGCGCTCCTCGTGGAGGCGCTTGCCGCTTTTATAGGCGAGGAGCGGGGAGAAAGACCATCTCTTCGGCTCCCGAGCGGGGCGCTCGGAATGCATGGCGCCGGAGGCGGCTTGTCCGGGATGACGGCGGAAAGAGCGCAAAAAAAGGCCCGGCTTGCGCCGGGCCTTCCGTAGGCTTGGTAGGAGGATGGATCAGAAGTCCATGCCGCCTCCGAAACCGGGCTTGCCCGGTTTCGGCATTCAGACGCTTCGGGCGTCTGGACTTCCTCAGAAGTCCATGCCGCCCATGCCGCCGCCGCCCATCGGGGGCATCGGGGCTTCCTTCTTCGGCTGGTCGGCGACCATCGCCTCGGTGGTGATCAGCAGGCCGGCGATCGACGCCGCGTCCTGGATCGCCGTGCGCACGACCTTGGTCGGGTCGATGATGCCCGCCTTGACCAGATCGCCGTACTCGCCGGTCTGGGCGTTGTAGCCGTAGGTGTAGTCCTTCGACTCGAGCAGCTTGCCGACCACGACCGCACCGTCATCGCCGGCGTTGTCGACGATCTGGCGGGCCGGAGCGGCGATCGCCTTGCGGACGATCTCGACGCCGGTCTTCTGGTCGTCATTGGCGGTCTTGATCGACTTGACCGAGGCCAGCGCGCGCAGCAGGGCGACGCCGCCGCCCGGCAGGATGCCTTCTTCCACCGCAGCGCGGGTCGCGTTCAGGGCATCGTCGACGCGGTCCTTCTTCTCCTTGACCTCGACCTCGGTCGCGCCGCCGACGCGGATCACCGCGACGCCGCCGGCGAGCTTGGCCAGACGCTCCTGGAGCTTCTCACGGTCGTAGTCCGAGGTGGTCTCCTCGATCTGGGCCTTGATCTGGCCGACGCGGGCCTCGATGTCCTTCTTCTTGCCGGCGCCGTCGATGATCGTGGTGTTCTCCTTCTCGATGCGCACGCGCTTGGCGCGGCCGAGCATGTCGAGCGTCACGGTCTCGAGCTTGATGCCGAGGTCTTCCGAGATCATCTGGCCGGCGGTCAGGATCGAGATGTCCTCGAGCATGGCCTTGCGGCGATCGCCGAAGCCCGGAGCCTTGACGGCCGCGACCTTGAGGCCGCCACGGAGCTTGTTGACGACGAGCGTGGCGAGAGCCTCGCCCTCGACGTCCTCGGCGATGATGAGCAGCGGCTTGCCGGTCTGCACGACGGCCTCGAGGATCGGCAGCATCGCCTGGAGCGAGGACAGCTTCTTCTCGAAGACGAGGATGTAGGGGTCGTCGAGCTCGGCGACCATCTTCTCGGAATTGGTGATGAAGTACGGCGACAGGTAGCCGCGGTCGAACTGCATGCCCTCGACGACGTCGAGCTCGGTCTCGGCGGTCTTGGCTTCCTCGACGGTGATGACACCCTCGTTGCCGACCTTCTGCATGGCCTTCGAGATCATCTCGCCGACCGACGAGTCGCCGTTGGCCGAGATGGTGCCGACCTGAGCGACTTCCGCGTTCGAGGTGACCTTCTTCGAGTTCTTCTTCAGGTCCGAAACGATCGCCTCGACCGCCAGGTCGATGCCGCGCTTCAGGTCCATCGGGTTCATGCCGGCGGCAACCGACTTGGCGCCTTCACGGACGATCGCCTGGGCGAGGACGGTGGCGGTGGTGGTGCCGTCGCCGGCATGGTCGTTCTGGCGCGAAGCGACTTCGCGGACCATCTGGGCGCCCATGTTCTCGAACTTGTCGGAAAGCTCGATCTCCTTGGCGACGGTGACGCCGTCCTTGGTGATGCGGGGAGCGCCGAACGACTTCTCGATCACGACGTTGCGGCCCTTCGGGCCGAGCGTGACCTTCACGGCATTGGCGAGGACATCCACGCCGCGCAGCATCTTGTCGCGGGCGTCGGTGCCGAACTTGACGTCTTTGGCAGCCATGAGAGCTACTCCTTGGACTGGAACTGGAAAGGTGGGGAGACGGTCAGCCGGCGATCAGCCGACGACGCCCATGATGTCGGATTCCTTCATGATCAGGAGGTCCTGACCATCGATCTTGACCTCGGTGCCCGACCACTTGCCGAACAGGACGCGGTCGCCCTTCTTGACGTCGAGGGCGACGAGCTTGCCGGCCTCGTCACGGGCGCCGGGGCCCACGGCGACGATCTCGCCCTCCTGGGGCTTTTCCTTGGCGGTCTCGGGGATGATGATGCCACCCTTGGTCTTCTCCTCGCTGTCGAGGCGGCGGACCACGACGCGGTCATGCAAAGGACGGAACTTCATGGTTCTGTCTTCCTCTTGTCATATTCGGTTCGGGCGCCGCAGGGGGCCCCGGGGTGAGACTGTTAGCAGTCCTCCCAGGAGAGTGCTAACAGATGGCAGGGCAGATAGGCACGGGCTCCGGGAGAGTCAAGGAAGCCGCGAAGGATAAAGTGAATGCTTCCGGATGCGGCGTCGCGGCCGGTCGCTTGCCGGCTGCCGTGACGAGCGGAACACGCTAGGATGGCAGGATGACGACATCAGCGACGAGCCCTGCGTCCGACCCGCGCCTCGACGATATCGCCCGCTCCTGCGTGGTGCTGCATATCCGCATGACCGCCCGGGCGGTCACCCGCGCCTATGACGAGGCGATGCGGCCGAGCGGGCTCAAGATCACCCAGTTCGTGCTGCTGTCGGCGCTGAGCACCGGCCATTGGCGGTCGATCACCGAACTGGCCGAGCGCTTCGCGCTGGAGCGCACCTCGCTGACGCGCAATCTCCAGCTCCTGGCGGCCGAGGGCATGGTCGAGCCGGTCGCGGGTCGCGGCCGCGCCGCGGTCTATGCCGTGACCGAGAAGGGCCGGGAGGCGATCGCGGCGGCGATCCCGTTCTGGCGGGCGGCGCAGGACAAGATCGAGACGGGCTTCGGCGAGGAGCGCTGGCGCGAGACCCGGGACGCGCTGAAGGCGCTGCGGCGCGCGGCGCGGGGTGCTCGCTGAGCAGGAGGCCGATAAAGCAGGAGCGGTTCTCATCTTGAGCGATCGATCGATGAAGAGCGCTGCCGGCGAAGAGGCGGCCGGTCATCCCGGGAGACCGTAGAGAGCCTTGGGACCCATGCCGGAGCCCGAATCGGCCGTGCTTCGGCATGGGTCCCGGATCGGTGCCTCGCTCCGTCCGGGATGACCGCGTTCGAGGTCGAAGATCATCCTCTTGAAATGCGCGGGCCATGTCCGGCCGCAACTGTGGCGCCCTTCCTCGCCGTCTTCTCCGGTTGACGCGCCTGCCGCATCCTTCATATCGTGCAGATACACGATTTGAGAGGCGGCCATGGATCGAACCTTCGGAGTGGTGTCCCGCGAATTGCTGACCGCGAGCGACGGGTTGAGCTTCCTGCGCGGCATCATCGACGGCTCGCACCCGGCCCCGCCCTTCGCGGGGGCCATGGATTTCGAGCTGGTCGAGGCGGATGAAGGTCGCGTCGTCTTCATCGGGAGGCCGTCGCCGCGCTTCTTCAACCCGCTCGGCACGATCCATGGTGGCTGGACCGCGACCATCCTCGATTCCGCCATGGCTTGCGCCGCCCATTCGACGCTCAGGCCCGGCGAGGGCTACACCACGCTGGAGATGAAGCTGAACTATGTCCGCCCGGTCCTGCCGGAATCCGGCACGGTGCGCTGTGAGGGCCGGCTGATCCATCGCGGCGGCTCGGTCATCACCAGCGAAGGCAGCCTTCTCGACGCGCGCGGCAAGCTGCTGGCGCACGGCACTGAGACCTGCATCGTGCTGCCGGCCCGCAAGGAGAAATCCTAGAGCATCGAACCGAAAAGTAGAATCCGCTTTTCGGTCCGATGCACCAGCAATGAGATCGATCATCGTTGCCGCGTCCGAGAGGACGCGCGATGATCGAGCCGGAGCCGGAAGGGCTCTCTCCCGGAGCGTCTCCGGCATGGACCCCCGGTTCTGCGCTTCGCCGCGCCGGGGGCGGCCGCGCCGCTATCGCCGGCTGACGGCGACGGCTCCAGCGACGATCAGCAGCGCGCCGAGATAGGTCGTGTAGAGCGGCACCTCGCCGAAGAGATGGAAGCCGAGCAGGCTCGCCCAGATCAGCGCGGTGTACTCGATCGCGGCGAGCCTCGATGCGGCCGCCCTGGCATAGGCCGAGGTCAGGGTCAGATGGCCGGCGACGCCGAGCGCGCCGGCGAAGAGATAGAGCGCGAGGTCGGCCGGCGCGATCGGTTCGAACAGGCTCGCCGCCGGCACGGCGAGGCAGAGCGCCGGCCCGACATTCTGGAAGGCGACGATGACGGTCGGATGCTCGCGCATCGCGATGCGCCGCAGCAGGACGAGGTTGAAGGCGTAGCTCACCGCCGAGAACAGCGCGGCCGCGACGCCGAGTCCGGCGCCGCCGACATGGCCCTGAAGGCGCGGCCAGACCATCACCAGCATGCCGGCGAGGCCGAAGGCCAGCGCCTGCAGCACGCGCCTGTCGATTGTCTCCCTGAGCAGCAGACCGCCCAGCAGCGCGACGAAGACCGGCGCGAGGAAGGACAGCGTCAGCGCCTCCGCCAGTGGCAGCTCCGAGATCGAGTAGAAGAAGCTGCCGGCCGTCAGCACGACCAGCGGCACGCGGGCGAGGTTGCCGATCACGCTGTCGCGCGTCGGCCGCGCCGGGCGGGCGACGGCCAGCACCGCGAGCGCGCAGAGGCCGCCCATGGCGAAGCGCATGAACAGCGCCAGCGCGAAGGGGTGCTGCCGCATCTGCCCCTTCATCACCGCGTCCATGCCGGTGAGGAGGGCGATGCCGAGCGCGGCGCGCAGCGCCGTCGACCAGCTCATGCGGCGCCGTGCAGCGGCTTGCGGTAATGGATTTCCCAACTGGCGGAGACGTCCGCGAGGTAGCGCTCGCCCGGCCAGCGCCGGAAGCCGAGCTTCTCATAGAAGCGGTGGCCGCGCGCGAAGCGCGTATCCGACCACAGCATGATTTCCGCGAAGCCGCCCGCCTCGGCGAAGGCCAGCGCCTCCGCGAACAGCGCCTGCGCCAGCCCGGTGCCGCGGAAGGCCGGCCCGGCGTAGAGCTTGGTGAGCTCGACGGCGTTCTGCTCGGCGACCGGCGTGACGCCGAGCGAGCCGGCGATGCCGCCGCCCGGCGCGTCGACGACCCAGAGCTTGCCGCCCTTGGCCGCGAAGGTGCTCGCGGGCCGGCGCAGCTCCGGGAACTCCTCCCACAGGAAATGGCAGTCCGGATATTCGGCGAAGCTCGCCGCGATCAGGGCGGCGAGGGGCTCCGAATCGGCGTCGCGGGCGGGGCGGATCTGCGGAAGCGCGGTCATGATCAGCCTCTAGGCACAAAGCCGGCGCGCGCCTAGGGGGGGCGCAAGGCATTGCCGGGGCTTCCGCCATGCCGCCGCCGCATCCGCGCGCGCCCGACGCCTTGCGCTTGGAAAACCGTCGATCGCCCGCTACGCCATGTCCTGCTGCGCCGGCCGGGCCCTGGGCCGAGTCGCGGGGCGCCTTCCGGACGGCGCCGTGGCGGGAGGAGACGAGCGAGAGATGACCGTCCTCCTGCCCTTTCTCGTCAATGCAGCGCTGAATTTTGCCCTCGGCCTGCTGATCGCGCTGTTTCTCGGCCCTGCGGCCTTCGGGCTCTACGCGATCGGCGCGGCGCTGGTCGTGCTCGTCAACACGGTTGCGCTGGACTGGCTGAAGCTTTCCGCGGTGCGCTTCTATACGGCGCAGGCGCGGGAGAGCGACCCCGGCATCCGCGCGACGCTCGACCTGCTCTTCGCCGCCGTTGCTCTGACGCTCTGCCTGCTGCTCGCCGCGGCGCTGCTCGCGGGCTTCGAGGGCGGCCTGCCGGCCTCCCTGCTCGCCGCCTCCGTTCTGGCGGCGATCGGCGCCGGCTGGTTCGACTATCACGGCGCCATCGCGCGGGCCCGCTTCCTCGACGCCGCCTATGCCCGGCTGATCTTCGTCCGGGCCGTGGTCGTCCTCGTGCTGATGGTCGGGGGCGCCTGGCTGACGCGCGATCCGGCGCTCGTGCTCCTCGCCGGCCTCGCCGGCACCGTCGCTTCCGTGCTCAGCGTGCGGCGCCGGCTCTCCGACGGGCCGCTCTCCGCAATCGGGGCGCGCCGGGAGCTGGCGCGCGATTTCCTGCGCTACGGGCTGCCGCTCGTCGCGGGAAACGCCGTCTATTCGCTGATTCCGCTGCTCAACCGCAGCCTGCTGGCACAGGCGCACGGGCTGGCCGAATCCGGTTATTTCTCGCTCGCCTCCGATATCGGGCTGCGCCTCTTCCCGATGCTGGCGACGATGCTGGAGATCGTGCTGCTGCGCGAGGTCATCCGCCTCGACGAGACGCGCGGGCGCCGGGCCGCCCACAGGCGCATCGCCGGCAACATGGTGCTCGTCCTCGCCGTCGTCCTGCCCGCCGCGCTCGGCTTCTGGCTCGTCCTGCCGGCCTTCGAGGCGCTGTTCGTGCCGCCGGGCTTCCGCGGCCATTTCGCGCGCTTCATGGCGCCGCTATTGCCGGGCTTCGCCGCCATCGCGCTGTTCCAGGCGGCGATCTACCCGGTCTTCCTGCTCGAGAAGCGCACCTGGGTCGCCGCCGTCGTCGCCGTCATCGGCCTCGCCGCGAACCTGATATGGCTGTTCGGCGCGCCGGGGGCGGCGGAGCCTCTGCGCTTCGCCGCCGCGCAGAGCGCCGGCTTCCTCACCGTGCTGCTGGTCACCGCCTCCATCGCCCTGCGCGCGCTTCCGTTCCGGCCGCCGCTGCGCGATCTCGCCGGCCTCCTGCTGGCGTCCGGCGCGATGGCGCTGGCGGTTTGGCCCTTGCAGGGGCGCCTGCCGCCGCTGCCGGAACTCGTTCTCCAGATCGGGCTGGGCGGGCTGGTCTATGGCGCGGTCGTCCTCGTCTGCGACGTCGCCCGCTGGCGGACCGGGCTCAGGCTGCGCTGGCTGGCGCGTCGGGCGAGGGCGCCGCGCAAGCCCGTCTGAGAGGGGAGGCGGAAAGCTTTCCTTCACCCTGTCTCTTCGGCGGATACTAAGGTTAATTCCGCGAATTCGCGCTTTCGGCGGCGGTTTCCGGCTCCGGGTGCCGGCGATTCACCATTCCTTTGACGCCGCTCCGCAGGCTTTCCGGCACAGGTTCCGCCGAGAGAGTTCACGTCATGCGCCGCGCGTCCGTCCTCCCCTTGCTGGCTGTCGCCGCCGGCCTGGCCGCTACGGCCCCGGCCATCGCCCAGGGCTACGGCTATCCGAACGACCCGATGCTGCAGGCCGGGCGCGGCCGCGCCAATTACGGCGGCGGGCTGATCGAGATGCTGATGACCGGCCGCGACCCGACGCCCTATGGCCGCGGCGGCGCCGTCTACAATCGCCCGGCCGGCTATGCCTATGGCGCGGCGGTCCGTGCTCCCTCCCGCTACGAGCCCGATCCCTTCGCGGAGGTGCGCCGGCCGCAGGCCGCTCCGCTGGCGGGCCGGCAGGTCGCGGCGCTCGGCGAGCCGGCCGAGCCGCGGGCCGGCATCTCCTCTGTCATCGAGCCGCGCTTCCGCAAGCAGGAGGTCGCCTATGACGGGCCGCACAAGCCCGGCACCATCATCGTCGACACGCCGAACCGCTTCCTCTTCCTGGTCCAGCCCGGCGGCCGGGCGCTGCGCTACGGCATCGGGGTCGGCCGTCCCGGCTTTTCCTGGGCCGGCACCAAGACCGTGACGCGCAAGGCCGAATGGCCGAGCTGGACGCCGCCGGCCGAGATGCTGAAGCGCCGGCCCGACCTGCCGCGCTTCATGGCCGGCGGCCCGGACAACCCGCTCGGCGCCCGCGCCCTCTATCTCGGCTCGACGCTCTACCGCATCCACGGCACCAACGAGCCGAACACCATCGGCCGCGAGGTTTCCTCGGGCTGCATCCGCATGACCAATGACGATGTCGTCGACCTTTACGGCAAGGTCGGCGTCGGGGCCAAGGTCATCGTGATCTGAGGGCGACCGCCCTCAGGAACTGCCGATCAGGATGCCGACGGCCAGGACGGCGAGCCCGCCGAGGACGATCTGCACGATCGCCGAGGTGAACGGCGTCTCCATGTAGCGGAAGCGCACCCAGGCGATGACGACGAGTTCGCAGGCGACGATGACGCCGGCGATGGCCGTCGCCAGCCAGAAATCCGGGATCAGATAGGGCAGGGTGTGCCCGAGCCCGCCGATGGCGGTGGCGATGCCGCAGGCGGCGCCGCGCACCCAGGGGTGGCCGCGCCCGGTCACCACGCCGTCGTCGGAGAGCGCCTCGGTCAGCCCCATGCTGATGCCGGCGCCGATCGAGGCGGCGAGGCCGACGACGAGGGCGTTCCAGGAATCATGCGTGGCGAAGGCGGCGGCGAAGATCGGCGCCAGGGTCGAGACGGAGCCGTCGATCAGTCCGGCCAGGGCCGGCTGGACGATCTGCAGGACGAAGAGGCGCTTGCGGGTTTCCTCCTCCTCGCCGGCCGCGCCCGAGCTCTTGAGTTCGTCGTCGAGCTGCTCCGCCAGCTTCTCATGGCCGCGCTCGGCTTCGGCCAGATCGGCCAGCAGCTTGCGCGTGCCGGTGTCATGAGCCCGCTCGGCGGCACGCGCATAGAACTGGCTGGATTCGACCTCCATCACGGCGGCGTGGCGGCGCGCCGCTTCGAGCTGCAGATCCTCATGCAGCCACACCGGATTGCGCTTGAGGAAGCCTTTGACGTCCTGGCGCGTGATGAGCGGCAGCTCCTGGCCGAAGCGGCTCTCATATTGCTCCAGGAGCCGGTGGCGATGGCCGCTCTCCTCTGCGGCCATCTCCTCGAACATCCTGGCGGAATGCGGATAATTGGCCCGCAGCTTCTGCGCGAAGGTCAGGTAGATCCGCGCATCCTCCTCCTCGCTGGCGATGGCGAGGGCAAGGAGCTCGGCTTCGTCGAGATCGTCGAGGCGCTTCATGGAAGACTCATAGATTAGAATAATTCTAATCTATATCCACCCCACCCGTTTGTGAAGCCCGCATACGCAAAAAGCCCGCCTCCGAGAGGCGGGCTCCATGGCTGGTCCGTACTCGTCGTCAGACCCAGCTATCGTCGTCCGCCGCGCCGCCGTCGTCGTAGTCGGCGTCGTAGCTGGCCTGGTCGTAGGAGGCGTCCTGACTGTCGTTGCGGGCCTGGTCGTCGGCGCCGCGATCAGAAGCCGCCTGGTCGGACGCGCCTTTGTCGTAAGCCGCCTGCTGCGCGGTCGAGCCCGATCCGAAATTGTCCACCGAGCTCGCCAGGCTGTTCGTGGCGCCGCTCGCTCCGCTGCCGCCGAAGGCGCGGGACAGGACGTTGCCGAGCATCATGCCGCCGGCGACGCCCGCCGCGGTGGTGAGGGCGCTGGCCATGAAGCCGCCGCCGGCGCCCGGCGCCTGCGCAGGCTGGCTGCTCCAGGGACCCGGCTGGGGCGGCGGAGGCTGGCTGGGCGGGCCGCCCTGCGTGGTGGTCCAGGCGGCGGAAGGAGCGCCTTCGGGGCGGGGCGGGACCGGCGGCACCGAGCCGGCCCGCGGCTGGGCGGAGGCGCCGCCGAAGATGCCGGACAGGAAGCCGCCCGAGGCCGGCGGCGCCTCGCTGGCCCGGCTCTGGAACTCGCGCAGCTGCGCCTGCAGGCTCTCGACCTGCTGGTGCAGATTGGTCAGCGCCTGTTCCTGCACATAGACGGTCTGCGCCATGGCGTAGGGCGCATAGGGCTGCTCGCGCAGGCGCTCGGCAATGAAGGCCTCCGCCTCCGGGTCGCGGGGTTGATTGGCGGCCTGCCGGAGCCGATCGAAAATCCCGGCGATCACGTCGCGTTCCTGCGGCGTCATCGTCATCTCCTCTGGTTGGACGGCGCGACTGCGCCGCCCTCAAGAGGTGGAACGGGCCTGTGACGGTATCAAGGCGGGGTGCGGCGGCGTGCCGCGCCGGCCTCAGAAATCGGCTTCGGCCGGCAGGAAGTCGTCGTCCGGCGGCGGTGCCTCGTCGGTCGCTTCCGGCGCCGACAGCTTGCCGCGGTTGAGGACGAGCACGTTGGTCCCGGAGGGGACGCGGCTGTAGAGGTCGATGATGTCCTGGTTGAACAGGCGGATGCAGCCCGAGGACATCGACTTGCCGATCGACCAGGGCTCCGAGGTGCCGTGGATGCGGTAGAGCGTGTCGCGGTTGCCCTGGTAGAGATAGAGCGCGCGGGCGCCGAGCGGGTTGTCGAGGCCGCCCTTCATGCCGCCGGCCCAGGGGGCGTTCTTCTTCGGCTCGCGGCGGATCATGTCCGGCGTCGGGGTCCAGCGCGGCCATTCGGCCTTGCGCTGCACGCGGGCGCGGCCGCGCCAGGACATGCCCTGCTTGCCGACGCCGATGCCGTAGCGGATCGCCTTGCCGCCGGGCTGGACGAGATAGAGGAAGTGGTTGTCGGTATCGACGACGATCGTGCCGGGATGCTCCGCCGTCGGGTAGGAGACGATCTGGCGCAGGAAGCGCGGATTGACCTCGGAGACGTCCGTGGCCGGCAGGGGGAAGCGCTCGTTCGGCCGCTCGCCATACATCTCCAGATATTCCGGGCTGACAGCGAACCCCCGAGGGGTCGGTACCTCGTAGGGCTGCTGGCGCTGGCTGACGCAGGCCGCCAGGAACAGCGGGGTCATGGCGGCGAAGACGCGGCGGGTCGGCCGGGCGAGGGGGGAGGCGTCTGGGCGGGAGGACATTGACGGCAACTCTGTCTGGGCGGCGGGCGGAGGCGGGCGGCGAGGCGACGGCGCATCTGCCTGCGTGGTCGCCCTGGCCGTTTCAAGGGGCCGGAGATGGCTGCGGGGTGAATACCGCGTGGCGAAATTGTGGCGGCCGATGAGTGTTGTGAATGGGCAACAATGTCTCCATCCTGCCACAAACGCCTCCGACAGACGCCGCGTTCGGCGGGATGGACGCCTTTTCGGGATCGAAAAGGCGATTCTCCCTTAGGTTGAGGAAAGCGGCGCAAGGTTAACAAAACGTGACGGCCTGCCCGTCGGAATGCCGCCATGGCACGACGGGCCTTCACGTCTCTGTGAGCCATGCGCTGCGGGCATGAACCGGTTCTTGGCAAACGTTCAGGGTGCCGCGGCCGTCCGGCGCAGATCAGAAGGCCGCCGCCCGCGCCTTGGCGACGAGGCCGAGCCGCTCCCGTGCCGCCCAGCGCCCGAGCATCAGCACGGCGACGATGGCGAGCCCGATCGCCAGGCCGATCCAGATGCCGCGCCCGGCGAGCGGGGTCAGGAAGCCCAGCGCCGCCGAGAGCGGCAGCCCGATGCCCCAATAGCCCAGGCCGGCGAAGATCATCGGCAGGCGCGTGTCGCCGAGTCCGCGCAGGATGGCGGAGCCGACGACCTGCGCCCCGTCGGCGAGCTGGAAGATCGCGGCGTAGGACAGGAAGACCATCGCCAGCGCCGCGACCTCTTCGGCCCCCGGCTTCGCCCGGTCGAGGAAGGGCGCGACGAGCCATTGCGGCGCCAGCGCCATCGTCAGCGCCGTCATGGCCATGAAGCCGAGCGCGAGGGTCAGCGCCACCGCGCCGGCGCGCCGGATGCCCTCGGAGTCGCCGGCACCGAAGGCGCGCCCGACCCGGACCGTGCCGGCCTGCCCGATGCCGAGCGGAACCATGAAGGTGAGGGAGGCGATCTGGATCGCGATGGCGTGCGCCGCGAGCGGGGTCTGGCCGATCAGCCCCATCATGAAGGCGGCGCCGTTGAAGATCACTACCTCGAAGGCGACCGTCAGCCCGATCGGGAAGCCGATGCGCCAATAGCCCCGGTAGCGCGGCCAGTCCGGCACCCAGAAGCGCCCGAGCAGGTGATAGCGCCGGAAGCGCCGGTCGCGCGAGACGACGAAAGCGAGGCCGGCGAACATCAGCGCCGAGGAGATCGCCGTCGCGAAGCCGGAGCCGGGCAGGCCGAACGCCGGAAAGCCGAGATTGCCGAACATCAGGCACCAGTTGGCGAAGGCGTTGAACGGCACGGCGAAGAGCACGACGATGAAGGCCCAGCGCGGCCGCTGCAGCGCCGCCACGAAGCCGCGCAGGCACAGATAGAGGAAGAAGGGCAGGAGGCCCCATTGCAGCGTGTGGACATAGGAGGCGGCGGCCTTCGCCAGCGCCGGGTCCTGGCCCATGGCGTTCAGGATCGCCTCCGCCTGCCAGAGGAACAGCCACATCGGCACCGCCATGGTCGCGGCCGCCCAGAAGCCCTGCCGCACGGTCCGGCGCAGGTCGCGCACCGCATGGCGGTTGCGGCCGAGCTCGATCGCGATCATCGGCGAGACGGCGCTCATCACGCCGATGCCGAAGATCAGGAACGCGGTGTAGAGGTT
>Ga0180223_1000496_pt1 | contig 48790 bp, 53 predicted proteins | sample eDN5th30CKraftOP_FD_151337 | JGI IMG/M metagenome (GOLD analysis project Ga0180223, IMG submission 151337) | Enriched Organic Plus compost microbial communities from Emeryville, California, USA - eDNA 5th pass 30_C Kraft OP (version 2) (version 2) ... | reverse complement strand
AACGGGTACAGGCAGCCGCTGAGCTGGTTGCTCGTACTGCGCAACGGAGCGCTGAGTGTCGGGGCTCTGATGCTGACTGGTGTTGTGGAAGTCTCTCGCGCCGCGACACTGTTCGACATCACTACCGGCGCTATGGCCGCAGGGGTCGCCATGACGTTGTACCTCACGGCCGGGCTTCTCGGCGGAGTCATGAACGTCGCTAAGAACAACGGTCATCTTTACTAGGAAAGGCAGTACAAAATGGCGATCGAATTCCTGATTGCATCAAACGTGCTGCTCTGGCTCACGGTAATCGCTGGCGCGGTCGTGCTCCTGGGCATCACTCGACAGGTCGGCATCCTTCACGAGCGGTCTGCTCCGCTCGGTGCAATGATCACCGACCACGGTCCCGACATCGGTGATGTCGCGCCGACCTTCGAAGTTGTCGACTACTTCGGCAAGCCGCTCCGCATCGGTGGCGCGGGACGTGAAACGCTCATCATGTTCACGGCTCCGACGTGTCCGATCTGCGACAAGCTGCTTCCGATCATCAAGTCAGTGGCACGGGATGAGAAGATCTCCGTGTTCCTGGTCAGCGATGGTCAGCCCGAAGATCACGCTCGCTTCCTCAAGAACCACGACCTTGGCGGCATTCCGTACATCGTCTCTCCCGAGGTGGGCATGCGGTTCCAGGTCGGCAAGATTCCCTACGGCGTCGTCATCGACAGCCACGGGAAGATCCGGGCCAAGGGTCTTACGAACACTCGTGAGCATCTGGAAAGCCTCTTGGAAGGTGCACGCACGGGCCACCATTCGCTTCAGGACTACATGAAGAAAACGGGCATCAACGGGATCCACGCCAACGGTAGCGGCGTCCATGCTGAGCATTGAGCCGCAAGAACATAGCGATATCTGGAGGAGGAATACCCCATGCTAGAGAAATCAAAGTTTGACGACATCCTGGAAAGTGTGACGCGCAGGGTCGCGAGCCGTACCAGCCGCCGCGGCTTCATCGGCCGGGTAGGTACCGCACTGGCCGGTGCTGCACTCGTCCCGCTGCTGCCCGTCGACCGTCGTGGCCGCACCAGCCGCGCTCACGCCGCCGCCGGCACCCGCGAGGGCTGGATCCCGCAGGATACCGACACCAAGCAGTGCGACTACTGGCGCCACTGCTCCATCGACGGCAACATCTGCGATTGCTGCGGTGGCTCGCTCACCAACTGTCCGCCCGGTACGCGCCTGTCGCCCAGCTCTTGGGTCGCCAGCTGCTACAATCCGGGCGACAAGCAGAGCTACCTCATCGCCTATCGCGACTGCTGCGGCAAGAACGTCTGCGGCCGCTGCGGCTGTCTCAACACAGAGGGTGAGCTTCCCGTCTATCGTCCTGAATTCGCCAACGACATCATCTGGTGCTTCGGCGCCGAGGATGATGCGATGACTTACCACTGCACGATCTCTCCGATCGTCGGCAAGGCAAGCTAACTTCCTCCCTAGACTTGAATCGGGCAGCGATGTTTCGGCATTGCTGCCCTTTTTTCCTCCTTAGCGCGAGATTCGAATGATGAAAATCAGGACCATACTCTTCTTGCTTGTTTCATTGGCGGCGTCCGCGAACGTGGCATCCGCCGCCGATACGCTCGAGGTGATCGGGCCAGACGATGCACCTGCCGATGCGGTGAAAGTAGACATTGCGAAGATGAAATACGCTCCGGCGACCATCGAGGTTGAAGAGGGTGGCGTCGTCCTTTGGACGAACAACGACGCGATGCCTCACAACGTACAGATCAGCGAGCCTTTCAAGATCGTCGGCAACATGCTGCGCGCAGGCCAGCACATGGCGATCAGGTTCAACAAAGCCGGTGAATATCCCTATACCTGCACCCCCCATCCATTCATGAAGGGCGGCGTGAAGGTGAAGCCGAAGGGCTGACATTCACTTCTCTGATCTCGGAGGCCCAAGATGTGGATTCCACACAATCAGCTCGGCCCGCTACGGGCAGACTCTGACCGGGATGCCATTCGGGAATCGGACGCGGCCAAGCAAGAGCGTGCGTTCGTTGTCGGATTCGTCCTTTGCAATACGCTGACGAAATCTTGGGAAACCGATCTCCTCGTTACGCCGGACGATCACCGCCGCGAGATCTCAATCGACGGTAAGGCAGCGACGATTTACGCCTCGGCGAACGTTGCAGGCAAGCTGCACGAGATCATCTACACAGTTCCCGCGACCGGCGCTGAGGATGCACTCGCCACGGCTTACCGCCACGTTGTGGGCGAGCTCAACCGGATGGCGCTGCAGTACGGGCGCAGCTTCGAGCTGGCAGGATGGCGCGTCGCGGACGTTGAATTTAATGCCCGTTGGCGCTTTGCTCCGTTCCGGCCGAGCGCCCTAATGCCGGCGCCAGATCCCGGGGCACTGCCCGTCGAATATGGAGAGGCGCTGCAGCTCTATCGCGAGGCGCGCAGTTCAAGCAGTCCGACGTGGCGTCTTATCGCGGCTGGGGCAATTCTAGATGCTGCGGTTTGCGGACGTGCACCCTTCGATAAGCCCGGGCGCGATTTCGCGAACTTCCCTCTGACAACCAACATGCTGGTGCAGAGCGGAACGCTCGTCACGCATCCGGAACTGAAGGGTGCTTCGGCAGCTAATCTTCGCGACGTTGCCGAGACGGCGAGGCAGACTTTCCTAACGCAGCTCGTTGCCTTGGGAGCCGGTACGAAAGCGCCCGATCTCAGGGACTTCACGTCCGCAACAGCCCTTGTCGCGCTTGCCAATCTCGTCGATCTCGTTGCGCACGACATCCTCATCGAAAGTCTGCGGGCGGCGGGCTACATGCGCGCGGCTGAGAAGGAGTCAGCGGCAGATAGGGCAGGGGCGCCGGAAATGGCGGACGCTTAGTTGGTCATGAACTCACCCTGGCTCATGCTATGCACGGTTTCGGCCGCGATCGCCGCGCTTGGCATCGCTGTCGAAACTCAGTTCATACACGTCGGTGGAAGGGCGCTGTCGGCTGCATCCGTTGTGTCGCGCGCAAATGCTGCGGCGGGCATCGCCGTTCCCGATGAGCTGAAAGCGAAGTTTCGCCGTCCTGAAAAGATCCCTGCGCCTAAGGCCAACCCGTTAACGCCTGAGAAGGCGGACCTTGGGCGTCATCTTTTCTTTGATACACGCCTTTCAAAGACGGGCACCGTTTCCTGTGCGTCCTGTCATAATCAAGCGTTCGATTGGGGCGATGGCCTGCAGCGCGGTATTGGCGTTACCGGTGTCGAGCTTCCGCGTCGGAGCCCAACCCTTCTGAATGCCGCGTGGCTGACCGCATTGATGTGGGATGGTCGCGCAGAAACATTGGAGCGTCAGGCGGTGCTGCCGCTCACGGCCGAGCATGAGATGGGTATGACGCTCGATGGTGCCGTGGAGCGTGTGAAGGCGATCAAGGGATACGCACCGCTTTTTGAAGCCGCATACCCGGGCGAAGGTGTCACCACGAAGACGCTGCTGGGCGCGATTGCAAGTTTCCAACGCACGCTGGTATCCAACAGATCGTCCTTCGACCGCTGGATTGATGGTGACGACGGCGCGATTTCGGACGCTGCTAAACGCGGTTTTTTGCTATTCAACGGTGAAGCCCGTTGCAGCAAATGTCACTCGACCTGGCGCTTCACCGATGACAGTTTCCATGACATCGGCCTCGAGAGCGAGGATGTCGGCCGCGGACAGTTTGCACCACCGAGTGTGACCATCATGCAGCATGCTTTCAAGACGCCTACGCTGCGTGACGTACGCATGTCCGGACCCTATATGCACGATGGTGCGATGAAGACGCTCGACGCCGTCATTGACCACTACGAGGATGGCGGCAAGAAGAGGCCCAGTCTGTCACCTGAAATGAAAGCGATCAAACTCACGCCGGGCGAGCGCTCAGATTTGATGGCTTTTCTTGAGACTCTGCGTGGTCCCCCATTCCAAGTGGACGTGCCCCGGCTGCCCTGACTGTAACGGATGAGATAAAATTGGAGCCAATCTTGAGAACACTATTGATCGTAACGGTGGCACTCGGCGCGTGCTTGCTGGGTTCGCGCTTCGCATCAGCGGCGGAGCACACCATCGCGATCACGCATATGGAACTCCAGGAGATCAAGGAGGAGTTGCGGGTTGGCGATGTCGTCACGTTCGTCAACGAGGCGGACATGGCGCACAATATTTACATCACCTACGAAGATGGAAGCGTCGATAACCTCGACACGCAGGTACCGGGCATGAAGCGTACCGTGACGCTGAAGCATGCGGGGCCGGCGGTAATCAAGTGCTGGATCCATCCAATCATACGGTCGGACATAGAGATTCTAGATAAGGCGGAATGATAAGCACCTGAAGGTGCACCGGGTGAATCCGCCGATGGAGGAAACGATGGGCCTAAGTCTCATACATGTGTTGATGTTCTTAGCTGTGGCTGTGCTCGTGCTCAGCACCGGCAAGCTCTCGGATGTGATGGGTGACGTCGCCAAGGGTATCCGTAACTTCAAGGCGGGACTCGCGGCAGACGACAGTGAGCCGGTAAGAGTGCCGGTGCAAAAGAGGGTCGAAGTTCCAACCATTACCGATCGTCGGAACGCGTAAACGCGTTCGGTACTGGGGCGCTGCTTGCGCCTAGCGGCCGGGCTCGGCTTGCGAACCGTGGCGTTCAGCTGCGTACGATCCTGCCATCTTCTTTGCCTCACTCCGCTGCACACACTCGGCGTGGGGGCCTTTGCGTTCTCCGAGCGTGGCGGCACCACGTAATCAGGTTCTTCCGTTGAGCGAGAAGCGTTCCGGTAAGCGGAACCGCGAGCTTTGCTCGATGAAATGGTCCGGCGTGCGCACCTCCCACGGTTGCGTTCGTGGCGCCCCCTGTCGATCCGGGCAGTCCAGCAGCCTCGAGGCGAGACGTGCCAACTCAGCCAATGCCTCCTGATCGATTCTTAGGCAGTGCGGGCCGTGGGCTTTGAAAATCTGAGGGCAAGCGCCGTTGCTGTTGTCAACCTGTGTTTGTTGCCGCTTGCCAAGTCGGGCCGTATCCAGGCAAGTTCTAGCTGAGCAAAAAAGATTGCCATTCCGGCAACTTGAGGAAACGCAACAACAACCCTCAGAGGGGGCATATGCAGCAGAAATCGACGGACGCGCGTGTCCAGGAGATGTTCTCCGCTGACCGCATATGGGCCTTCGGCGCCATATGCGTTCTCTGGTGCATCTACGCATTCACCTTTTGGGAAATCGTGGTCAGCCAGAGCCTGCAAGGTGTGTTGCCCGCGCTCGCCCTCGCAGGCGGTCTTGTGTTGCTCTTCAACACCGCCTCGATCGTAGCGATGATCCTGCATTACTCGCAGGACAAGGAGAACATCTACCGTCTCGACATCTACTATCTGGATGAGATGAAGCGGGCCAGAGGGTAGGGTGCTGTAATGGCCGAAGGCTTCTATCGACCACCGGTTCAATCACAGATCGGTCAGATATTCGATACGCTGTTCCTGCTCGTGCTCGTGCTGGCCTCATTGTTCGCGCCGCTCTACCTGGAGCTCGCCGGTAGCGGCAAGACGACGGTCAAGCTTACGGACACGTCCTGGGCGGGCATGCAACAGAATGCGACCATGCAGGCGCAGTGGGAAAAGCTCGGTTACACAGATGGCACCGAGGTCAAGGACGGCAGGCTGCCGGCCTCAAAGCTGATCGCCACGCGGTACGACTATAACTTCAGCTGGGTCGAACTCGGCGCCAGCGCTCTCGTCGTCGTCGTATATTTCTTCATCGTGTTCCACTGGTCCCGGAAGGAATATCGCGAAGTGATCGAAGAGCGGTTTCGTAATACGGAGTAGGCCACTGGGGAGCTTACATGAATATCTTTGCGTTGCTGGAATACGCTGCTTGGGGGCTGTCAATATTCCTCGGCCTCTGGATGCTCGTCGACATGTTCTGGACCGACCGGAGCTATTCGGAAGACCTTCTGACCTCGTCCAAGGAAGGTGAAATCGAAGATGCTCCAATGGGAGAGCCGCCGCAAAAGCGAGGCTTCCGGTGACGGCCAGCTCAGCCCACCATAAGGAGAGAATTTCGCTGCTGCGTGTGCTGGGGCCGGCCCACATCTGGGCGCTCGGCGTCGGCATCGTGCTCGTCGGCGAATACATGGGCTGGAACTTTGCCGTCGGCAAGGGCGGTGCGCTCGCTGCAATCATCGCATGTTGGTTCGCAGGGCTGCTCTATACGTGCGTCGCAATGATCGACTCGGAGGTGACGTCGACGGTCGCCGCAGCGGGTGGCCAGTACGCCCAGGCAAAGCACATCATCGGTCCACTGATGGCATTCAACGTGGGCCTGTTCCTTGTGTTCGCCTACACCATGCTGGAGGCCGCGAACGCCATAACTCTCGGACATCTGGTGCAGCGGGTCGGCGCAATGGCCGGCTTCGAGAATACCAGCGACAAGCCGTTCATTGTGCTTACGATCATGTTCCTGGCGTGGCTCAATTATCGCGGGGTCTACACGACGCTCACGTTCAGCCTTGTCATCACGGTGATCGCATTCAGTGCCATCTGCGTGCTGTTCTTTGCGGTGCAGCCGTGGACAGACACTTACATCAAGCACGATCAATTGCTCACAGGCCTGCCATATGGGTGGCTAGGCGTTCTCGCCGCTCTACATTTCGGAATGTGGTTCTACCTCGGCATCGAGGGCACGACGCAGGCTGCCGAGGAAGTGCGGTCGCCTGCGCGTGCGCTTCCGTTGGGTACGATGACGGGCATCATTTCGTTGCTGATCGCAGCGACGATGACTTGGTACATCTGCTCCGGCCTGATGCCGTGGGAGTTTCTTGGGCAGTCGGTGACCCCGCTATTCGATGCGGCGCGGCTGACAAATTCGACCTTACTCATGGTGCTCCTGTTCATCGGAACCATCTTCTCGGCGCTCGCCTCTGCCAACTGCTGCATCAATGATGCCTCGCGCGCATGGTTCTCGATGGGTCGCGATCGCTATCTTCCGCAGGTCTTCGGTGCTGTCCATCCGAAGTACCGCACGCCTTACCGGGCCATCGTGTTCCTCGTGCCCGTCGCGCTCGTGTTCGCCTACTTCGCGCCCCTCGATCAGGTCATCACGTTCTCGATCTTGTCGGGATTGCTCGAGTACACCTTCATGGCCTTCAACGTCATCCTGTTCCGCAGGAAGTGGCCGCTCGGCTCCATAAGGCGCGGATACGTGCACCCCTTCCATCCCTTGCCAGCCATCATGCTGCTGGTGCTCTGTGCGGCGACGTACTTCGCTGTCTTTCTGGGGTATGGAACGCAGCTCATCGCAATGATGGTATTCTACATCGTTGCTTCGCTCTGGTTTGCCCTGCATCGCTACAAGTTCGTTCCACGCGGGGAGCAGTTCGCGATGCCATGGCCGAAGCCTGTCGGATACTGAGCCAAGCACAGCGGTGGATCGCGCCGTCGTGTCCGCCGCCCGGCGCGGATTAAGCCCCTCGTTTGCGTTCGGAGAGTAGCCTTGTCGCTATTTGGCATTCTGACGCTGTGCGGCGCCGTTGGATTGCTGGCCGGCTGGGCCGTGCGCGACCACCGGGGGCGGCTCGACCGCCGACGCAGGCTGCTCGATGACTGCGCCAAGCTGTTCGATACGCATACGCTGACTCATGGCGGCGACGGGTTCCCGCGTGTCCACGGAATGCGGGACGGCCGAAACCTGCACGTACAGCTTTTCAGCGACGGCATGACGATCCGCCGGTTGCCCCAGCTTTGGATGCAGATCACAGAGCTCGACGCTCTGCAGATCGGCGGCAATGGGTTTGCCGTGTTGGTGCGCCCGTCAGGCTATGAGTTCTTCAGCCTTACCGACGGCTTCCATCACATCATCGAGGTTCCCGGTTCATTTCCGAGCGAGTGCATCGTGCGTGGTGAGAGCGAGGGCTCGGAAAAGGTGTTTGCCCGCTTGATTGCGCCGTTGAGTGCGACCTTGGCCGATCCGCGGGTAAAGGAGATTGCGGTGACGCGTAACGGTTTGCGAATCATCCGCCAGGTAGATGAGGGACGCGCGGGCGATTACCTGCTGCTCCGGCAGGCCGCCTTCGAGCGAAGCGATGTCCCGAGTGCGGTGTTCATGGATGTGCTAGAGCGGTTGCGCGCGCTGCGCCCGGTCTTCAATGGCCGCGACGCGGACATGTAAACATCTACGGGCGCCCTTGTAAGCCAGATCTCCCCGAGGCTCGCTCCGCGGTCTTTGTACGACAACGTCAATTCAGCGATACAATCGCAAATGGCATCGAAACGCAGACCCATACATCCTTACATCATCCTTACACTCGCGATTGTTTTGCCGGGTGCGGGGCATGTTGCAATGGGGCTTCCCGAGCGCGGTTTCGGGTTTGCGTTCTTTTCGCTGCTTCTCACCCTCGCCACATGGCATACGACAACGCCCGATCATTCGTTTATCGGGCGCACTGCGGGTGGCCTCTTTGTTTGGGCGCTTTCAATCCCGGATGCCTACAGAATAGCTCGCATTCGCTATGAGGCGTGGCGCAGCCAGAACACCACTGACCAGCCATCCACTTGACCTAGCTCGCTTAAAAAGTGTGCAGTTGATGAAAAAGCGCGCTGCACGCGTGCGGTGTCATCACGCGTTGCATCAATCCATTCTTTTGGAAGCGCCGCGGCGGCGATGCGCACAGCATCTCCGGATTGCAAACTCCCGCACAAAACATGGACTGAATGCGCACAAAAATGAGGCGCGCGTGGCGTGTGCGCCACAAGATAAATGTCATCGTTTGGATAACTAGATTTATGCTTGTGAATTCCCGTGAACTAGTCCGTTCTTTCAACAGCTCAATGTGGATTCTCGTTCCGCTTTCCGCAGATGCAAAGTCCGGGGCTGGCGTGGGTTTGCCTCAGGTGGGAACTCGGCCGGCATTGATGCAAATCAAGCTGGCCCGCTAGCGGAGCGGCAGAGGCCGTGTCCGCGCGGGAGCAATCCTGACATAGCGCAACCTCAAGAACGTATCTCAGCGCGTCGAGGTCGGTGCTTGGTCAAGAAGGAAAGAGGATGTCGATCGGCATGATGGATTTTTCGAAGTGGGGCGGTGTGTGCGCGGCGGCCGGTCTGGTGCTCGCCGCCACGGCGGGGACTGCCGCGGCTGACGGGTATGAGACGGGCAATTATCAGATCGCAGCACCGGCTGCGGATGAGGGCCGCAAGTTTTCGTACTCCTTCAATATCGGTGTGACCTCGGATTACGTCTTCCGTGGATATTCGCAGACCTCGCGCGACCCGGCGCTGCAGGGCGGCTTCGATCTCGGATACGGTATCGCCTACCTCGGTATGTGGGCCTCAGGTGTCGATTTCGACAACGGCCTGCTTCCTGCTACGACGGGACAGAACGCGAACGCAGAAGTCGACCTGTACGCCGGTTTCAAACCGACGTGGCGTGGCGCCGAGTTCGATTTCGGTGTGATCTACTACTTCTACCCGGGTGCTTCGGACCGCGGCGCGGAATTGGACATGGTCGAGTTGAAGGCCGGTGTCAGCGGTACTCTCGCTCCGAACCTCACCGCCGGCGCGACCGTGTACTGGTCTCCGGAATACACGGGCGAGACCGGCAATGTCTGGACCTTTGAAGGGACCGCCGGATACCAGTTCCGCAAAATCGGCGTCTTCACGCCGACCGTCAGCGGTACGCTCGGTGTGCAGCTTGGTGACGACGCGGCTTGGCGGACCGCGTTCGGCAACGGCCGCGACGACTACGTCTATTGGAATGCGGGTTTGGATCTCGCGGTCGAGAACATCTCGTTCGACTTCCGCTATTGGGACACCAACGTCAGCAACTCCGGCGGCTTCTGTGACGGACCAATCTTCCAGTGCGGCGAAGCGTTCGTCTTTACGCTCAAAGTCTCAGTCCCGTAATTCCTCACTCAGCTGAATGTCAGTGGACAAGGGCCGGGCTTTTGCCTGGCCCTTGCGCTTTCGAAGGCGCGAAAGTGGAAATTTTAAGCATCTGTTTACGAAGTCGTTGCGGCTGTGCAACAAGCGCACAAGAAGGCGCACACGGTTTGTGAATTCGCGCTTGTGCCGACCCCGCGCATCAGGCCTCCTCCGCTTAAGCCGCTCGGAGCGGCAGCGGTTGGTGGCGCGTTGATGCCTCTTCGGGGTGGACCTCATCATGACCGTGTCACGCAAACTCGCATCGCTGGGCGGCGCGCTCGGCGTACTACTCGTAGGTACAGCCGGCGCGATGGCCGACGGCTATGAAGTAGCGGCGCCTGTCGTTGTCGATGAAGGGCGCAAGTTCACTTACTCATTCAATATCGGAGCGACATCCGACTACGTCTTCCGAGGCGTCTCGCAGACGGACAACGATCCCGCAATTCAGGGTGGTGTCGATGTCAGCTGGGGAATCCTCTACGTGGGCATCTGGTCCTCGATGGTTGATTTCGACGACGCACCGCCGGCCAACGCCGAGGTCGACTGGTACGGCGGTATCAGGCCTACGTGGGAGTCTCCATTTGGAAAGGTGAACCTCGACTTCGGCGTCATCTACTACAGCTATCCGGGTGCCAACCCTTCTGCTGTTCCCGGCCTTGGCGATCCCAATTTCGTCGAGCTGAAGGCCGGCTATAGCTGGTCGGCACTACATCCGAGTCTCGTAACCGGAACGACGGTCTACTGGTCGCCGGACTACGTCTTCGAGACCGGATCGGTGTGGACGATCGAGACTCTGGCCGCGTGGACGCTGCCGAAAGTGTCCATCTTTACGCCGGTCGTAAACGGTGTGCTCGGCTGGCAGAAGGGCGACGCGAAAAACGGTTACTTCGTCAACGCCAATGGCACCGACGACGAGTACTACTACTGGAATGCGGGGCTGAACCTCGCCGTTGAGAACATTTCGTTCGATTTCCGCTATTGGGATACGAACATCAACAGCGATGCAGGTGGCCTCATCTGCGGCAGGGACAATCTCTGTGATGAGCGCTTCGTGTTCTCAGCTAAAGTGGTTGTGCCCTAAAAGCGGCTCCGGTCAGACAACCTAGAGACGGAGGCGGAACGCACGTTCCGCCTTTTTTGTTGGCGGCGCGGGCGGACACTCGGGCCGACACACCTCTGTCATAGACCTTCGATATCCGTATGCGTGCTTTTTGAAAGTTTGGCCGCCGGCCGTCCGTTGGCTTACCAACGGTGGCCCCGGCAGCCAAGACGCAGGGTGCGCCAATCGCCCTCAGTGGCGTGCTCCGCGAGGCCCGGGGCCAGCTTTGCGGTGTCGCCGGATTACCCGCTGCCGGCGGTGGCGCAGGCTGGCCTCGTTCCACTTGCCGCCGTCCTTATGATCGCTGAATGGCCGATCGTCGTTGCCACCTGCGCAGGACGGTTTCCAGTTTTCCCCAATCTCCGTGGTCTCGACTCTTGCTCCGGTGCGGTGATGGGAACCATAACGACGCAGGGGCAACTTTTGCGGGCATACCGTGATCGTCATAATCCTCGGCATGATCGCCTTGACGGTCGCGGGCGCCTTTTGGCTTGCCCGGGGCACCGGAGAGCGCCGCATCTTCCTCTCGCAAACCCCCGACACTCCGATCCCCTTCGGTCCCAGCATGGCTTGGCTTGCGGTTCGCTGCGATGAAGCCGTAGCCGTCGTAGATGCGCTGGGCCTCGAAGATGCGGAACCCTGCAACTGGAACTCCGGTGTCGGCGCGATCTATGACGATTGGCTGGGGGGAAGCCGCATTTTCGTTTCTCCACCGGTCGATGGCTGGACCCTCGTCGTAGGGCTGCCTCTACCACACCCGATGGGTCCCGGCTTCGTCGACAAGTGTACGCCGCTACTGGTCGAACTCGGGGGCGCGTTCGAGGAGGTACAGTACTTCTTCAGCTATCCGGCCATCGACTATTACGCGTGGGCGCGTGTGAAGGATGGGCGTCTGGTACGCGCTTTCGCGGTAAGCGACGAAGGCATCATCTGGAACAAGGGCCGAACGACGAAGGAGGAGCGGGCGCTCGGTCTGAGACTCTTCGAGCTACGCGGCGTAAAGGGACGCAAGGGGGATGCAGGCGGTGAGCTGATCCTACATCCGACGGAAGATCATGTGATGCGACTCGCGAGCCAATGGAGCATCGACCCTGCTGCGCTGTGTGAGAAGCACGGATCTCCAGCGCAGGGCTATATCTCCGAGCCACTGCCAGCTTGGCGCGCGGAGCGTCTGCGTAAAGCGGCTTGAGGCTTCGAATTCTCTCTGGGCGTGTAGGACAATGCTCAGGCGCTGCGCTCGATCATTCGGGTGATGTGAAATCAGAAGCGAGAATTGCCAGGTCTTCGCGTTGCATTCCGCCATCAAGACGCAAGGCGATGCCGTCCGGTGGGCAGGGCCGGCGCAGCGTGCGATTCTTTTTCCGGTCGAGTGCGAGGCTCGTGCAGGTCGCAGGATCGATGTGATGAATGGTCGGCAGGCTTCCGGTCACGAGCATCCCATCTGCGGGCAGCGCGCCGGCGATATCGACTGCGGTCGTTTGCTCTGCATCTGAAAGCGTGGATGCTGTGCCTTGCCAGAGCACGACGCTGCCGACCAAGCCGAGTGCCGCGCCCACGGCCATGACGGCTGACGGTCGCTTGGCCGTTGGAGACAGAGGCTCGATCTTCCAAGTGACCGCAGATGCCGGCAGCGGTTGCTGCTGACTGCCTTTTGCGGCTGTCCGGTCCATGCTTGCCCCCCGGGCTGCAAGTGAATCACTTGTGCAAGTCTGCGGAGGGTGGCTGTGGCGGGCAAGGCTCAGGTGTTGCATGCCTGCGGCGATCATGCGGCTTTCCACAGACGCAGCCGCACGCCGTGTCTTGCCGGTCTCGCGTGATAGTTCTTTGGCGCGTGAGGGTAGTTTCGATGGTGACTTATCTAGATAGCGCGCGGGTCTAGAAACGCGCCGGTGATTCGATGATGCGCGGCCGCGGGAGCCCGCGATCGCGTTCAGGCTGCATCATGCGTTTGGAGGTGTTGCCGTCGTCACGCCGCGTGGAGCGGACGGGCGGGACGTGCAACTCGGTCGCGCGGCACAGTTTGCGCTGGTCCTCGTTGGCTCCGCAGCTCCGCCCGCGTCCATCGGCTCCGAAGCAGATGCGTACGTCGCGCAAACGATTGCCGGGTCCGCCGCACGTGACGGCTATCATGTCTTCGCGCAGCCACGGGTTCGCGCGCATGAACTCCGCTTCTACTTCCCGAGGCGACATATATTGCATCTCGAACGGGTTGTTGAAGCGCTCGGGCACACGCACCGATGAGAATAGCTGGCGAGAAAGCCGGTAATAGCCTGCCGGGTCGAGTCCGGAACAGGTGCCGTGCAGCTTGTATTCGTGAATTACGAGACCGCGGGCAGGCATGATGTCGAGCATGCTCGAGATCACCGGCTCCGGCACGAAAGGTTTGCGTCCGATGGGGCAGCGTTCGGGGAAGCCGCGCTCGTACTGCGGCCACAGGCCATGCAACACGAAGCCGTGGCGGAGGCCGTCGACGCGGGCGCACTGCGCCTCGTCGCGGCCCTCCTGGGCTGTCACGCAGTGCGTCGGGCTCCAGGACATAACGAGGGTGTAATAGTCGAACTTGCCAGCGACGTGCGCGCGCGGCTTGGCGTTGAACACTTCGCTCGGCCAAGGGGCACGCTGCTCCTGCGCGGTGGCTGTGGCGCCGCTGCTGAGCGTCACCGCCGCAAGAGCGCAGAGCACCATGCCGGTCACTCGTCGTGGGGACTTGTTCTGCATTACTGGCGCTGCGCGTTCCGGTTTCATTTGGGGGCAACGATGAGTTCGGCGACCATTGTGGGTTGGTGCGCCGAGCAGATAGTCGGGAATGTACCCGATTGGTCTGCGGTGAACGTGATCCGCGTCGACTGCCCGCGCTTTAATTCGAAGCTCTTATCATAGCCGCTTATGGTGATGGGATGGCTGGCGCCGTTGATGCCCACGAAGTCGAGCGTTACTTCATCTCCCTGGTTGACCAAGATCTGGCGGGGATCGAAGACATAGACGGCCATCTCCCAGCGGCCTTCATCGTTGGGCTTCTTGAGCTGGAAGCCGCCGCCTGCGGGTAGCTGCTCGCTGGGGAACGGCTCCTTTTCTACTGAGGCAGTACCCTTCGGCTCGATTGCCGTGACGACGATGTAGCGCTTCTCAGCCTGTGCAGAGCCCGGTACTACGCACAGGGCAGCGGCGATACCGAGCGCTCCTGCCCCAAAAACATGACGGCTGATTTCGCGGGCCATACTTCCTCCGTGAAGCGTATAATTTGTGCGATGAGGGCAAGGTTTTGTGGCGAGCTCAAGCCTCGGCCTCGGCCACTAACTGGCCGATGTGTGGGCGAGGCGCTCCAGGATGCGTGCCCAGCTCCGCGCACCCTTCTTGAAGCTCGTCAGATTATACTTCTCATTAGGGCTATGGATGCGGTCATCATCGAGGCCGAACCCGATCATCAGGCTATCGCAGCCGAGCACCTCTTTGAAGGAGGTGACAATGGGAATTGAGGCACCCGAGCCCATCAGCACAGCGGGGCGCCCCCATTCCTCCGATAACGCCGCGGCACAGGCCTGCATGACGGGCGTGTCGGTGGCGAAGGAGATGGCGGTGCCGGTTTGCCTAGAGGAGAATTCGGCGGTGCAATCGGCGGGAAGACGTGCGCGCACAAATTCCTCGATGGCGGAGAGCAGGCGCTCCGGATCCTGCCCTGCAACGAGCCGGCACGTGATTTTTACCGATGCTTTCGAGGGAATGACGGTCTTGGTGCCTACGCCCTGATAGCCGCCGGTGATTCCGTTGAACTCCAGTGTCGGGCGAGACCAAAGCTGCTCGAGAACCGATCGGTCCGTCTCGCCGGCAGGCTCCTTGAGACCGACAGCGCCAAGAAAATCCTCGCCACGGAAGCCGAGGGCGGCCCATTGCTCCTTCTGCGCCGCGGCCGTTTCGGCCACGCCATCGTAGAACCCTGGGATCGTGATCCGGCCGGTGTCGTCGTGCATCGCCGCGACGATGCGTGAGAGCACGCGGATGGGATTGGCTGCGGGGCCGCCGTAAATACCTGAGTGTAGATCGCGCGAAGGACCGGTCACCGTCACCTCGATGGCGGCGAGGCCACGCAGCATGGTGGTGATTGCGGGCGTATCCTTGTCCCACTGACCCGTGTCGCACACGAGAACCATGTCGGCCTTCAGCTCGTCGCCGTACTGGGCGAGAAACGCCGGCAGCGAGCGGGAGCCGCATTCTTCCTCGCCTTCGAGCAATACCGAGACTGAGATCGGCAGAGCTCCTGCAACCGTCTTCCAGGCCCGCACGGCCTCGAGGAAGGTCATCATCTGACCTTTGTTGTCCTCCGCACCGCGGGCGACGATCACGCGCCCGTTGTTGGGTTCGGACCGGATGATCGGCTCGAAGGGCGGGGAGGTCCACAGGTTCACCGGGTCAGCCGGCTGGACGTCATAATGCCCGTAGAACAGCACATGGGGCACCCCCGGAATGCGCGGCGCAGTATCGTGCGCGACCACCATCGGGTGCCCTTCGGTGGGAACGACTCGGGCATCGAAACCCAGGTCGCGCAGCTCATCCGCGCACCAGTTGGCGGCCTCCTGGCAGTTCGCGCTATAGGCCGGGTCGGTCGATATGCTTTCAATGCGCAGGAACTGGAACAGCCGCGCCAGGGCCGCATCGCTTGTATCGTCCAGCGCCATCAGGACTTGGTTTAGCTGTTCACCCATAAGCTCGCCTCCCTCGGTTGGGCGCCACAGTGAAATATGACGGCGCCGCCGTCAAAGGCAGCTAGGAACGCCGCGGTGCGAATCACAGTTTCACCGTGTGCGGGCTCGTCACCTTTCGAGCGGGTAAAGAGGCTGATATGCCTTCATATGACAACGGCGCAGGGCATAAATCGGCGCCGCGGGGTAGGGACGAGATGGCGGACAGGTCGGCGCACAGCGAGCCGAAGTGGGTCTACGCATTCGCCGCGGGCTATGTCGACGGCCGCGCCAACATGTCTGAGCTGCTCGGGGGCAAGGGGGCGAATCTCGCTGAGATGGCGAGCCTCGGCTTGCCCGTGCCGCCCGGCTTCACCATCACCACCAAGGTCTGCGACGCCTACTATGCGCAGGGACGCAAGTTACCCGACGGATTGAAGCCGCAAGTCGAGCGGGCGGTACACCTGATCGGGGATGAGGTCGGCGCTACGTTTGGCGACGTGGAGCGGCCGCTGCTTCTCTCCGTACGGTCGGGCGCGCGGGCTTCGATGCCTGGCATGATGGATACAATCCTGAACCTCGGCCTGAACGACGAAACGGTGGAAGGTCTCGCCAAGCGCTCCGGCGACCGTCGCTTTGCGTACGACAGCTATCGCCGCTTCATCCAGATGTATTCGGACGTCGTGCTAGGCGTCGATCATGGCGTGTTCGAGGACCTGCTCGAAGATTTCAAGAACCTCAACGCACTCTCCTCCGATACCGATCTCAGTGCGGAAGACTGGGCAGAGATCATCGGGTCCTACAAGCAAGCCGTCGCCGATCATCTCGGCCGGCCGTTTCCGCAGGACACGAGCGAGCAGCTCTACGGCGCCATCGCTGCAGTGTTCGGCTCTTGGCAGAACGCGCGCGCGAAGACCTATCGCCGCCTGAACGATATCCCCGATAGCTGGGGGACGGCCGTGACAGTGCAAGCGATGGTGTTCGGCAACCTCGGTGAGAACAGCGCCACGGGCGTAGCCTTCACACGCAATCCCTCGACCGGCGCGCGAGAGATCTATGGGGAATTCCTGGTCAACGCGCAGGGAGAGGACGTGGTCGCTGGAATTCGCACACCGCAGCCGCTCACCGAGAAGGGCCGCAAGGAGGGACGCGCAGAAACGCCATCGCTCGAAGAGCAGATGCCCGCGCTTTTCGCGACGCTCGCGAACGTGTTCGACCGGCTCGAAAAGCACTACCGCGACATGCAGGATGTCGAGTTCACGATCGAGAACGGCAAGCTCTGGATTTTGCAAACGCGCTCGGGCAAGCGCACTGCCGAAGCATCGCTGCGCATCTCCGTCGATCTTGCCGAGGAGGGAACCATCACCCGCTCCGAAGCGGTGATGCGCGTCAATGCAGCGGCGCTCGATCAGCTCCTACACCCGACGCTCGATCCGGATGCTGCGAAAGATCTGCTCGCGACCGGGCTTCCAGCTTCACCGGGGGCGGCATCGGGTGAGATCGTGTTCACCGCCGACGATGCCGAGGCCGAGCGTGCGCACGGGCACGATGTCATTCTCGTGCGCCTCGAAACGAGCCCCGAGGACATTCACGGCATGCATGCTGCGGTGGGTATCCTCACTGCGCGCGGCGGCATGACCAGCCACGCCGCAGTCGTCGCCCGTGGCATGGGCCGCCCTTGCGTATCGGGCGCGGGCGCGCTGCGAATCGACGCCAAGGAGGGCACGCTCACCGTCGGCAGGAAAACGCTGCGTAAAGGCGATATCATCACTATAGACGGCGGCACGGGGCAGGTTCTGCTGGGCCGGGCAAAGATGCGCGAACCGGAACTTTCCGGCGCCTTCGCGACGTTGATGGAATGGGCCGATGCGGAGCGCCGGCTTGGCGTACGCGCCAACGCCGATACACCGCGCGATGCTCGCCAGGCGCGTGATTTCGGTGCGGAGGGCATTGGCCTTGCGCGCACTGAGCACATGTTCTTCGACGCCGATCGCATCCGTGCCATGCGACAGATGATTTTGGCAGAGGACGCCGCCGGCCGACGTGCGGCTCTGGCGAAGATCCAGCCCATGCAACGCGGCGACTTCGAACAGCTTTTCGAGATCATGGCCGGTCTTCCCGTCACCGTGCGTCTCCTCGACCCGCCACTACACGAATTCCTGCCCAATAATCCCGATGAGCTTCCCGCTATCGCCGCGGACCTGGGCGTGACTACGGAGAAGCTGCAACAGCGCGTGTCGCAGCTCTCCGAGTTCAACCCGATGCTTGGCTTCCGCGGCTGCCGGCTTGCGATCCTTTATCCGGAAGTGCCGGAGATGCAGGCGCGTGCGGCGTTCGAGGCGGCGATTGCGGTGGCGAAGCGCAGCGGCAAAGACGTTACGGTCGAAATCATGATCCCGCTCGTTGCCTACCGCGGGGAGTTCGACATCCTGCGTGAGGTTATCGTTCGCACCGCGACCGCGGTGGAGAAGGAGACGGGCGGCAAGCTCGATTATCTCGTCGGAACCATGGTCGAGCTGCCGCGCGCCGCGCTGCGAGCGGGCCAGATCGCTGAGGGCGACGGAGGTGCAGCGTTCTTCTCGTTCGGTACCAACGACCTGACGCAGACGACGCTGGGCCTCAGCCGTGACGATGCCGCGCCGATCCTCGAAGCGTATGTGCCGCAGCACATCTTCACGGTCGATCCGTTCGTAACGATTGACGTGGACGGCGTCGGCGAATTGGTACGCTGCGGCGTGGAGCGTGGTCGAGCGGCGAAGCCGGGCCTCAAGGTGGGCATCTGCGGCGAACACGGTGGCGATCCGAAGTCGATTGCCTTCTTCGACGCCGTGGGGCTCGATTACGTTTCCTGCTCGCCGTATCGCGTGCCTATCGCGCGGCTTGCGGCGGCGCAGGCATCCATCCGCGCGAAAGGCGGCGTTTCGGACGACGTTTGATGGTGCCGGTGAGGCAGCAGCGGCCTACCAGCTGCCGCGCTCGCTTTCGTCGAGGCGTGGCTGACGCGGACGCTGACCCTGATGCCGTGGCAAGAGCACCAATACCAATACGAGCGGTGGCAGCACGAAACACCAGGCGATCCATGAGGAGTAGTCGCGGTTCTTCATGCCGGCAATGATGCCGCCCAAGGCGGCTCCCGCGAGAGCGACGCCGCCCCAGATCACAGTGCCGCTTACGAAATCCATTTCGGTCCTCCCTAGAGCACGATCGCTTTTCTTCGAATGGCGATGCGGCTCTAGTCTTTTGATTAGACCGATGATTCACACTTCGGACTGATAGGGTCCGAAGTGATCATGGTCCTAGAGGACGTGCGTTCGCCCTGCGCCTGATTTGCGCAGCAACTGTGGCAAAATCAAGCGCCTCTGCCTGTACCTATGGAGGTGTAGTAAAGTCGAGTCCGATATCGAGCACCGGCGCGGAGTGGGTGAGAGCGCCCACGGAAATGAGATCGACGCCGGTTTTGGCTATGGCGCGCACCGTTTCAAGCGTAACGCCACCTGATGCCTCCGTGATGACACGACCTGCCACTTCGGCGACGGCTGCTTTCAGCAGATCCGGCGACATATTATCAAGCAGCACGGCATCCGGCGCGAACTTTAGCGCATCGTCGAGCTCATCGAGTGATGTCACCTCGATCTCGACCTTTACCATATGGCCCGAATGGCGGCGGGCGCGCTCGAGTGCCGGGCCAATGCCGCCGGCGGCCTCAATGTGATTGTCCTTGATGAGCACGGCATCGAAGAGGCCAAAACGGTGGTTGACGCCACCGCCGCAGCGTACGGCGAACTTTTCCAGTGCTCGAAGCCCCGGGGTTGTCTTGCGCGTGTCGATGATGCGCGCGCCCGTGCCCGCCACCGCCTCGACATAGCGCGTGGTGAGCGTTGCGATACCGCTCATATGGCCAAGGAAGTTGAGTGCGGTGCGTTCAGCGGTGAGCAGCGCGCGCGCGTCTCCGCTGACGCGCGCGATGATCGCCCCCGCTTCCACCTTCCCGCCGTCGCCGACGATCGTCTCGAACTCGGCGAACGGATCGAGCGTCTTGAAGGCTGCCTTTGCAAGCTGAACGCCGGCAACAGTGCCGCCCTTCCGCGCCGCTATGACGGCAGAAGCGCGTGTTCCCGCAGGAATGGTGGCTTCGGTGGTGATGTCGCCGCCAAGGCCGAGATCCTCGGCAAGGGATTCGGCCACGGCCTTTTCAACGACTGCATCAGGCAGGCGCAATTCCCGTTCTTCCACGCCGTTGGCAACGGTCATCGCGCTGCTCCTGCCTGCCATTCCCAGGCGCTGGGTACCTCAGCGGCGGAGGTGCGATGGCCGACGTCTTCAATGTCGTCGAGGGTCAGGAACGTGCGATGCGCGAGTGCGGGATCCGTCAGGGGGAAGTCGCTACGTGCCTGTGCCCCGCGGCTTTCCTCGCGAAGCAGGGCGCCGGCGGCGATAAAGCGGGCGGTGAGCGCCATGTTTGCCAGCACGCGGTCCGAGCCTGCCTGGCGCTCGATGTCGCGAAGGATCGAGATCGCGCGCTTCAGTCCGGTAGCGTTGCGCACGACGCCGACGTCCTCGCTCATCGTGCGGCGCAGCCGTGCAACCGCCGGTGCGCGCGTCTCAGTGGAGTCAGCAACGAGGCTGCCGACACGCTGAAGATCGGTGCGCGGCGCGTTGCGGCTGCCCCGGCCAAGTGCCGTGATGTCAGCGGCTGCTCGCGCAGCAAAGACGACGGCTTCCAGCAGGGAGTTGGACGCAAGCCGGTTGGCGCCGTGAAGCCCGGTCGATGCAACCTCGCCCACGGCCCACAGGCCCGGAATGCTGGAGCGCCCCCGCGCGTCTGTCGCGATGCCGCCCATGTGGTAGTGCGCGGCGGGTGCGACGGGAATTGGTTCGCGGACAGGGTCGATGCCGGCCTTGCGGCAAAGCCCATAGACGGTGGGGAAGGCATCGGGGAAATGCGGGCCGATGGCTTCGCGGCAATCGAGGAAAGCGCCACGGCCGGCGGCGATCTCGGTGAAGACGGCGCGGGCAACGACGTCGCGCGGGGCAAGCTCAGCGCGCGGATCGATCGCCATCATGAAGCGCTCGCCGTGGCGGTTGACGAGGATTGCACCCTCGCCACGCAGCGCCTCCGTGGCGAGCGGTGCAGGATCCAGCCCCGCGTCGATGGCGGTGGGGTGGAACTGGACAAACTCCGGATCACCGATCACCGCGCCGGCGCGTGCTGCCATCGCAATCGACTCGCCACATGCGTATGTCGGGTTGGTTGTGAGCGCATAGAGGGCGCCGACGCCGCCCGTCGCCAACACAACGGCGCAGGCGGGCACGTATTCGTAGACCTCCTTGCCGAGCGTGCCGGCGCGTACGAGGCGTACGCCTTCTACGTGTCCATCGGCAACAATGAGATCATCTGCTTCGTAACCTTCCAGCACGCGGATGGACGGTGTGGCGCGCACGCGGGTGACCAGCGTGTCGAGAATGGCGGCGCCGGTGCGATCGCCGGATACGTGCACGACACGCCGGCGTGAATGGGCCGCCTCCTGGCTCAAAGAAAATTTGCCATCCGGCTCGCGATCGAATGGCACGCCCTCAGCGGAAAGATCGGCGATGCGCGCCGGCCCTTCCGAAGCAACGAAGCGGGCAACCGCTTCATCGACCGTGCCGGCGCCGGCGCCGATCGTGTCAGCTGCGTGTAGCTCCGGGGCATCGGTGGCGCCGACGGCGGCGGCAACGCCTCCCTGCGCCCATCCGGTGGAGGCACCCTGGCCGAGCGGGGCGGCAGCAACAACCGTCACCGGCATCGGTGCGAGCTTCAGCGCCGTGAAAAGCCCGGCAAGCCCGGCGCCGACAATCACGACATCGCCTTCGGCTCCGAGCGGCTCGTCGTGCGCGGCGCGGAAGCTGGTGTCACCGGGGTGCTTGAAGTCGTGAGTCATCGACATTCCCCAATGGGTGAATGTGGGCCGGCGGCAGAGCCGCCGACCTTTTTTAGTTGGTGAGGTTGATCATCCGTTCAACGGCGCGACGGGCCTTGGCGGCGATGCCGCGGTCGACGTGAACCTCATATTTCATGTCGCGCAGGGCTTCGTAGATGTTCTCGAGGCTGATGCGCTTCATATGAGGGCACAGGTTGCACGGACGGATGAACTCGACGTCCGGAGCCTCGACGGCAACGTTGGATGCCATCGAGCATTCGGTAATAAGGGCAACCTTGCGCGGGCGGTTGTTCTTCACATACCCGATCATAGCCGCAGTCGAGCCGGTGAAATCGGCGGCAGCAATGACCTCGGGCGGGCACTCTGGATGCGCGATCACCTTCATCCCGGGATCGGCGGCACGCATGGCCTCGATGTCCTCGGCGGTGAACAGCTCGTGCACCTCGCAGCGGCCCTTCCACGCGATGATCTCGACCTTCGTCTGCGTCTGTACGTAGCGTGCGAGATACTCGTCAGGGATGAGAAGCACGCGCGGGGCGCCCAGGCTTTCGACGATCTTCACGGCGTTGGAGGAGGTGCAGGTGATATCGCACTCTGCCTTCACCGCGGCCGAGGTGTTCACGTAGGTGACGATCGGCACGCCGGGGTAGGCGTCGCGCAGCATGCGGACGTCCTCAGCGGTGATCGACGCAGCGAGTGAACAGCCCGCGAGCGGATCGGGAATGAGAACGGTTTTATCCGGGCTCAGGAGCTTGGAGGTTTCCGCCATGAAGTGCACGCCCGCCTGCACGATGATGTCCGCATCGACGCGCGCCGCCTCACGGGCGAGCTGCAGGCTATCGCCGCGGAAATCGCCTACGCAGTTGAAGATCTCCGGCGTCATGTAGTTGTGCGCCAGGATGACCGCGTTGCGCTCCTTCTTCAGGATGTTGATCGCCTTAATGAGAGGAGCGTAGGCAGGCCACTCCATCGGCGTGACGACGTGCTGGACGCGGGCGTACATCGGCGCCATCTCGGCGGCCAGCTCGGGTGTAAACTCGGGCAGGGCATGCCTGGCCGCCGGTTGGGGGCGGCGCTCGGAGACAGGGCAGACGAGTGAATCCATCGCTTCATCCTCACGGGGCCCCATGTCTATGCTCAAGTTGAGCATAATGGAGCCGTCATTCGGGCCGGCCGTGGCCGGTTGTTTGATATATAATGCTCGTTTTGAGCATTCAAAGGGTGGAGGAACATTACTTCATCCGCTGATCCGTGACCAGTAACGTTAGGGTCCGGCAAGCGAATTTGTGCAGCTATACGGGCTGAACTCCCGCATAGCTGCCATGGCCTCAGGTCATACCTTTCCTGGCTTAACGCGCACGCCTGGAGCCGGACGCTCCAGCAGGACCTCGCGCCGGAAGCGATAGAGCTTCGCGGGGCGGCCACCCGTGCGCATCTTTACCTCTCCGGTCGGCTCGACGAGCCCGGCGCCCTCGACGAGGCGGCGGAAGTTCTGCTTATGCAGATGAGGTCCGAGAATTGCTTCGACGGTCCGCTGCAGTTCGAACAGGGTGAAATCGTCCGGCATCAGCTCGAAAATCACCGGGCGATACTTAATCTTCGCCCGCACCCGTCCGATTGCGGTCGCCAAAATGCGGCGGTGGTCGTAATGCATCGGAACGCCAAGGCGCGGTCGATCTGTCCATTGGTGCGCGGCCTCGCGGCCATCACGTGCTGCTTCATCAACGAGACCGGCCTCGTAGAGAAGTTCGTAGCGTTCGAGGACTTTTTCTTCGTCCCACGCCGCACCTTCGAGCGCGAAGCAAATTCGTACTCGCTCTTGGCGGCTAATGGGCTGCGTGGCGGAGCCGCGTTGCGCCCATTCGCGCAGTCTCGGTTCAATCGTACTTTCGAGAATTTCCGGGCGTCCGCGACGCCAATCCTCCCATGGAAAATAATGGTACCAGCTGCGCCATGAGCCCTGCTGCAGATCGACACCCGGGCGCGTTTGTGTGAGCGCAAGATAGCCGATGGAAACGACGTGCGGGCCGACATCGCCCGGCTGCGCGTGGCGGCCGCGGTCGCCGAACGTGTAAAGCTGCTCGGCGTATCCAAGCTCTAGGCCGGTCTGCCGGTGCACCCAGGCACGCAACCCGCCCTCGAAGGTCCGGTGCTGCAATGGGGAGAACGTGCCGAAAGGCAAGCCATCGGTGGCTCCGGCTTTATCACTTTCACTTCGAATGACGAGTACGACGGGCTCGTTATCGGTCACAGCGACGATTGCCGCATTGAGACCGATTTCGACCCCCGCTGCACCGGACCGGGTAGTGGGATCGGCTTCACTCGCCATGCGGTTCGCCCTCTCCCTAACCTCGCCGTACGACATTGGCTGCCCTCCACGTATGCGTTGGAGACCCCCTCCTCAGGAGGCTTCGACCGGAACGTGGCGCTTTTCCGACTGATCGCTGCGCCAACGGTCCATCAGGCGACAACGCGCAATGCTCACAAACGTTCAATCAAAGTGCGGAAGCGGGCGAGAAAAATTTCTTCTGCGGTGCTCGCTGCCACAGGTTCCAGGTTCAAGAGTGCAGCACTAAGGTGAGGGTCACGGATGTCGGGGTGGCCGAAATAAATGACGGCTTCGTCCTCGCTAAAGCCCGCCAGACGGGTAGCTTCGAAGTAAGCGGCGATGCGGTCAGCGTCCTTGATGCGAGACTGAACATCGCTTGGCAAACACTCCGGCAATCCAAAGCGGGTGTGGATTGCGGCGAGTAGACGCAACTCAAAAGCTTTGTAATCAAGCCCGATGGCCGTTTTGAACGGGCTGATGAGATCACCAACAACGTACTCCGGTGCATCGTGCAACAATGCTGCGAGACGCCACGGGGCCGGCCATTCGGGGGCGCGGGCGAGTGCGATGTCTTCGACGATCAGAGCATGCTGGGCGACCGAGAATGCGTGCGCACCAAGGGTCTGCCCGTTCCAGCGGGCAACACGGGCAAGACCATGGGCGATATCCTCGATTTCGATGTCAGCCGGTGAGGGATTAAGCAGGTCCAGCCGCCGTCCTGACAACATACGTTGCCATGCTCGCCCGGCCGGCTGCCCGATCTTCTGCTTCGTTGCGCTACTCATAAGCGCCATCCTGACTTTTGTAGCTGAGCGCACTCCGCGTGGCGGAAGCAGCCGACGAGATGATCGTTCACCATGCCCGATGACTGCATGAACGCGTAAACGGTGGTTGGTCCGACGAAGCGGAAGCCCTCTGCCTTGAGCGCCTTTGAGATACGCTTCGACAGATCGGTTGCAGGCGGAATGTCGGAGGGTTCAGCTGCTTGATTTTGCAGCGGACCGTTATCGAGATGGCTCGCCAGAAGCTTTTTCAATGTCGTGCGCTCGCGCAGCTTCAGATACGCCTTCGCGTTATCTATCGTTGCTTCGATCTTGGCACGGTTTCGCACGATGCCCTCATCGGTCATCAGCCGCGCAATGTCCGTGCCGCCGTATCTGGCAATGCGCTCGGCATCGAAGCCGTCAAACGCGCGGCGGAAGTTTTCGCGCTTGCGCAAGATGGTGATCCACGAGAGCCCGGCTTGGAAACTCTCCAGAACGAGCTTCTCGAAGATGGCACGATCGGTCTTGAGCGGCACGCCCCACTCGGTGTCATGGTAGCGCTGGTACTCGGCGTCACTGCCGGCCCAGCCGCAACGGACAAGTTCCTGTGTAGGCTGCTGCTGCCTCATGCGCCCGTCCCTGCCGCTTTCGGTTCAAGTGAGAAAGTGGCCCATGGCGGCAGCTTGATGCGAAGCTCTACGTCGGCCGCGCGCAGCGGCTCTCCTTTGGCGGAGAACTCGGCGGCGCGATCGAGGCGGATCATGGCGAGGCCGCGTGCTCCTGCCGTCGAGCCGAGGGTGCCGATCTCTACGCCGCCGGCTTTGATCGCTGTGCCACTCTCCGGCAGCGCGACATCATCAGCGGTGACCGGTACGATCCTTCGGCGCGCAGTGCCGCGATTCTGCATGCGTGAGACTACCTCCTGGCCAACGTAGCAGCCCTTCTCGAAGGATACGCCGTGAAGTTGATCGAAGAGCGCTTCGTGAGGGAAGGCATCGCCTAGTCCGAAGTCCTTGCCGCTTTCCGGCACGCCGAGGCCTATGCGGTGCGCGTGATATTCTTCCTGCGTGGCGCTGTCGCTCGCTTCCCCGCCGAGCGCCCAGTCGGAACGCAGCGTAGCGAGTTCGCGATAACCCATATCGGGGAGACGCGGGTCTGCGAACCAGATCGGGGCGGGGTCTCTTGCGCGCGGGGCGTAGGCTCCGCCCCAAATGGCGGCGACGGTATAGTCGGCCGAAACATCGGCAATCTCGGCCGCGGCCCGCAGCTTATACATCTTGAGGCGCTCGGCGAGGCCGGCCGCGTGGGCCCGCGATGTTTCGAGACAATAGCCGTCGGGTGCCTTGACGACGAAGAAGTCGAACAGGATCTTACCCTGAGGCGTTAGCAGCCCGCCGTAGAGCGCAGACTGGGTGTCGATCACGTCCATGTCGTTGGTGATGACACCCTGCAGCAACTTTCGCGCGTCTACACCCGTCACACTGACAACACCCCGGTCGGGCAGCAGTGCTATTTTCGTATCAGCCATGTTTCCCCGCTCCGGTTGCACCCGGTGTCCGATTTACGTATGCGGGGTGCGGGCCGGAGGCAAGCCACAGGTAGGGCAATGCGCACCACGTTCGACGCCGTTCTGAAGGGGGGCACCGTCGTCAACCACGATGGTGTGGGGGAGCGGGACATTGCCATCGCGGAGGGTCGCATTGCCGCCATCGGGCAGATCGATGCCGCGAGCGCCGGGAACGTAATCGATGCCCGGGGGCTGCACATCCTGCCAGGAGTGATCGATACGCAGGTTCATTTCCGTGAGCCGGGCCTCGAGCATAAGGAAAACCTCGAGACGGGATCGCGCAGTGCAGTGCTGGGCGGGGTGACCGCCGTGTTCGAGATGCCGAACACTAAGCCGTTGACAACCAGCGCGGAGAAGCTCGCCGATAAAGTGTCGCGCGCTCGCAACCGCATGTTCTGCGATTTCGCATTCTACGTCGGCGGTACGCGCGAGAACATCGACGACATCCCGATGCTGGAGAAGCTGGAAGGCTCGGCCGGCATAAAAGTGTTCATGGGCTCTTCGACCGGCGATCTTCTCGTGGACGATGAGAGTTCGCTCGACCGCATCATCGGGCGCTTGTCGCGGCGCGCGGCGTTCCATTCCGAAGACGAGGCGCGCCTTATCGAGCGCATGCACGTGCGCCGTGCAGGAGATGCTTCCTCGCACCCGGAATGGCGGGACGAGGAGGCGGCGATCATTTCCACGCGGCGTCTGGTGCGCCTTGCTGAAAAGCATAAGCGGCGCGTGCACGTGCTGCATGTCTCGACCGCGGCGGAGATGGAGTTCCTGGCTGCCCACAAGGACTGGGCGAGCGTCGAGGTGACGCCCCACCATCTCACACTCGTCGCGCCCGACTGCTATGAGCGCCTCGGCACATATGCGCAGATGAACCCCCCCGTGCGCGAAGGGCGGCATCGGGACGCGCTTTGGGCCGCTATGGCCGCTGGCATCGTCGACGTGCTCGGCTCAGATCACGCGCCCCATACGCGTGAGGAGAAAGACCATCCCTATCCGCAATCCCATTCAGGTATGACGGGTGTGCAGACGCTCGTCCCGATCATGCTCGATCACGTCAATGCGGGACGGCTTACGCTGGAACGCTTCGTCGATCTGACCAGCCATGGGCCGCAGCGGCTGTTCGGGATCCGAGGGAAGGGCCGCATCGCCGTCGGGTACGATGCCGATTTCACGGTCGTCGACATGAAGCGCGAAGAGACGATCACCCACGCGCAGGTCGCCAGCCGTGCAGGCTGGACGCCCTACGATGGCGTTCGTGTGAAAGGCTGGCCGGTTGGCACCTTTGTGCGCGGTCGCCGCGTGATGTGGGAAGGGGAGATCGGGGGAGAGGCGCACGGGGCGCCAGTCGGCTTTCTCGAAGGCGTCTGACGAGTGATATCATGAGTTCGGCTGGCGGAAGCCCAGGAGCTTCCGTCAGCACACAGCCTAGATCAATTGGGGTCGTATCCGTAGCGCTGGTAACGTTCATAGCGGCGGCGATAGCGCTCGTAGCGCGGATCTTCCTGGCGCTGGTCAGCCCAGTCCTCATCCCGGTCCTGTTCGTCGATGTCGTTGCTTCCGCGTGCTGCGGCTTCATCGTCGTCCTCGGCAGAAGACGGTGACGCCTCATTATTTCCATCTCCGCGCGCGACGGCTTCCTGCTCCTCGACATTCACCGGCTCGTCAGCAGGCGTTGCACGGACGGCAACGCTTTGCGGCGGGAGCTTCTTTACGACCGTGACCTGCGTGCCAACTTTCGTTAGCGAAGCAAGGTGCAGCACGTGCTCGTTCATCATGCGGAAGCAGCCAGAGGAGGCGGCGCGACCGATGCTCTTGGGGTCATTCGTTCCGTGAATGCGGTAGAGCGTGTTGCCGAGGTAAAGCGCCTTGGCGCCGAGGGGATTCTTCAGGCCGCCCGTCATCTTATCGGGCAGACGCGGGTCACGGCGGATCATCTCCTTCGGCGGATGCCAGTCAGGCCACTCCTGCATGCGGCTGACGGATTCCGTGCCGGTCCATGAGAAGCCCTCGCGGCCGACGGAGATGGGATACTGATAGGCCTCGGTCGGCGACAGCACGTAGTAGAGCATGCGCTTGTCGCTATCGATCACGATGGAGTTGGCCGGATAGTTGCTGGTGAAGGCTACCTTGTCCGGCGCCTTGGGGCTGATCGCCGGACGACCACCGCCGCTGCGCACGATGGGTGAGCGGCGTGTGCTTTCGCCATAGCCCCAATCATAGCCGTAATCGTTGTTGCGCTTTTGCTGACGGGGGCGCTGCTCCCAGAACGGAGCGCGTCCGTAGCTTTCCCAGCCGTAGAGTTGTGCGGCGGCAGGTGTGAAATCCGCCCACGCCGCAACCGCCGCTGTTGCCAGGGCTACGCGCCACATCATGCTGCAAGTCCCTCAATTACGTTCAGACCCTCAATGTGGGGCTGTGTGAGCAAGTGACAAGCTGCGATGGCAATTTTTGTCATTGCGTCCGCTACTTATCGCCTCACACGACCTTATCCGAGCTATGCGGCCTTTTTGAAGGAATGCCACGTGCCGTCCGCGCCGATAGTGAGCCGCCACCACGTCCACTTTTTCGCATCCCGCATCGACTTCGCCTCGGCGGGGCTCATCAGGCGCAGCAGATCGACCTCCTGCGCAGGCGTCAGCTTGTCGAGTTCTGCTGCAGCCAAGTATGGCCAGACGTAGATGATGTTGTTCTCGATGTCCTTGCCGAGCGGCAGTTCGGCAGGCCGCATCGGCAGGATGTTTGCGAGCACCGCGAGAATTTCCCGGCCGTTTCCATCGGCGGACGTCGTGCGCCAATGGGCGATCGGATCGGTTCCGGATGGAGCCGAGGTTTCAGGCTTTAACTCGTTCCATTCCAGTGGCTCGCGCAGATCCTCGATGTTGCCGGACTGAGCGGCGGCAAGAATTGCCTGGCGCATCTCCTCGACCGGAATTGGAAGATTGCGGGTTTCGCCGAGAGGCTTGCGTACCTTGGACTTGGAAGAGGAGACCGAAACTGCATGGCTTCCTGCAGCCTTCTCCAGCGCAGGGGCCGCATGGACAACGCCGACCGCCCCCAGTACCAATATGACGAGACCCATCCAACGTCCTTCGATGATCTTCATCATCTGTGGACTCCGGCGTTATGCAACCGATTGACCGGCAGATAACGGCGCGCGCCGCGGGCCGGTAAAGGAAGGTGTATGGATTTTCTACCCAATCCGCTCATCATTCCCGTCGGCATCGTCATCGGAGTTCTTGTCGCCGCCCCCGTCGGCCCCGTCAATGTGCTGTGCATCCAGCGCGCTATCGAGCGCGGATTTTGGGGAGGTATTGCGGCGGGGCTCGGGGCTGTGCTGGGAGATGGGCTTATTGCGCTCTGCGCGGCGCTGGGCGTGGGTGCCATCTCCGGTGCGGTGCAGCATCACCGTATGACTATCCAGTTTATCGGCGGATTGGTACTAGTCGCGTTTGGCTTGAAGCTTTATTTCACGGCACCGCGGCTAATGGCGATGGCACCTGCGAACGATCGCCCTGAAACCCTGCGGGATTTCGTTTGGGACATCCCGCAGACATTTCTACTCACCATCACCAATCCCGGCGCGGTGCTGGGACTTTTTGCGATCTTCGGCGGTGTCTCAACGTTCGTCGAGGTCGACAGTTACGTCGACGCGTTCACGATCGTTGCAGCGGTCATGGCTGGCAGCCTCGGTTGGTGGCTGGGGCTTTCGCATCTCATCGCGCGCTTCCGCCACCGTCTCAGCCTGACGCGCTTGCAGCTGATCAACAAGATCGCCGGCCTACTTCTGCTCGGCTTTGGCCTGTTGCTACTCGGTGAGGTCATTGCCAAGCGAGTGGGGCTTCTGTAGTGCCCCTGCTGCTGACCGGAGGGCTACTGTCTCGTTGAATGTAATGTGAACTCGCCGACGCGGATGCGCCGCTCCAGCCCGTTGGTTAGCTTCACGACTGCGTCCTCCCCGAACTGTGAGACGAGATCGGTCAGCGCTGCGAACAGCGCTGCATAGGCCATCTGCTCGTTCGGTACGCCGCTTTCAGTGCCTTCATCCCACGCTTCGAGGATCAGCGAAAGCGCACGATATGTCGAATCCTCGACGTCCAAACCGTCGAAAAGCTGCATCGTTCCCCCTTTTGCGGCCACTACCCCCGATAGCGCCAGCCGCAGCCTGTGGCAGCACGCTGGAGCGAGTGCCGATGCAAGGTGCATATCATGGGCTGGGCGGTCTCAAAGTGCCGGCCGTGTTCACAGTAAAAATCGGACCGGCCTAAGTATCGTCGGCCAATGGCGAAGTTTTGCTGCGAACGTCTATGGCACCGATCGCACGAGCGTGTCCGCAATTGTCGCTCCCTCGGCCAGAAAGCGGTTGATAGCATTCTGGGCCGATGGGCTGCACGTATTATAGGTGCGGCTGTAGCTCTGATAGCCCTTGTTGAACGAGCGCGTGAGCCGCGCCTTGCGCAATGCTGATGTGCCTTCGGCCTGCAGCAGCTCAGACATGCGGTCACGCCACTGCTGGCCCTCGTCAGCACCGCACAATTCTCGCAGGTAGTGGACCGCACCGAGGATTTCCGAAAGCCGCAGCAGCCGGTCGTCGTAGGGCTTGCTGTCGGGCAATGCTGCCGCGGGCAGCGTCATTAGAAGCGTCAAACCGGTCGTAATGCTCAATCTCGTCAAGCCGCGCCGCCGCGCTGTGGCAAAGACGCCGCAGTCCGCAGTAGAACCGCTGTCCGCAATAGAAAATGTCATCGGGTGATTTTCCACATCGAAGGAGGCTACCACCGATTCTAGACGTTCAGGAGGTGGCTTAGTGCACGCTTGCCGCGAGAAGCCGCCACGCTTCCTCGATCACGAATTGCGTGCCCTTCGTCAACGGCAGATCGCCTATTTTGTCGAGGGCGAAAAAGCGCGCCTGGCGCGCATCGCCCTTAGCGCTGGGCTCGCCGTCATCGGCGCGGCCGAAATAACATACGATCACGTAGTGCAGCACGACAGCGCCGGATTCGTCGTGGTCGATGACATCATGGACGCCGGCGAGGCCCTCGATGTGTGCGATGAGGCCAGTTTCCTCATGGACCTCGCGCCGGGCGGCGTCTTCTGCGGTTTCGCCCATCTCTATGGCGCCCCCGGGGAGGCTCCACAGCCCTTCGGCGGGGCTGGCGCTGCGTTCGATGAGCAGAACGGCCTCTCCGCGAAAGAGGACCGCGCTCGCCGCGGCCCGGGGCCAGGGGCCGATTTTGCGGTCGTCCCGATGCTCACCTGTGTCGAAGGCACCCATGCGGCTTCTCCCGGCGCTTGCCTGCGATTACCTTCGGCCCATGTGCTCTCGCTATACACTTACATCACCACCCGAGGCTGTGCGCGCCTATTTTCGCTACGTGAATGAGGCGGCCTTTCCGCCCCGCTACAACATCGCGCCTTCGCAGCCTGTTGCGATCGTCCGTAATACGCACAGGGGGGAACGGGAGATGGCGCTCGTACGCTGGGGCCTCATTCCGCCATGGGTAAAAGATCCTCGCGAATTCAGCATGCTGGTGAATGCGCGAGCCGAGAGCGCTGCCGGCAAGCCGTCGTTCCGAGCCGCGCTGCGCCACAAGCGCTGCCTCGTACCTGCCGATGGCTATTACGAGTGGACGGGAGCGACCGGAGCCAAGCGTCCGCATCTGGTGAGACCGCGGTGCGGGGGACCAATCGGGTTAGCGGCCATCTACGAAGAATGGCTCGGCGCTGACGGTAGCGAGATCGAGACCGTGGCGATCCTGACGACAGCCTCTCGCGGTGCGGTTGCACATTTGCACGAGAGGATGCCCGTGATCATCCCGCCGGAATATTTCGACCTCTGGCTCGACTGCCGCTCCGGCACAACCAAGGAGATCCAGCATCTTTTGAAGCCCGGGGCTGGAGATGGCTTCGACGTGATCGAGGTCAACCCGAAGCTCAACAATCCTCGGAACGAGGGGCCCGAGCTTCAGGAGCCCGTCGTTGCACCGGGACGCCTACTGTAGATCGGTCCCGTACGAACCCCTTGAAAAATCAACCATAGCGGCATGGGTGGGTGCCAAGGTGTGCCTTCGCTGCCCTCGCGCCGCCATGTATTCGAAGCTATGCTAGTCGCGCGCCAGGGTGAGGAGTTGCGCGGATGGACTACCGGGGGCCAGACCTTGATCTGAAGTCGACGCGGTTGGGGGCGCCTTCGACGGAGGCGCGCCGTGAAACGTCCGGGACGCCGCCTGCCGCTTCGCCAGCACGGCCGGCGAACGTGCACTCGGGTCCGATCTGGGTCAGCGAGACGGTGATCGCCTGCGCCAACCACGCCTTTGACGTGGCGCTCGCCTACCGTGCCGCAGAGGTAAGCCTCACCCACCTGCTGCTTGCCATGACGAGGGTCGACGCCGCCGCTGCGGCGCTGGATGCACGGGGAATACGCGTAGGTGCGTTGCGCCGCGAATGCGCCGTCGCCATTGCGGGCGAGCCGGCCGCTGTTGAGGCCGGTGTGTCACCGCGCGGTGCTCCCGAGCTTGAAGATGTTCTACGCCTTGCCTCTTCGCGCGCGTCCCACGCGGGCCGTGCGGCGACGGTTGATGACGTTGTGCAAGCGCTAGCCGACATCGGCGGCGATCTTCCGGGCGGGGACCTGATCCTGCGCCATGTGTCGCGCGCGTCGCGCGACAACTGGGCCAATGCGGCAGCGCCGTCGCGTCCGCTTACGGCGGCTCTAGGGTTCGAGTTGGTCGATCACGAACGGTCAGCTGCTCCCGCAGGGAGCGGTGCGGCTTCTGGTGCATCCGCTGCGCCATCCATCGATCCAGCATTGTTGCAGAGTATCTTGGAACGCTTGTCGACGGTTGAGCGCGGCCTCGGCGAAAGGTTCTCTGCACTCGAGGCCGCAGTTTCGATGCAGTCTCCGCAGGCTGCTGCCGATCTTTCGCCGTTAGAAAAACGATTGGCTGCAATCGAAGGCGCGTTGAGTGCGCGCGGCGAAGGCGACGCGGCGCGGCCTCTCGATGGGGCAATTGCCGTGCGCCTTTCTGCGATAGACGAGGCTTTGGCACAGGTTGCCGAACGGGGGAGGGAACTGCGACCTTTCGATGCCGAGCTTTCGCAGCGCCTGTTCGCGATCGAGGATGCGCTAAAAAAGGCGCGCGTGCCCGGCGGTGAGGGGGAGCGCCCGGTCGTCAATGCCGATATTGCCGGTCGGCTCGCAGCCATCGAGCGCGCGCTCGACGATGAGCGTGTCGACCGCGCAGATGGCATTACGGCGCTTTCAGACGAGATCACGGGCGTGCGCAGCGCCGTTCGCCTTGCAGCACAGGCGGCAGAGCAGGCGCACGCGGGGCAGCATGAGCAGGCCAAGCTTCTCGCCGCGGCGCTAGAGCGAAACCGCATCGATTTCTTCACCGGGCTCGACCGTTACCGCTCGGAGATCACCGCAGGTGTCGGCGACCGAATTGCCGACATCGAGCGCTGGCTCAACGGAAACGCCGACCGGATGACGGCGGCGCAAGCCGCCTATAGTGAGGGACTAAACGGCGTGCACGCGGCGCTGGTCAGGCTCGGCACGACGCAGCACACGCTCGCGAGCGCTCTGGATAGCTGGCACGACGATGAAAGTGGTGAGATCGAACTGATCAATTCGCGCATCGGTGCGCTGCATGAGGGCGGTGTGAGGCGGCATGCCGCGATAGAGAAGTTGAGCGCAGACTTCGTATCGCTGGCGCAGCAGCTGCTGGAAGAACGCGGTCAACGCGGCGGCTTCAGGCGCTGGCTCTACGGTACCGAAGACTGGATCAAGGCGAGCTGGCGCAAGGTCACGGCGCCGCAGCCGGATGGTGGCGGCCGGGGACGCTTCGGCTGGGATTTCTGGCGACGACGCGAGGAAGGCTAGGTCGTCGCCGACTAGAGGACCTTGCCGGGGTTGAGGATGCCGTTGGGATCGAAGGCCGCTTTGATCTTCCGCATCAGCTCGATTTCGAGCGGGCTCTTGAAGCGGCGCAGCTCGTTGCGCTTCATCTGGCCGATACCGTGCTCGGCCGAGATCGATCCAGATAGTGTGGCGATCACGTCGTGCACCAATTTCGTCATGGGCGTCCACAGCGCGATGAATTCGGCTTTACCCATGCCTTCGGGCTGCGTGACGTTGTAGTGCACGTTGCCGTCGCCGAAGTGGCCGAAGACAACGGGGCGCGCGCCGGGGCAGATCGTCTGCACGGCGTCACCGGCCTTCGTGACGAACTCGGCGATGCGCGCGATGGGTACCGATACGTCGTGCTTGATGCTCCCCCCTTCGCCGCGTTGGGCTTCCGAGACGCTCTCGCGCAAACGCCAGAGCGCCTTCGACTGTGAGAGCGACGCGGCGATCACCGCATCGGTGATGAGTTCCGCTTGCGCCGCTTCGGTCAGGAGGCGCTGCATGCTTGCATCGGCGAGGCCACCGGCTTCATGGCTCGACAGCTCTATCAGCACATACCAGGATGCAGGTGTGCGTATCGGAACACGCGTGTCGGGGATGTGGCGCGTGACGAGATCGAGTGCGAAGCGGCTCATGAACTCGAACGCGGTGAGGCCCGTGTGCCCGCGAGCCTCGGCAAGCCTGAAAAATGCGCCGACGGCTTCGATGTCAGGCAGTGCGACAAACGCGAGGGCGGTCTCGACGGGGCGCGGGTAGAGCTTGAGCGCTGCTGCCGTGATGATGCCGAGCGTGCCTTCCGACCCAATGAAAAGGTCACGCAAGTCATAGCCGGTGTTGTCTTTCTTGAGCGTGCGCAGTCCATCCCAGATCCGGCCGTCCGCGGTCACCACCTCCAAGCCGAGCGACAGGGAACGCGCGTTGCCATAGGCGAGCACGCCAACGCCGCCCGCGTTCGTGGCCAGCACGCCTCCGATTTGGCAGCTCTCCTCTGATGGCAGGCTCAGCGGAAAGAGACGCCCGGCTGCGTTTGCTGCCGCCTGCGCTCCAGCCAGTGTCGCGCCCGCCTCGATGATCATCGTGCCGCCGACCGCATCGACCGAACGCACACGGTTGAGCCGTGAGAGCGAGAGCACCACCTCGCTGCTATCATTCGCGGGGATCTGCCCACCGACGAGCCCGGTATTGCCGCCCTGTGGGACGACGCCGATGCGCGCATTGTTCGCGATGACGAGCAGCTCGGCGACCTCTTGCGGGGATCCCGGACGCAATACCAACGCCGGCCTGCCGACGTAGAGCCCGCGCAACTCATGCACGTAAGGTGCCTGGCGCTCGGGATCGGCGAGGGCGTGGGCTGTGCCGACGACAACGGCCATGCGCGCAAGCGCTGCAGCGCGCTCGTCGCTGGTCGAATGCCGGCCGGATGTGTGCGAGGCGGACACCTGTGAACTCGTCTCAACGCCTTAGTCGGCGCGAGGTTTGCCGCAATTGGAGCCGTTCGGCAAATCGTGGCTGCAACCCGGCGGCGTCCTCGGCTAAGACGCGCCAGCCGACCGGGGGGCGGCGGCCCGCTGAAGACGGTCGTTGATCGCCTCCCCAAGGCCTTCGGCGGGTATGGGCATTACGGCGATGGCCTCAGCGCCGCTGGCATCGAGCGCGCGCAGGGCCGCGAAAAGGTTTGCGGCGGCTTCTGCGAGATCCCCTGCGGGGCTAAGATTGAACACCGGGCCTTCGGTGGGAAGCGGTGCGGGTCCGAACGCCAACAGCGCTTCGCCGGGCCGGACTTCACGGGCCTCGAGCCGGACACCGGCACGCGGCGCATAATGGCTCATGAGCTGGCCGGGGGCGCTGGGCCGTTCCGCGTCGATGCTGCCGCGGGCGACCTTCACGCCGAGCGCCGCCTCGATGGTTTCGACAGTCACTGCGCCGGGACGGAGCAGCACCGGCGCCTCGCCACGCGCATCCAGGATCGTCGATTCAAGGCCATGGGCGGTGGGGCCGCCGTCCAGGATCATCGCCACCTCGTCTCCGAACTCGGCCGCGACGTGCGCCGCCTGCGTGGGGCTGATGCGTCCCGACCGGTTGGCGGATGGCGCGGCGAGCGGCCGGCCGGTGGCCCTCAACAGCGCGCGGGCGATGGGGTGATCGGGCGAGCGCACGGCGACGCTGGCAAGCCCGCCGGTGACGAGATCGGAAAGCGGAGAGGTGTCGCGCTTGTCGAGCACGAGCGTTAACGGGCCGGGCCAGAAAGCACCGGCAAGGCGGCGCGCAAGCGGTGTGAAGGCAACGTACGCATCCGCCGCCGCGGCATCCAGCACGTGCACGATCAGCGGGTTGAAGCGCGGGCGACCCTTGGCGGCAAAAATCTGAGCTACCGCCTTGCTGTTCGTAGCATCGGCGCCGAGACCGTAGACGGTCTCCGTGGGGAAGGCGACGAGACGGCCTGCAAGCAGGTGCTCTGCTGCGGATGCAATTGCCGCTTCCGTTGCTTTCTCCATTGCTTTCGCAGCCGCTTTTCGGGGCTCGCCCATGGGTTGGGTCTCCTTCCGGCGCCTCTCATAGCCCTTCCGGCTGAATTCTGTCCAAAGGGCGTGTAGTCTCGCCGGTGAAACAGGATGGGATGGATGCGCCTCACTTCGGCGATTGGACAGCTCTTGATGCGCGCGGCGGCCTGCACGGTTTTGCTCGTCGCGGTCGCTGCGACGGCCGCGCAGGCAGGCTGGCTGTCGCGTCTCGCGCGCGCGGGGGGCGAGGCCGGTGAGGTTGGTACCAAGGCGACGCGCATCGGCATCGCGGATCTCGAGCGCGCCGCAGCGCATGTGCGGGCGCTACCGGAGGAGGCGCGCGGAACGGCGCTCGCCGCTCATGCGACGCCCGAGGGGCACTGGAAATTCGCCAATCGTGATGGTGAGGTCTTCACTGCGGGCACGCCCGCTGAGTTACAGCGCGCCGTTCCCACGCTGTTGCCGCAGTCCACTTTAGGGAGCCGGCTCGATATCTATATCGGAGCAGAGACGATCTTTCGAGATCGGGCGCTGCTAAAGGATTTGCCGTCCGGCGCGCGGCTGCATCTCGTTGCGGGCAGCGATGCCTATCCGCTGCGCCCAGCCTCTAGCAGGGTCGGAGGGGAATTCCTTTATGCCGAAATGCGCCCGCATCTGCTCCTAGAATTGCGCGATGGGGCGCTGTTCGACGAGGCGGTGGCGCAGCTCGAGCGGCCGCTTTCCCGCTCCAGCATCCGAACGCTCGCGTTGGAGCCCGGTGCTCAATCGACGCTTTCGTCCTATCCGCGCCTCGACACCGACACCAAAGCGGCGCTGGTCGACGCCCTGGACCCGGCGGCGGCGCTCGTAGGTGCTTTGACGTCGGTGCGCGGTCAGACTGTACTGGTCACAGGGCGTGTGGAGAATAATCTCCTCTATTTTCGCCCGTCGAGCGGGGCAGAGCAAAGCATCAAGCTTTCCGAGTTGAAGCGCGCCGCGGCGGAGGCGGACGTCAACCTGGTGCTGCTGCATGCTGCGACGCCTCACCAGCCGGGCGGGCGGAATTGGCTTTGGCAGCGGATTGCCATCGGTGGGCTCGACGCTGCGCTGCAGCGGGCGACGCTGGGCGACTTTCTCGATGCGCTGGGTGCACGCCACGGGACGTTTCACGTCGGTGTGGAGCGTGCGAGCGTCGGGCGCGTTGCATTAAAAGCGCTGCCCGACCGGGCGGCACACGAGCCGATCACAGATATGGTCGGCGGGCTGTGGTCAAGCACCGTGTCCAGCCTCACCGGCAATGTCGTCACCACCGCTGTCGAGGTGCACGCGCGCGACGAGGCGCGCCAGCAGGAACTCGACCTGCGCATCGTGCCGATTATTCCATCGTGGATACAGTTCCTCTATCCGTTCGGCCTCGCTGCCGGCGTGCTGGGCTGGCCGGTGACGAGCGCCTGGTTCACACGCATTTGGCCGCCTGAGCAGCGCTCGGAATATCGCGGCGCGCTCGGCTATCGCGCGGCCCGGGTGGCCCGCTTTATCGTGAACCTTTTCGTGTTCGCTCCTTTCGCCGGCTTTCCGGCCCTGCTGGTGAGTTTGGCGCTGCAGGCCTGGGGCGTGGCAATGCTTCCCGTCAAAGCCTTGCGGTGGCTGCTGTCGCGCGGGGCTGAAGTCCGGGCCGGGTAGTTCTTGGCGCGCCCCTTTCGGCGCGGGCCGTCTCCGCGCTACGATGGCACCCCAACAGCGCAACGCGCGGAAAGGCGGCAAACGGACGATGGCGACGCTCCTTCTCACGCACCCGTCTTTTCTGGAGCATGACACCGGCTACGGGCATCCGGAGCGCGCGGACCGCATGCGGGCCATAGACAAGGTGCTGTCGCACGAGATTTTCGCGCGTCTCGTGCGCGAAGAAGCGCCGCTGCGTGACGACGTGGAGGAGCAAATCGGCCTCGCACATCCGGCCTCGCATCTTGAAAAGATGCGGGAAGCGGCTGAGCGGGCACGTGGCCGCGAGCACCCAACCTACATCGACGGGGATACGCTCGTTTCCAGCGGCACGTGGGATGCGGCGCTGCGGGCAGTCGGGGCGGGGCTCGCCGCCGTCGATGCCGTAATCGAGGGCCGGGTGGCGAACGCCTTCTGTCAGGTTCGTCCGCCGGGGCACCACGCCGAGAAAGACAAGGCGATGGGCTTCTGTTTTTTTTCCAACGCTGCCATCGCGGGGCTCTATGCCCGCGCCAAGCACGGGGCGGAGCGCGTTGCCGTCGTCGATTTCGACGTGCACCACGGCAACGGCACGCAGGATGTCTTCTGGTCCGATAAGGACTTGTTTTACGGCTCGACGCACGAGATGCCACTGTTTCCCGGCACCGGTGCCGTGAATGAACGGGGTGTCGGCAACATCACTAACGCGCCCCTTCGCGCCGGCGACACGGGCGAGCGGTTCCGCGATGCTTTCGAATCGCGCATCCTTCCCGCCTTGCATGATTTCGGCCCGGATATACTTATCGTCTCGGCTGGCTTCGATGCCCATCAGGCTGACCCGCTGGCGAATCTGCGGCTGGTCGAGGCCGATTATCTATGGGTGACGGAGAAACTCGCTGCCGTGGCGCGGCGACACAGTGGTGGGCGCATCGTCTCGATGCTGGAAGGCGGGTACGATCTCAATGCGCTGGCGCGCTCCGTGGCCGTGCACGTCAAGGCGCTGATGGATGCGGGCGCCTAAGCCCCAATCGAACCTAGGACGCAGTATGGAATCTCCATCCAACACGCCTGCCAAGCACGCGGACATCGGCGACATGACTTTCGAGCGCGCGCTTAAGGAACTGGAAAGCATCGTTACGCGGCTGGAGCGCGGCGACGTCGAGCTTGAGGAATCCATTGCCATTTATGAGCGCGGGGAAGCGCTGAAATCGCATTGCGACCGGCTTCTGCGGCAGGCGGAGGCCAAGGTGGAGAAACTTGCATTCGGAGCGGACGGGTCAATCAAGGGGACCGAGCCGCTCGATCCGCAGTAGCCCTCGATGTGTGCCCGATCCGGTGCACGCACGAGAAAAAATCCGCCTATGACGGGCGTTTGGCTGCGGCTTATGGTCATAAGAAACAAATAGTTGCGCGCGATTTCTATTGTGGATTGAAGGTTTAGGGGAAACCCTGCGAGAGCCTTGCGCCCGATGGGAAAAGTCTCACTAGCTTCCCATGGTTGGCCCCATTAGGGTGCGCGCCGGTTCAAGGGCGGGGGAGGGATATGTGCTTTTCGCCTGCTGCTTTGAGCCGAGTGTTGAAAAAAATGGGGAAAAGACCATGAAGTCTTTGATGGCCGTCGCCGTTGCTCTGAGCAGCCTTGCCGTCGTTAGCGTTGCCACGACCACTTCGGCCGAGGCTCGCCACGTCAAGAACCATCATCATCACGCGAAGCACCACAAGGCGTACAAGTGCAGCAAGTTCAAGCACAACCTGCGCAAGTACCGTAAGTGCCGCGCGGCTCACCGCGCGCACCGCTAATGGCGGGCCGTTAGGCTTTACCGAAGCGCGGCTCCCCCCGGAGCCGCGCTTTTTTATTCGCTATTTTTATTGGAGCTCCGCGGCGATTGCGCCCTTGCAGGGGCGCGGCAGTGTGACATAACTGTGGAATGCCGACAGAACGGGATGACTCGGTGGACAGTGCGCCCAAGACGCCGCTTCTCGATCGCGTCAACACGCCCGAGGATCTGCGCAATTTAGTCGAATCGGAACTTCCTCAGCTCGCTGCCGAGTTGCGCCAGGAAACGATCAGCGCCGTTTCCGTCACCGGCGGGCATCTCGGCGCCGGCCTAGGCGTCGTGGAGCTGACGATCGCTCTACACTGGGTGTTCAACACCCCGCACGACCGCCTCATCTGGGATGTAGGCCACCAGACCTATCCGCACAAAATCATAACCGGGCGGCGTGACCGTATTCGCACACTGCGCGCGCCCGGTGGGCTTTCCGGTTTCACCCGCCGTTCCGAGAGCGAATACGATCCATTCGGCGCGGCGCACTCTTCCACGTCGATTTCCGCGGGCCTCGGCATGGCCGTCGCGCGTAAGCTCGAAGGGCGCGATAACAACGTCATTTGCGTCATTGGCGATGGCGCGATGAGCGCTGGCATGGCGTATGAGGCACTGAACAACGCTGGGGCGCGCGACGAGCGCCTGATCGTCGTCCTCAACGACAACGATATGTCGATTGCGCCGCCGACGGGCGCGCTGAGCGCTTATCTGGCTCGCATCACCTCGAGCGGCACGTATCTCTATCTGCGCGACATCGCCAAGCAACTGGCGCGCCAACTACCGAAGAGCTGGGAGCGGCGGGCTGCGCGCGTGGAAGAGTACACGCGCCATCTGTGGCAGGGCGGCGCTTGGTTCGAGGAGCTCGGCTTCTACTACGTCGGTCCCATCGACGGACACAGCTTCGATAATCTGCTGCCCGTTCTGAAGAACGTGCGCGACGCACATCAGGGCCCGATCCTCGTTCACGTGGTGACGAAAAAGGGTAAGGGCTACGCGCCGGCCGAGGCTTCCGACGACAAGTATCACGGCGTTTCGAAGTTCAACGTCGTCACGGGCGCGCAGGTTGTCGCCAAGCCGAAGGCGCCGACTTTCACGCGCGTGTTCGCTGACAGCCTCGTCGCCGAGGCTGAGAAGGACGACCGCATCGTTGCCATCACAGCGGCCATGCCGGACGGCACTGGGCTCGACGTATTCGGCAAGGCGTTCCCCGAGCGGACGTTCGACGTCGGCATCGCGGAGCAGCACGCCGTCACGTTCGCAGCGGGCCTCGCAGCAGAAGGCCTCAAGCCGTTCGCGGCCATCTATTCCACGTTCCTGCAGCGCGCGTACGATCAGGTCGTCCATGATGTCGCTATTCAGGGGCTTCCGGTTCGCTTCGCCATCGACCGCGCGGGGCTCGTCGGTGCCGACGGTCCGACCCATGCGGGCGCGTTCGATGTCGCCTATCTTTCCTGCCTCCCAGGCATGGTGGTGATGGCGGCGTCCGACGAGGCCGAGCTGATGCACATGGTGGCCACGGCGGCCGCCATCGACGACCGGCCGTCTGCGTTCCGCTATCCGCGCGGCGAGGGCTTCGGTGTGCCGCTGCCGGCCGAGGGCGTTCCGCTCGAAATCGGCAAGGGCCGGATCCTGCGTGAGGGAACGGCCGTCGCGCTGCTGGCGCTTGGCCCGCGGCTTTATGAATGTCTCAAGGCTGCGGATCAGCTCGCAGCGTTCGGGCTTTCAACCACGGTTGCGGACGCGCGCTTCGCCAAGCCGCTCGATGAGGACATGATCCGCCGTCTGGCGCAGAATCACGAGGTTCTCGTCACGGTGGAGGAGGGCTCGATCGGCGGCTTCGGCAGCCATGTTCTGCAGTTCCTCGCCGAAGGCGGCCTGTTGGATCGCGGCCTCAAGGTGCGCTCGATGGTGCTGCCCGACACCTTCATCGAGCACGGCAAGCCCGATCAGATGTACGAGCAGGCGGGTCTCAATGCTTCCGGCATCGTGACGACGGTGCTGGGTGCGCTGGGGCGCGAGACGCTCTCCGGCGCCAGCCGCGCCTGACGCAGCGACGCAACGGCGCCCTCTCATAGGGCGCGCGGCTGGCTGGCTGACTAAGATCTGGATCAGATCGCCAGCTTTCCGGCCTTCGCGGCCGCATAGCGTTCGCCGACCGCATTCCAGTTGAGGACGTCCCACCATGCTTTGAGGTATTCGGGGCGTCGGTTCTGGTATTTGAGATAGTAAGCGTGCTCCCATACATCGTTTCCGAACAGTACACGGCCGCCGTCCATCAGCGGCGTGTCCTGGTTCGGCTTCGACGTAAGCGATAGCTTCCCATCGGGCGATACGGTGACGAACACCCATCCGGAGCCGAACACTTTCTCGCCCTTCCCATTGAAGTCTTCTTTGAGCTTGTCGAGACCGCCAAGGTCGGAATCGATCGCCGCTTTGAGTTCTCCTTTCGGTGCACTGACGTCCTTGCCCATGATCTGCCAGTACATCGAGTGGTTGGCATGACCGCCGCCATTGTTGCGGACCGTGGTGCGAATATTCTCGGGCAACTCGTTCAGCTTCACTAAGATTTCCTCCAGCGACATGGCAGCGACCTGCGAATGGTCCTTCACCGCCTCATTCAGCTTTTTCACATAGGCGGCGTGATGCTTATCGTGATGAAATTCCATGGTTTTAGCGTCGATGCTGGGCTCGAGTGCATCTAGGCCGTAGGGCAACGGGGGAAGCTTGAAGGGGCCCTTTTCGGTTTCAGCGGCCCAGGCGGGCCGCGTCGGTTGCGCCATGGCGGAAACGGCAGCCGCGGCGGCGCCTTGCAGGAATACGCGACGGTGGACAGTCAGCATGTGCCTCTCCTGGTGCGGGGTGCTTTCCGCATAACGGCTGAAGGGGCTAATCGATGCATGGACAGTCAAAACCGCTAATCACTCCGGGGTGACAAGGCGGCGGCTCGCGGAGCGAGGCAAAGCGTATTGGTCAGGGACGGGATCGCCGCGCTGACGAATATGCATTTACGCGAAAGCAAAGGCCGACCGTATTCGACATACGGCCGGCCCATGAATGCGCGCGGATGCGTTGATCGTGCAGATGCTGCCTACTCGACGTTGATCGTAATGACTTCCGACTGTACAGGCGGCTCGTGCGGAATGTGATTTCGATCACCCAGCACAGCCTGCAGGGTGTGTTTGCCCGGGGGCAGCTCCAGCGTGGCCTCGGTCTGGGCCTTGCCATAGTGCTTGTGCTGATCGTCCGCCGGGATCGGCGCGTCATAGTCCTTCAGATCGGTATTGATCAGCAGGTGATGGTGACCGCTGTTCGGCTCTTCGGAGCCCGCGGGGGCTAGGTCCATGCCCTCAATGCCAAATTTCACGGTGACGGGGCTTTTCACGGTCGCGCCGTTAGCCGGCTCGATCAGGAATACGCGCGCGCCCGACTGGGACGGAGTGCGTGCCGGCGTTTCAGCAACGGTGTTTTCGCTGGGGGTACCTTCCTTGTGAACTTCCTCGTGGTTGGCGGTGGTGCTGTTGTCGCCACAAGCGGCGAGCGACAGGACCATGAGAGTAGCGGCGAGGGCGCTGCGCATGTAAGTCTCCCCGGAAATGTCTGCGAGCTGCATCGGTCGCGGTGAGAATATCGTAAAATCGAGATTATGAGAATGCGTTTGGACCTTGCACTCGTGGAACGCGGCTTGGCGCCGACGCGCTCGCGTGCGCGGGATCTCATCCGGTCCGGGCTTGTGAGAGTCGGCGAGGATGTCTGCACCAAGGCGGGGACAGGTGTCGATGCGGGCGACATGCTGACGCTCGATGCCGATGCGGCGCGTGCCGTGTCGCGGGGGGCGCGGAAGCTTGCCGCAGGACTCGCAGCGTTTGAGTTCGATCCGGTGGGACGTATTGCGCTCGATGTCGGCGCTTCGACCGGCGGATTTACGCAGGTGCTGCTCGAGCGCGGCGCGCGCAAGGTCTACGCGGCCGATGTGGGGCATGGACAGCTCCATGCGAGCCTCAAGTCCGATTTCCGCGTCGTCTCCCTCGAGGGGCTGGACGCCCGACGGCTAACGCGCGAAACGGTACCTGAGCCTGTGGATGCGATCACCGCTGACGTCAGCTTCATCTCACTCATCAAGGCGCTTGGGCCCGCGTTGAAGCTCGCGGCATCCGGAGCCTTTCTCGTGGCGCTGGTGAAGCCGCAGTTCGAGGTAGGACCGGAGCGCATCGGCAAGGGTGGCATCGTGCGGGATGTCGCTGCGCGCGAAGATGCTCTGCAAAGGGTGACGGCGTGGCTTGCCGCGCAGCCGGGCTGGCGTATTGCCGGCACCGTTCCCTCGCCCGTGAAAGGCGGTTCGGGCAATGTCGAATATCTGGTAGGCGCGCTCAACGATGGGTGATGTGCGGGAGCTTGACGTCGCGCGTCTCGGCGCACAGGGCGATGGCATCGCGGAAACAGCCGGCGGCCAGGTGTTCGTGCCGTTCACGCTGCCCGGTGAGCGTGTGCAAGCTGACGTGCGCGGCGAGCGTGCACGCCTCATCGCCGTCAATGTGCCGAGTCCGGATCGCATCGCTCCGGTGTGCCGGCACTTTACACACTGTGGTGGCTGCGCCGTGCAGCACCTGCGCACGCCCGCCTATCTGGCGTGGAAGCGCGAGATGGTGGCCAATGCATTCGCCGCGCGCGGCATCGGTGCGCCGGTCAGCCATGTTGTCAGTGTCGGCCTCGGTGCCCGCCGCCGTGCCGCTTTTTCTGCGCGGCGTACCGGGCGCGGCGTGGTGCTTGGCTTTCACGAGGCGAAGGGTGTCGACATTGTCGATCTGCACGAATGTCCCGTGACGGCATCGGCCATCGTGCGTGCTCTGCCGGGATTGCGTCGGCTCGTTGCCCCGCTGATGTCGCGCCGCGCGCCTGGGCGCGTCGTCGTTACGCTGGCGGTGAACGGGCTCGATGTCGCCATTGAGGATGTGCCAGGAGATCCGCCGTTAGAGGTGCGCGAAACGCTAGCGCGCGAAGCGGCGGAGCTGAAGCTCGCGCGTCTCACCATTGCCGGCGATACGCTTTACCAAGCGACCGTACCCGCGGTACGTTTCGGCAGCGCGAACGTGGTGCTGCCGGCGCGCTCGTTTCTGCAGGCGGCGCCCGTCGCGGAAGCTGAAATGGTTCGCATCGTTACGCAGGCGGTGGGGGATGCAAAGCGCGTCGCAGATCTCTTTTGCGGCATGGGGACATTCACTTTCCCGCTTGCGCAGCGCGCGTCCGTCCTTGCGATGGATGGCGACCGCCAAGCGATTGACGCGCTTTCAAACGCCGTTAAGCGCACACCGGGGTTGAAGCCGATCGAGACGCGTGTGCGCGACCTCTTCCGTGAGCCATTGTCCGCGCGGGAGCTCAAAGGCATCGAAGCGGCGGTATTCGACCCGCCGCGCGCAGGTGCCGCCACGCAGGCCGCTTCGCTTGCGGATTCAAGTGTAAAGACGATCGCGGCCGTATCGTGCAATCCAGCAACGTTGGCGAGGGATGCGCGCATTCTCATCGATGGTGGCTTTACGCTGGAGCGGGTGACTCCCATCGATCAGTTTCTTTTCTCGCCGCACATCGAGGCCGTTGCCATCTTCCGCCGCTGACGTCAGCGGGTGAGCAATCGCTCAACAAATGCGGGAACGATGCGCGTTGCGGGGCCGTGGATTGCCTCTTGAAAAAAGTGCGCGCCTTCGGAGGGCTCAAGGTTCAGCTCCACCGTGTGGGCACCGGCTTCACGCGCCTCGGCGATGAAGCCTGCCGCCGGATAGACATGTCCGCTCGTGCCGATGGAGATGAAGAGATCTGCGGTCATGAGCGCGTCGGCAATACGGTCCATGTGATACGGCATCTCTCCGAACCAGACGACGTCCGGGCGCACACCGCCGGTTGCCGCGCAGTCGAGACAAGCCGTCCTGGTGCTGAGATCGCCCGTGCAGGCCCAACGCGCGCCGCATCGGGAGCACAGCGCCTTGAAAAGCTCGCCGTGCATGTGGATCAGATTTCGCGATCCTGCGGCCTCGTGCAGCGCGTCGATGTTCTGCGTGACGATGGTGACGGCGCCGGTGTGTTCGCGCTCCAGGTTCGCGAGCGCAATGTGGGCCGCATTCGGCACAACAGACGCATGGGCGCGGCGGCGCTGATTGTAGAAGTGATGAACGCGCTCGGGGTTGGCGCGAAAGCCCTCGGGTGTCGCCACCTCGCGCAAATCGAATTTCGACCAGATGCCGTCCTTGTCGCGGAAAGTAGAAACGCCGGACTCTGCAGAGAGCCCGGCGCCCGTCAAAACGACGATGTTCGTGTAGGTCGGCATTGCGCCGGTCAGAGCAGCTTGCCCATCGCAACCGCGGTGTCGAGCATGCGGTTGGAGAAGCCCCACTCGTTGTCATACCAGGACATCACGCGCACCAGCTTGCCGTCGACCACCTGCGTCTGCGTCGAGTCGAAGCTCGACGAGAACGGCGAGTGGTTGAAGTCGATCGAGACGAGCTCGTCGGTCACGTAGTCGAGCACGCCCTTCAGCTGCTGGGCGGCGGCGTGCTGCATCGCCTTGTTGATCTCCTCGGCCGTCGTTTCGCGGCCGGGGACGAACTTCAGGTCGATGACGGAGACATTTGGTGTCGGCACACGGATCGAGGTGCCGTCGAGCTTACCTTTCAGCTCCGGGAGAACGAGGCCGACCGCCACCGCCGCTCCAGTGGAGGTCGGGATCATGGACAGGGCGGCAGCACGGGCGCGGCGCATGTCCTTGTGGGCCTGGTCGAGGATGCGCTGGTCGTTGGTGTAGGCGTGGATCGTCGTCATGTAGCCCGACTGGATGCCGACGAGATCGTTCAGCACCTTGGCGACTGGCGCGAGGCAGTTCGTGGTGCAGGAGGCGTTCGAGACCACTTTGTGGTCGCCGGTGAGCTGCTCGTGGTTGACGCCGTAAACGACGGTGATGTCCGCACCCTTCGACGGCGCAGAAACGAGCACGCGCTTGGCGCCAGCATCGAGGTGCACCTTCGCCTTGTCCTTGTCGGTGAAGATGCCCGTGCATTCCATCACGATGTCGACGCCGAGATCTTTCCACGGCAGTTTCGAGGGATCCTTCTCGGCCAGCACCTTGATCGGCGCGCCGAGGCCGACATCGATCGAGTCGCCATCGACTTTCACATCGCCGGGGAACGTGCCGTGCACGCTGTCGTATTTGAAGAGGTGAGCGTTGTCCTTCGTCGGCACGAGATCGTTGATAGCGACGAACTGCAGGTCGGTGCGTTTGGCTTCAGCGGCGGCGCGCAGCACGTTTCTCCCGATGCGGCCAAACCCCGAAATCGCAACCTTCACAGTCATGTCGTCGCCTCCCTGGCGGGTTTATCGATAGACGTGCCCGGCACACGGCCCAATTGCGGGGCCATTAACTGGAGGTGGGGCATTGGTGTCAATGCGACATGCCCGGGGGCCTGAGCGGAGTCCAGGATCCACGCGAGGAAAGTGTGACACCAAATTCCTGTTAGGTATGCGTTGCTTCCGGGGTCGCCTTGTTGACGCCTACGAAGAGCGGCACATAAGGTCATGGCACGGGAAGGCAGCCGTGGATCGCCAGGGGGCTGTTGAGGCGGATCTCGGAGGGTAAATACCTTATGGCTGAACGGGGTACGGGTACGCGTAAGGTCAGGCAGAAAGTCGCTGCGCCGAGCGCAAAGAAAGCGGCTGCGCCAAGCGCAAAGAAGGCCGCTCCGCCAAACGCAAAAAAGGCTTCACCGGCACGCGCAAAGAAGGCCGCCGCGCCAACCGTGAAAAGTGCGCGCAAGCCGAGCGCCAAGAAGTCAGCAACTGCATCGAAACCGACTGCGGCGGCAAAACTATCGGCGGCGAACGGTAAGGTCGAGGCGCTGGAGCGCGAACGCGATCAGCTAAAGGAGCAACTCGCTGACGCTATGGCGCAGATCACGCGCCTGCAGGAGGCGCGGGACGAAGCCGTCAATCGCATTGATTGGGCTATAGACTCGCTCCATAACGTTCTCGAAAAGGACGCCTGAGCAACTCTAGCGGCCGGGAAAGCGGTGCGAGCGATGGGTGCGGTCACGATCGCGGTCAACGGACGGGCGTACCGCTTCGAATGCGGAGACGGTGAGGAGGCGCGGCTTCGGGAGCTTGCCGCTTACGTCACCAGCCGCCTCGAAGGCTTGGCGCGTGAACACGGCAATATCGGCGACGAACGCCTTCTGTTGATGACCGCTCTCATGATCGCTGACGATCTTTGGGACGCGACGGCAGGGGACACGAAACCCGACACGGGACATGCCGAGAAGCGCCGCGCGTAAGGCTAATCACGCTCAATCACGGCGCGCCGATACAACGCCATCCCCGACGGGTTAATACCCAAGAAAAACCTTCTTCGTGGAGGAGAGGCGGAAGCGCTGGAAAACTGCCCGATGGTCCTCTACATTAGGCGGTGCTGCGGGGTGCGTTAGAAGCACATATGTTCCCCGGGGCCTATAAGATCCGCACGGGAGCTGTCCCTGGCCGAGACCGTGGTCTCGGACACACGGCGCCCACCTACTTCTCGTAGGGACCAGCGCGGGATCATCCGCTTCGACGGCCACCGCGGCATTTTGAA
>Ga0180223_1000495_pt1 | contig 48826 bp, 47 predicted proteins | sample eDN5th30CKraftOP_FD_151337 | JGI IMG/M metagenome (GOLD analysis project Ga0180223, IMG submission 151337) | Enriched Organic Plus compost microbial communities from Emeryville, California, USA - eDNA 5th pass 30_C Kraft OP (version 2) (version 2) ... | reverse complement strand
GCTCACGATGCATCGCTCATCGAGCCGGCGCTCACCGGCGGCGACGATTTCGAAATCCTCTGCACCGTGGCGCCCGCCAACATCGACCGCTTTCGCGTCGCCGCCATGATGGCGCGCACCGCGATCACCGATATCGGCGTCGTCGCCGACGGTGAGGGCGCCACGTTCCGCCGCGCCGACGGCACGGCCATGAGTTTCGCGCACGCCTCATTCAGCCATTTCTGAATATTGTGCCGATATAATATCGGGTGAGGAAACGATGGACGAAGACAGGCTCCGGCAATCCTTCATGCCGGCGGGGCAGACCGCGAACTTCCAGAAGCATCTGCGCGATTTCCCGACCTCGCTCTTCTTCCGCAAGAAGGCGCCGCGCCGCGTGCCGCGCTTCGCCTTCGAATATGGCGACACCGGCGCCGGCGACGATGTCGGCATTGCGCACAACTGGGCTTCGCTCGACGGCGTCAAGATCGTGCCGCGTTACGGCGTGACCGCGGTGTCGCCGCCGGTCGGCGTCGAATTGTTCGGCACGAAGTATTCGGCGCCGGTCGGCATTGCGCCGATGGGCGGGCCGTCGATCGTCTGGCCCGGCGCCGATCTCATCATGGCCAAGGCGGCGCAGGCGGCGCGCGTGCCCTATGTGCTCAGTGTCGTCGGCGGCGCCACCGTCGAGCAGGCCGCCGACGCCGCGCCCGATGTCTGCTGGTTCCAGATCTATCGCTTCGCCGCCGACGATCACCGCATGGGTTTCGACCTGGTGCGGCGCGCGCAGGCGGCCGGCGTCAAGGTGCTGACGCTCACCGTCGACACGCCGGTGCGCACCGTGCGCTCGCGCGAGACCTATGCCGGACTCGGCAACGAGTTCCGCCCCAATGCACGCATGATCGCCGAGATGCTGGTGCGGCCGCGCTGGCTCATGGCGCTGCTGCGCAACGGCTACCCGCGCTTTGCCAGCATGCAGCAATATGCCGGCGGGCTGACCAGAACCAACGACATCATCCGCTTCTCCCGCGCTGCCATGGGCGGCGCCTTCCTGTGGGACGAGATCGCGCGCTACCGCGACGCCTGGAAGGGACCGATCGCGCTGAAGGGCATTATGCATCCGGAGGATGCCGAGAAGGCGCTCGCGCTCGGCATCGACGGCATCTGGGTATCGAACCATGGCGGCCGCCAGATCGAGGCCTTGGCGCCGACTATCGACGTCCTGCCGGCCATCGCCTCCGTGGTCGGCAACAAGGCGACGATCCTGTTCGACAGCGGCATCCGCTCCGGCCAGGACGTGATGCGCGCGCTGGCGCTCGGCGCCAGTGCCGCCTTCGCCGGCAAGTCATTCCTGTGGGCGATTGCCGCGCTCGGCGAGGAGGGGCCCGGCCAGCTCATCGATCTCTACGTCAACGAGCTGCGCGCCTCGCTCGGCCAGATCGGCGTCCTGTCGCCGGCCGAGGCCCGCGCCGCCAAGGTCCTGCACCCGACCCGGATCGATTTCTGACGGCATCCGGGTATTCCTCCGCGGGAACAGGGAAAACAACCCAGCCCTGCGACTTTCGGAGTGGCGGCATTCTGTGCCGACCGCTAAGAGGGGAAAAATTTTGCCCGGGAAACTCGCCCATGTCGGCGGCCGCCGAACCCCTTCCGCATGCCTTCGATGATAATCTGGCCAAGCGTAACGCCCGGGTGCTGGCCGTGGCGCAGGCGCTGGCCGGCGGCAACAACACCGTCATCGTCTCCACCGCCTCGATCGTCGGCTCGATGCTCGCGCCCGACAAGGGCCTGGCGACCCTGCCGGTGACCGGCATGGTCATGGGTATGTGGGTCGGCACGCTGCCGCTTGGCTGGCTGGCGCGCCGCTATGGCCGGCGCAATGCGCTGCAATCGGGCTCGCTGTTCGGCGTGCTGTCCGGCCTCGTCTCCTACAGCGCGGTGATGCAGGGCTCGTTCTGGCTCCTGATCCTCGGCACCTTCTTCGGCGGGCTCTACGCTGCCGCGCATCTGTCCTATCGCTTCGCCGCCGCCGACACGGCCAGCGAGCGCCTGCGGCCCAAGGTGGTGTCCTGGGTGCTGGCCGGCGGAGTCTTCGCCGCGGTGATCGGGCCGCAGTTGGTCATCTTCACCAAGGACCTGCTGTCGCCTTACGTCTTCGCCGCCAGCTATCTCGGCCAGTCGGCCTGCGCGGTGCTGGCCGCCATTGTGCTCGGCTTCGTCAAGGTGCCGCCGCCGGCGCCGGTGCGTGACGATTCGATGCGGCCGCTCGGCGCGATCGTGCGCACGCCGCGCTTCGTCGTCGCGGTGGCCTGCGGCGTGGTCAGCTATGGCGTGATGAACCTGGTCATGACCTCCGCGCCGCTCGCCATGGTCGGCTGCGGCCACTCGGTGACCGACGCCGCGCTCGGCATCCAGTGGCATGTCATCGCCATGTACGCGCCGAGCTTCTTTACCGGCTCGCTGATCGCACGCTTTGGCGTCGAGCGCATCACCGGCCTTGGGCTGCTGATCCTCGCCGGTTCGGCCGTGGTCGCGGTCGCGGGCCTCAGCGTCGGGCATTTCTGGGGCGCGCTGATTCTGCAGGGCATCGGCTGGAATTTCGCCTTCATCGGCGCCACCACAATGGTGACGCAATGCCACCGGCCGGAGGAGCGCACCAAGGTGCAGTCCTTCAACGACTTCATCATCTTCGGCTCGATGGCCGTGACGTCGTTCTCGTCGGGCCAGTTTCTCGAGCTGTTCGGCTGGGCGACGCTGAACGAGCTGGTGTTCCCGCTGGTCGCGGTTGCCGGCGTGCTGCTGATCTGGCTGGTTATGCGCAAACGCGCCGAGGCAGCGGCCGCGATTTAGGCGCTATATGATGGCGCATCATGACTGACGCACCATCCTTCGCCATTCATCACGTTTCGAACACCGCCGATCTGGCGGACGCCATCGTGCTGTTTCGCGCTTATGCGGAGTCGCTGCCGATCGATCTGTCCTATCAGGGCTTCGAAGCCGAGATGGCGGCGATGCCGGGCAAGTACGCGCCGCCCAAAGGCGTGCTGCTGATCGCGCGCAGTGCCGCGGGCCGGGCGGTGGCCTGCGCCGCGCTGCGGCCGCTCGAGCCTGACGGCACCTGCGAGATGAAGCGGCTCTATGTCACCGCAGAGGGGCGCGGTCTTGGGCTCGGCAAGCGCCTGGTCGAGACCCTGTTCGAGGAGGCCCGCCGCATCGGCTATCGCGAAATGCAGCTCGATACGCTGCCGTCGATGCATGAGGCCATCGCGCTCTACCGCCGCTTCGGCTTTGAGCCGATGAAGGCTTATTACGATACGCCCATCGAGGGCACGTTGTTCATGCGGAAGGTGCTGTAGGCTTCCGCGACTTGTAGCCCGGATGAGCGCAGCGAAATCCGGGGCCAGCCTCACTATCGCTCCCGGGTTTCGCTTCGCTTCACCCGGGCTACAAGCCGGACTGCATTCAGCCCAGAAAATAGTCCTTGCCTATTATTCCTAGCAGGACTATAAGCACTCCTGTCCTGCTCCAGCCGGGGGCGCTGTCATGAGGCGTCGTTTCAGTGGGGGCAGGGCGCGGTGGCCCGCGGGCTTGAGGAAACGCACCTCAGGCGCTCGGGCGGCGACGGGGCTCCGCCTGGAGGCACTAGGACCTCCCGCAAGGAGCTTGCTGACGGTGCGTGCTAGCCATTCCCCGGAGTGGCCCAGCCGCCGAAAGCGCGGCCCGTGCGCCGACAAGACACCGCGATGGAGCGCCGCGGGGCGCAGTGTCCTCCGATCGAGGGCACAACGCACCGCAAGGTGCGAACATCAAAAAGGGCGCCTCGCGGCGCTCCATCCCCTCGGCGTTTCCGAGGGAGAGGAAAGAGAAGGCAGGCCGCCCCGGGCCTTCGAGAACAGGGGCGATGATTCACGTCTTCAACAAATACAGCGACGGGAAAGGCCGAAGCCGGTACCGAATTTCCTGTAAAATCAGCCCGTTTGGGGCGTTGCCTTGTGGCAACGTTTTTGGCATGGTCCGCGCGCTTTCCCGGTCGGGGTGAAGCGCCCTCAAAGCGGCCATCCTCGACGCTCCTGGCACCGGCGGGAGCGTTATGTTCCCGCCCGCCATCAATCTATTCGAGGATGATTCATGACTGCTCTTTGGGCCATTATCGCCTGCGGTGCGCTCTCCATCGTCTACGGCATCTGGGCCATCAAGTCCGTGATGTCGGCCGATGCGGGTTCGGCGCGCATGCAGGAAATCGCCGGCGCTGTCGCTGAGGGCGCGCAGGCCTATCTCAAGCGTCAATACACCGCGATCGCCATGGTCGGCGTCGTCGTGTTCATCGGCCTGTGGCTGCTGCTCGGCAGCTGGGTCGCGATCGGCTTCCTGATCGGCGCCGTGCTGTCGGGTGCCGCCGGCTTCATCGGCATGAACGTGTCGGTGCGCGCCAACGTCCGCACCGCGCAGGCCGCGACCAAGTCGCTGTCCGACGGTCTCGACATTTCGTTCAAGGCGGGCGCCGTCACCGGCATGCTGGTGGCGGGTCTCGCGCTGCTCGGCGTCGCCGTCTACTACTGGTTCCTGATCGGACCGAAGGGTCTCGCCCCGGACAACCGCGTCGTCATCGACTCGCTGGTCGCGCTGTCCTTCGGCGCCTCGCTGATCTCGATCTTCGCCCGTCTCGGCGGCGGCATCTTCACCAAGGGCGCCGACGTCGGCGCCGACCTCGTCGGCAAGGTCGAAGCCGGTATCCCGGAAGATGATCCGCGTAACCCGGCGACCATCGCCGACAACGTCGGTGACAATGTCGGCGACTGCGCCGGCATGGCGGCCGACCTGTTCGAGACCTATGCGGTGACCGTGGTCGCCACCATGGTTCTGGCGGCGATCTTCTTCGTCGGCCAGCCGATCCTCGGCTCGGCGATGCTGTATCCGCTCGCGATCTGCGGCGCCTGCATCGTGACCTCGATCATCGGCACCTTCTTCGTCAAGCTCGGTCCGAACGGCTCGATCATGGGCGCCCTGTACAAGGGTCTCATCGCCGGCGGCGTGCTCTCGATCGGCGGTCTCGCCGTCGCGACGCACTACACCATCGGCTGGGGCCAGATCGGCACCGTCGCGGGCCTCGCGATCACCGGCAAGAACCTGTTCATCTGCGGCGTTCTCGGCCTCGTGGTGACGGGTCTCATCGTCTGGATCACCGAGTACTACACCGGCACGGGCAAGCGCCCGGTCGTGTCGATCGCTCAGGCCTCCGTCACCGGTCACGGCACCAACGTCATTCAGGGCCTCGCGGTCTCGCTTGAATCGACGGCGCTGCCGGCTCTGGTGATCGTCGCCGGCATCATCGTGACCTACCAGCTCGGCGGCCTGTTCGGCACGGCGATCGCGGTGACCACGATGCTCGGCCTCGCCGGCATCATCGTCGCGCTCGACGCTTTCGGTCCGGTCACCGACAACGCCGGCGGCATCGCCGAAATGTCGGGTCTGCCGAAGGAAGTGCGTCACAACACCGACGCGCTCGACGCGGTCGGCAACACCACCAAGGCCGTCACCAAGGGCTACGCCATCGGTTCGGCCGGCCTCGGCGCGCTGGTGCTGTTCGCCGCCTACACCAACGACATCGCCGCCTTCACCAAGTCGGGCGCCGCGTACTTCCAGGGCATCGGCACGGTCTCCTTCGACCTGTCGAATCCCTATGTCGTCGCGGGTCTGATCTTCGGCGGCCTGATCCCGTACCTGTTCGGCGGCATCGCCATGACCGCGGTCGGCCGTGCGGCCGGTTCGGTGGTGGAAGAAGTCCGTCGTCAATTCAAGGAAATGCCCGGCATCATGCAGGGCACCCAGCGTCCGGACTACGGCCGCGCGGTGGACATGCTGACCCGCGCCGCCATCAAGGAGATGATCATCCCGTCGCTCCTGCCGGTGCTGGCGCCGATCGTCGTCTACTTCGGCGTGCTGTGGGTCTCGGGCTCGAAGGCCAACGCCTTCGCCGCGCTCGGCGCCTCGCTGCTCGGCGTGATCGTCAACGGCCTGTTCGTCGCCATCTCGATGACCTCGGGCGGCGGCGCCTGGGACAACGCCAAGAAGTCGTTCGAGGACGGTTTCGTCGACAAGGACGGCGTCAAGCACCTCAAGGGCTCGGACGCGCACAAGGCGTCGGTCACGGGTGACACCGTCGGCGATCCCTACAAGGACACGGCGGGCCCCGCCGTGAACCCGGCGATCAAGATCACCAACATCGTGGCACTGCTGCTGCTGGCGATCCTGGCGCACTAAGGGCGAGGGCCGGGGGCACCCTCCGGCCTTCACCTTCAACGCGAAACGAAAAGGCCCGCGGTTCGCCGCGGGCCTTTTTGCATTTGATGTTGCGCCTGAAGGCGAGGATCGCCTCAGAACATCTTGAAAGCGTTGAAGACGCCGCGCAGGTAGTTGAGTTGGTTGCCGCCGGTTTCGGTGGTCTGCGACACGAAGTCGAAGATCTTGCCATCCTTGATGCCGTAGTTCGCAAGCCGCGTGACCTTGCGATCCTTGTCGAAATAGACGGCGACGACGCGCTGGTCGGTGACCTCGTGCTGCTGGAAGGCGGCGCTGCGCTCGGCCTTCTGCGAGATGTAGTAGAACACGTCACCGCTGACGGTCGCGACGGTCGACGGCGTGCCGAGCACGATCAGCACCTGCTCCTGCGTCGCGCCGATCGGGATCTGCTCGAGCGCGCCTTCCGGCAGCACGTAGCCGCGCTGCAGGGTTTCGCCGAAGCTGCCGCAGCCGGCGAGCAAAACCGGCGCCGTCAGGGTCAGGCCGAGGGCGAGCACGCGCGCAAAACGGCGAGCGGGCAGGCGGGTCGGTCGGGAGTCGGTCATCAAATCGGGATCCTCGAAATCGGCCAATCCTAAGGTCGCGCGACCGGCGCGTCATCAAAGGCCATACGATCTAGCCCTTGCATCCGGCGGCGCGTTCACTAAACCGGCGGCCATTCCGCGGCTCAAAAGCGCCGCCGTCAGGCACCGGGCTCATGATCTTTTCTCTGTTCCGCCGCAAGCCTCAGCGCGACACCATTTCGGCCCTGTATGGCATGATCGTGGCGCAGGCGCGATTGCCGGTCTTTTACCGCGACTACACCGTCGCCGATACGGTTAACGGCCGTTTCGACCTGATCGTCCTGCATCTGGCCCTGGTCCTCGACCGGCTGACCGTCGAGGGGCAGCTCGATCCTGCGGGGCAGGCGGTTTTCGACCGCTTTTGCGAGGACATGGACGACAATCTGCGCGAAATGGGCATCAGCGACCTCAAGGTGCCCAAGGAAATGAAACGCATGGGTCAGGCCTTCTATGGCCGGTCCAAGGCTTATCTGGACGCCTTAAACGATCGGCGGGCTCTGGTGTCGGCCCTGACCCGGAATATTTACGGCGGGGCGCCGTCGGCATCCGAAGCGGCGCCGCGGCTCGCCGATTACGTCATCGCCGCCGCCGCCGCGCTCAAGGCGCAGGACCTTGGGGCTATCGCCGCCGGCGATGTCCAGTTCCCCGACCCGGCGCAAATTCCGGTATCCGGCGCCTGAAGCGGCTGGCCGAAAATCTGATAAGAGTGAGATCATGAGCAGGAAAGGCGGCCCGCAGCGTGGGCCTCAACACACGGTTGCCGGCATCGCCGAGGTTGTACCTTGGAGCGTGCCCGTCACCCTCGACCAGATCCCGGAAAGCGGGCTGCATCGCGCCATCGAGGCGCCGGAGAGCGCTCGTGCCGCCATTGCCCGGCTGGCCGAGCTGCGCGATGTTTCCGCCCTCAGCGCCACCTTCGACCTCGCCAAGCGCGGCGGCAAGCTGCACCTCACCGGCCGCGTCCGCGCGCGGGTTGGGCAGACCTGCGTGGTGTCGCTGGAGCCGATGGAAACCGACATCGACGAGGCCATCGACCTCACCTTCGCGCCACCGGCCGACGGCACCGTCCTCGACGAGCACGGCACATCCGAACCGCCACGCAAGGCGGGCGAGGACGCCCCGGAACCGCTCACCGGCAATTCGATCGACCTCGGCGCCATTGCCGCCGAGTTCCTGGTCCTTGCCATCGATCCCTATCCCCGCAAGGCGGGGGCCGAATTTGCGCCGCCGGCGGTGGAGGAGACCGGCAACAAACCCTTCGCGGCGCTGGCAGCGCTGCAGAAAAACCCGGGAAAGCGCAACAACTAAAACGGCTTGTCACGGTCGGCGCACCCGCTATGTTGCCCGGCGGGCGCCTCGAATCCGGACTTCACCGGGCGGGCGCGCTCAACGCCATTCTGGCGGGCGCATGATCCCGACTGCTGGGGAGCCGTCTTGAAAGACATGATCATGCCCCCGACCGTCATCCAGTCCAGGCCGCCCGGGCCACCCATCGAGCCGATACATGCCCGATAAGATCCGCATCGCGATTGACGCCATGGGCGGCGACCACGGGCCGTCCGTGGTCCTGCCGGGCGCGGCCATTGCGCTGGAGCGGCATCCGGACATCGAATTTTTGCTGTTCGGCGATCAGGCAGTCGTCGCGCCGCTGCTCGACGGCCTGCCGAAGCTCAGGGAGAAGTCCACCTTCACCCATACCGACGTGTCGATCCGCATGGACGACAAGCCGAGCCAGGCACTGCGTTACGGCCGCGGCAAGTCGTCGATGTGGCTGGCCGTCGACGCCGTGAAAAAAGGCGAGGCCGACGTCGCTGTGTCGGCGGGCAATACCGGCGCGCTGATGGCGATGTCCTGGTTCAACCTGAAAATGATGGAGGGCATCGACCGCCCCGCCATCGCCGGCCTGTGGCCGACGCTGAAAGGCGAGTCCGTTGTACTCGACGTCGGAGCCTCGATCGGCGCCGACGAACATCACCTCATCAATCTCGCCGTCATGGGCAGCGCCATGGCGCGGGTTCTGTTCGACATCGAGCGGCCGACGGTGGGGCTGCTTAATATCGGCGTCGAGGAGGTCAAGGGCCTTGAGCAGGTGCGGGAAGCCGGCCGTCTGCTGCGCGAGGGTGACTTCCCGCATTTCGATTATCAGGGCTTCGTCGAGGGCGACGATATCGGCAAGGGTACGGTGGACGTGGTCGTGACCGAAGGCTTTGCCGGCAATATCGCACTCAAGGCCGCCGAAGGCACCGCCAAGCAGTTCGCGCAGTATCTGCGCTCGGCGATGAGCCGGACCTGGCGCGCGCGTCTCGGCTATCTGCTGGCCAAGCCGGCGTTCTCGCTACTGCGGGAAAAAATGGACCCGCGAAAGGCTAATGGCGGTGTCTTTTTGGGCCTCAACGGCGTTGTCATCAAAAGCCACGGCGGCGCCGACGCCGAGGGTTACGCCGCCGCCATCGACATGGGATACGATATGATCCGTTACGAGCTTCTCGCCAAGATCGGCCAGGATCTGGCCCGCGATCTTGAAAATCGTGCGGCGGCGCAGGCCGCCAAGGAGACGGTGTCGGAGCCGGCGGCAAACGGGGCGGCCTCGTGACAGTGAAGCGTTCGGTTATTTTAGGCTGCGGCAGCTATCTGCCGGCCCGCATTCTCTCCAACGACGAGTTGGCCAAATCCGTCGACACGACCGACGAGTGGATCGTGCAGCGCACCGGCATTCGCGAGCGCCATATCGCGGCGCCCGGCGAGCTGACGTCCGACCTTGCCACCCATGCGGCGCGTTCGGCGCTCGCCCATGCCCATGTCGAGGCGGATACCATCGACCTCATCATTCTGGCGACCGCCACCCCGGACCAGACCTTCCCGGCGACCGCGGTGACGGTGCAGAACAACCTTGGCATCTCGCAGGGCGTGGCTTTCGACCTGCAGGCGGTCTGCTCGGGCTTCGTCTTTGCGCTGTCGGTCGCCGATAGCATGTTGAAGTCCGGCGCGCACAAGCGGGCGCTGGTGATCGGCGCCGAGACCTTCTCGCGCATCCTGGACTGGAATGACCGCACTACCTGCGTGCTGTTCGGCGATGGCGCCGGCGCCGTGATCATGGAACTCCAGGACCAGCCCGGCACCAATGCCGACCGGGGCCTGCTGACCACCCATCTGCGCTCGGACGGCAAGCACCGCTCCAAGCTCTACGTCGACGGTGGCCCGTCCTCGACCCAGACCGTTGGCCATTTGCGCATGGAAGGCCGCGAGGTTTTCAAGCACGCGGTGGTCATGATCACCGACGTGATTGAGGACGCCTTCGCCGCCACCGGCACCACCGCCGCCGATATCGACTGGTTCGTGCCGCATCAGGCCAACAAGCGGATTATCGACGGTTCGGCCCATAAACTCGGCATATCTGCCGAGAAAGTGGTGATCACGGTCGATCGCCACGGCAACACCTCCGCGGCCTCGATCCCGCTGGCGCTGGCGGACGCGGTGGCCGACCGGCGCATCAAGCGCGGCAACCTGATCCTGCTCGAGGCCATGGGCGGCGGCTTCACCTGGGGGTCGGCGCTGCTACGCTGGTAGCGCGAAAGCAAGCGTTTTCGTGGGGGCAACCGGGTTCAAATCGCCCGTTGACCGCCTGCGCTGTAGCTAATATCTTTGATTATTCAGCGAGATATCTTCGCCAAAGGTTGTCTTGGGTTGGGCTGGGGCGATGACCGGTAAAACAGTAACGAGAGCTGACCTGTGCGAGGCCGTCTACCAGAAGGTGGGCCTGTCGCGGACCGAGTCCGCGTCGCTGGTCGAGCTGGTTCTGAAGGAAATCACCGATTGCCTCGAGCGCGGTGAGACCGTGAAACTGTCGTCTTTCGGCAGTTTCGTGGTGCGCAAGAAGGGCCAGCGCATTGGCCGCAATCCGAAGACCGGCAAGGAAGTTCCAATTTCGCCGCGCCGCGTCATGGTGTTCAAGCCGTCCGCCATCCTCAAGCAGCGGATTAACGGGCATAACGTCGCCGACGAAGCCGAACACGCATAACAATCGCCGCGGCTCTGGTGTAAATTCGGCTCAACCGTTTTCTAAAAGTCGGGCTAGAACGCTTTGGACGACAAGGCGCCGGGCGCATTCCGTACCATCAGTGAAGTGGCCGACGAACTCGATCTGCCGCAACACGTTCTGCGCTTCTGGGAAAGCCGCTTCAACGAAATCAAGCCGATGAAGCGCGGCGGCGGGCGCCGCTACTATCGGCCTGACGATATCGACCTGCTGCGCGGCATCCGTCATCTGCTTTACGGCGAGGGCTACACTATCCGCGGCGTGCAACGCATCCTGCGCGAGCAGGGTGTCGATTTCGTCATGACCATCTGGCAGGAGGGCGCACAGGCCGAAAGCGCGGGCGACGAGGATCTCGTCGACGAAACGCTCGAGGCCGAAGATGAAGCCGACGACGAGGAGAACGAAGAAGACGCGGAGGAAGAAGCGGACGAGAGCGACGAGCCGCGCGGCCTTCGCGGTCGCATCGGTTCGCTGATCGGTCGCGATCTAAACAAACGCGACAGCCGCGCCGATCGTACCGAGCCGCCACTGCAAGACGCGCCGATGCCGCGCATCGATCCCGGCGAGCGGTTGGGTGGCGTAAGCCGCGCGATGCCCGAAGCATTGACGCCATCGGCCAAGTCCACACCGGCCGCTGCTCCGCCAATCGGGCTGAGCGCGGAACAGAGGGACCGCCTGCGGCAAGTGCTCGATGAGCTCAAGGAATGCCGCCAACTCATCGATGCCGCTCTGCCGCCTGCGGAACGGTCCTAGAGCCTCGCGCCGAATTATCCTGCACCGCTGACGGCGCCTGCCGCGATTGGCGGCGGCGGAGGGTCATGTTAGGCAAGGCCGCTTTTGACCGAAGGGCCGACGCCAATGACCGATTCCGATCCGCTGCTCGTTGAACATCCGACGGACGACATCGTCGTGCTGCGTCTTAACCGACCGCAGGTGCGCAATGCGCTCAGCCTGCCGCTGCGCCAGCGTCTCGCCGAAGAGACCTTGCGTTACGGCGCCGATGCCAAGACTCGCGTCATCGTCATCACCGGCGACGACAAGGCCTTCGCGGCCGGCGCCGACATCGCCGAGATGGCCAAGGCCGGCCCGGTCGAGGTGATGGCGCGCAATGTGCAGCAGTATTACAAGCCGATCGCGGACTGCCCCAAGCCGGTGATCGCCGCGGTCGAAGGTTTCGCGCTCGGCGGCGGCTTCGAGCTGGCGCTGTGCGCCGACTTCATCGTCGCCGGCGAAACCGCCAAGCTCGGTCTGCCCGAAGTGAAGCTCGGCATTCTGGCCGGCGGCGGCGGTACACAGAAACTGGTGCGGCTTGTCGGCAAGCAGCGCGCGCTGATGTTGCTGATGACCGGGCGTTTCCTGTCGGCTGCGGAAGCCTTCGCGATAGGCGCGGTGGCCGATGTCGCGCCGGCAGGGCAGGCGCTGTCGCGCGCGCTCGACATCGCCCGCGAGATCGCGGCGATGCCGCCGATCTCGGTCCAGCAGATCAAGGAAATCGTTAATGCCGGCGTCAATGCTCCGCTGGAGACGGCGCTGATGCTGGAGCGCAAGGCATTCCAGTTGCAGTTCGCGACACAGGACCAGAAGGAAGGCATGGCGGCCTTTCTTGAGAAGCGCAAGCCGACCTACGAAGGCAAATAAGTATTTATGACATTTGATCTGAGGAAATCCGATCTCGTCGTCGCCGTGTTCGGCGCCGGCACCATGGGCCGCGGCATTGCGCAGGTCTGCGCACAGGCCGGCATCGAAACGCTGCTCTATGACGCGCGTGCCGGCGCGGTGGACGAAGCGATTGCGGCCGTCGGCAAGGGCCTCGACGGGCAGGTGGCCAAGGGCCGTATGACTGCGGATGCCAAAGCCGCGGTGATGAGCAAGCTCAAGCCGATGGCTGTGCTCGAGGACGCCAAGGCTGCAGGGCTCATCATCGAAGCCATTGTCGAGGATCTTGCCGTCAAACGCGATCTGTTCTCCAAGCTGGAGGCCATCGTCGCGCCGGATGCGGTGCTGGCGACCAACACATCGTCGCTGTCGGTCACCGAGATCGCTGCCGGCTGTTCGCGGCCGGAGCGCGTCGGCGGGCTGCATTTCTTCAATCCGCCGCCGGTGATGAAGCTGGTCGAGGTGATCGCCGGTCTGCGCAGCGATCCGTCATTGGCTGGCGCATTGGTCGCCTTGACAAAACGTATCGCCAAAACGCCGATCGTCGCCACCGACACGCCTGGCTTCGTCGTCAATCACGCCGGCCGCGCCTACGGCCCGGAAGCGCTGCGCATTGTTGCCCAGGGCATTGCGAGTCCGCGCGAAGTCGACGACCTGATGAAGGACGCGGCCGGCTTCCGCATGGGGCCGTTCGAACTGCTGGATCTCATCGGCGGCGACGTCACCCATGCGGTGATGGAGAGCATGTACGGCCGTTACTATGAAGAGCCGATGTACCAACCGTCCGCGCAGATGGCGACGCGCGTTGCCGCCGGGCTCTATGGCCGCAAGAGCGGCATCGGCTTCTACGACTACAAGAACGCCGATGCGGCAAGTTCGCCGACCATCACGGTTGCGAAGCAGCCGGTGCCGACCGCGGTGTGGATCGCCGACGAGGATGGGGGGCGTGACCTGGCGGCGGCGCTGGAGGCAGCCGGCATCAAGACGAGTGTTGGCGGTGCGCCTGCGAAGGGCGCACTCTGTATCGTCACGCCGCTCGGCGAGGACTGCACCGGCGCTGCTTTGCGCCTGACGCTCGACCCGGCGCGCACCGTGGCGGTCGATATGCTCGGCCGTTTCGGCAAGCGCTATACGGCGATGAAGAACCCGCTGACGACTGCGGAGTCATTGGGCAGCGCGGTCGCTGCGCTCGGCGCGACCGGCGCTGCCGTTACCGCGATCAACGATTCAACGGGCTTCGTCACGCAGCGCCTGCTGGCCATGATCGTCAATATCGGCACGCGGATCGCCGAACTGCGCGTTGCTGCACCCAGCGATATCGATACCGCGGTCGAACTCGACCTCAATTATCCGAAGGGACCGCTGGCGCTCGGCGATATGCTCGGGGCGGCGCGTGTGCTCGCGGTGCTCGACGGTATGTTCGCCTCGACGCACGATCCGAAATACCGCGCCACGACCTGGCTGCGCCGTCGTGCTGCGCTCGGCGTGTCGCTCAAGACGCCGGACTGAGCGATGCGGGGGTCGTGAACGCGATCTGTCAATCACGCAAGGGAGATCAGGGATCATGAGCAAGCCGAAGCCGATCGATTATGCCGACGCCTCGCCCGAAGTGCGGGCCGTGTTCGACGATATCAAGACTTCGCGCAACGTTTCCGATGTCAACAATTTCTGGAAGTATCTCGCTAACGACCCGAAGACGCTGAAGCGCACCTGGGAGAGCGTCAAGGAGGTGATGGGCCCGGGCGCGCTCGATCCGCTGGTCAAGGAAATGATCTACGTCGCCGTCAGCGTGACCAATGCCTGCGGCTACTGTATTGCGAGTCACAGCGCCGCGGCCACCAAGGCCGGCATGACGCCGGAAATGTTCGGCGAGCTGATGGCCGTTGTCGGCATGGCCAATGAGACCAACCGGCTGGTCAACGGCTACCGCGTACCGATCGATCCGGCTTTCGAGAAGTAACGATCGGCGATCTGTCATCCAAGTGTCACATCGATCCGCTGGTGACACGGTTCTCGCTCCATCATGTCCGCTTGCCGATCATTCGACCGATGATCTAGACAAGCCTGCGCCGTATCGGCGACGATTCACGGGATCGGAGCGTTCCGAAATGCGGCAGCCAGGGTCGATTGTCTGGCGCGAGATCGAAGCGACGCTGGGCAGCGAAATCGCCGAAGGCGTCTATCCGGCCGGCGCCAGGCTGCCGGCGGAAGCAGAGCTGGCGGCACGGTTTAGCGTCAATCGCCATACGGTGCGGCGCGCGCTGTCTGAACTTCAGAGCCGCGGCACTATCTCGATCGAGCGCGGCCGCGGCACGTTCGTGTCCTCGTCGCGGCTGACCTATCCGGTCAGTCAGCGTACCCGCTTCAGCGAGAACGTATCGCACGTCAGCAGCAGCGCGCGCGGGCAGTTGCTGCGGAGCTGGCAGATGCTGGCTACCGAAAACCTGGCCCGTGAACTTGACGTTCCCGCCGGCTCGTCGCTCATCGCCTTCGACGATCTGCGGATCATTGACGGGGAGCCCGTCAGCCTGACGACCCATCATTTTCCGGCCGACCGGTTTCACGAGCTTCCGGTGCTGTTCGCCGAGACGGGGTCGATCACCAAGGCCTTGGCCGCCTTGGGTATTGACGACTATGCGCGGCGTTTGACGCGGGTTCATGCCCGCAAGAGCACGCTGGAAGAAGCCAACATCCTGCAGCACGACCTCAATGCGCCGGTGCTTGTTGTCGAGGCCATCAACGTCGATGCCCACGGCCGGCCGATCGAGTTCGGCAATACGCGATCGACCGGCGGGCGCTGGGAGATCGTGTTCGACACGCCTATCTCCGCTAAATGATCTAGTTGTCTAGATGTCATGCCGCGGTCATGCGCGGCCCCTATGAAGACGGCACCACGCAGCGCGGTCGGCTCCCTGTTCTGGGCGCGACCGGCGTTCGTGCCGCGCAACGTCTCAGCAGGGGATTCCGCCGTGAGATCACGTCTTGCCACACTCATCCTGACATCAATGGCCATCGGCCTTGTGACGCCCGTCGCGCCAGTCGCCGCGGCGCCGGTCGAAGTTGTCGTCCAGTATTCGCAGCCGCAGATCTTCGACAAGGTCTTCGAGAAGCTGAAGAGCGATTTCGAAGCCAAGAACCCCGACATCAAGATCAAGTTCCGCGGACCGCAGGCCGATTATGGCGTGAACATGCAGGGTCTGCTTCGCGAAGCGACTGTCGGCGGTCTGCCGGACGTCAACTATCTGGGGCTGTTGTATGTCGGCATGGCCGGCGAGCGCGGCATCGCGCTGGATCTGGCGCCGCTCGAAAAGGCCGAAGGCAAGACCTTCGAGCAGGAGGGCTGGACGCCATCGATGCAATCGATCGGGCTGGCCGACGGCAAGCAGATCGGTCTGCCTTTCGCGATCTCGATGTCGCTCGTCTATTACAACGCCGATCTGGTGCGCAAAGCCGGCGGCGATCCGAAAAACATGCCGCGCGATTGGGATGGTCTCCTCAAACTTGCCGGCAAGATCAAGGCGCTCGGGCCGGAATATGCCGGCATGTACATGCCCTATGCCAGCAGCTGGTATGGCGCGTGGTCCTTCCAGGGCGTTCAGTTCGGCCTCGGCGGCGAGATGATGCCGAAGGGCGCCAAGACGGTTGCCTTCGACAAGGACCCGCAGTTCCGTGAAGCCGTGGGTCTCTATCGCCGCATGGTCGATGAGGGCGGCCTCGTGCCGATGGCCGATCAGGCCCAGCGTCAGCAGTTCATCGCCGGCCGCATGGGCATCTTCATCGACTCGATCTCGCGCCTCAACAACTTCTCGTCCTCGGTCGGCGAGCGCTTCGAACTCGGCACCAGCCCGCATCCGCTCGGTAGCGCCAATGGCCGTCTGCCGACCGGCGGCAATGTCGCGATCCTGACCAAGCAGGCGGCGCGCGATCCGACCGTCCTTGCCGCCGCCTTCAAGTGGCTGAAGTATTCGACGGGCCCCGAAGGCACCAATCAGGTGATCCGCCAGGTCGGCTATACGCCGGTCAACGTGCTGGCGCTCGACGATCCGAAACTGCTCAAAGGGTATTTCGACACCCGCCCGCTGCACAAGACGGCCGTCGATCAGATCCCGCTGGTGCGCGAGTGGTTCATCTATCCGGGCCCCAACGGCATCAAGATCGATGACGTGATCGGCCAGCATCTGGAAGCCGTCGTCAACAAGTCGATGACGCCGGACGAGGCGCTGGTCTCGCTCACCAAGCAAGTTAACGCTCTGCTGCTGAACTGACCCCGGCAAAGCCGACAACACGGCCGGACGCGTGGTGTCATCCACGCGTCCGGCATTTCTTCCGGAACCAGCGCGACAAGTCGAACACGGATGCGCCATGCTTGAACTGAGCGGGATCGCCAAAAGCTTCGGATCGACGCCCGTGCTGCGTGGCGTCGATCTGTCGATCGAGGAGGGTGAGTTCGTTGCCGTGGTGGGGCCGTCCGGCTGCGGCAAGTCGACCCTGCTGCGCCTGGTCGCCGGCTTGGAGACCGCGGACGAGGGGACGGTTTCTATCGATGGCCACGAAGCCGGCGACCTGCCGCCGAAGGCGCGCGATGTCGCCATGGTGTTCCAGTCATACGCGCTCTATCCGCATATGACGGTCGAACAGAACATGGCGCTGCCACTCGTCATGCGGCAGCTGACCCGCGTGGAGCGGCTGCCCTGGGTGCGCCGTTTCAGCCGCGGCGTGGCGGAGAAGCGCGCCGCCATCCGCGCGACAGTCCGCGAGACGGCCGAACTCGTGGCCATGACGCCTTACCTTGACCGCAAACCGAAGCAGCTTTCCGGCGGCCAGCGCCAGCGCGTCGCGCTTGCCCGTGCGCTGGTGCGCAAGCCCAAGCTTTTCCTGCTCGACGAGCCGCTCTCCAATCTCGATGCTTCGCTTCGTGCGTCGACGCGCACCGAGATTGTCGATCTGCAGAAGCGGCTGGGCATCACGACTGTTTTCGTTACCCACGACCAGGTCGAGGCGATGACGATGGCGAGCCGGATCGTCGTGCTCATGGAGGGCGCCGTCGTGCAAACTGGTTCCCCCCAGGAACTTTACGAGGCGCCGACCGATATCCGCGTCGCCCGGTTCATTGGTAGTCCGGCGATCAACATCGTGGCCGGCCGGGTCGATGCCGGCTTTCTCCGGATGTCCGGGATTTCGCAGATCATCGGCCGGGTCGACAAGGCGGACGGTGTCGTCCAGGTCGGAGTGCGGCCGGAGCAAGTGACGCTGGGCAATATCGGGCCGGGCCGGATCGCCGCCACTGTGCGCCACAAGGAATTCCTCGGTTCCGAGGTCCTGCTGCATGTCGAACTCGCAGGCCCTGGCACGCCGTTTGTCGCGCGCTATGCCGTGGACGGCCCGTCGCCGCCGGTCGGCGCCGCCGTCGGCCTCACGCTGAAAACGGATCGCGTTCTGCTGTTCGATGCGGCCGGGCAGCTTCTGCCGGTGGGGATCAGCGACCTGTCGTCGATGCGCCACGACGCCACTTTGGCCGAGGCTGTGGGGTGACGTCCGCTTCGCCAGCGCTTGCCGGGAATATTGATTGGCGCTCCAGCGCGTCGCGCAGCCGCTCGCGGCGGGAGGCGATGCTCGCCTGGCCGTTCGTGCTGCCGTTCCTGATCGGCCTGATCGTCTTTCTGGTCGTGCCCTGCATCGGCGTTGTGGTCCTGGCGCTGACGGACTGGCAACTCGGCGACAGCGCCATTCGTTTCGCCGGCCTGAAGAATTTCGTGCAACTGATCAGCGACGATGTATTTCGTCGCTCCTTCACCAATACCATGCTCTATGCGGCAATGGTGACGCCCGTCTCTGTCGTTCTTGGCCTGTGGCTTGCCGTCACGGTTGAACGATCGTCGATCGGCCGCGCCTTCTTCCGCTCGGCGTTCTTTCTGCCCGTGGTGTCGACCACAGTGGCCATGGCGGTGGTATGGGAGTTTCTGCTGCATCCGGCGCTGGGACCGGTCAATGCGCTGATGTCACTGATGGGACTGCCGCGGCACGTCTTCCTGAATGACGTACGCACCGTGCTGCCGACGCTTGCGGCGATCGGCATCTGGGAGAACGCCGGCTACAACATGGTGCTGTTCATCGCAGGCTTGAAGGCGATCCCGAACGATCTCTACGACGCCGCTGCGGTCGACGGCGCCGAGCGGCCGTGGGAGCGGTTCTGGACGGTGACGCTGCCGCTGCTCGGCCCAACCTTGCTGTTTGTCATCATCATCTCGTTTCTGCGCTCGTTCCGGGTGTTCGAGACCGTTGCTTCGATCACCCAGGGCGGTCCGCAGTTCGCGTCCGAAGTTGTGCTGTACACGATCTACCGGGAGGGCTTCGTCTACTTCCATGTCGGTTATGCGTCGGCGCTGACGGTCGTATTCGTCGCTTTGCTGCTCATCCTGACCGTCGTCAAGTTCCGCCTGATCGACCGGAGCGTGCATTACCAATGAGGCACGTTATCGCAACGCTGCGGGTCGTTATGTTGGCCGTGCTCGCCATCCTGTTTCTCGCGCCGTTCATCTACATGCTCGGCTTCTCGCTCAAGACGGCGAGCGAAATCTTCAGCGGCGGGCTGTCGCCGATCCCGAACAGCCTCGAGGGACTCTCGAACTACGTCAATGTGCTGTTCGAGCGGCCGCTGCTGACCTATCTGTTCAACGGAGTCGTCGTCTGCGCTGCTATCCTGGTTTTCCAGCTCATCTTCGCTTTGCCCTGCGCCTATGCGCTGGCGAAATTGCGTTTCCCCGGACGGGAGTTCATCCTCGGCCTTGTGCTGTTCGGCATGCTGGTGCCGATCCAGGTGACGGCGCTGCCGCTTTATGCCGGCTTCGCCAGGTTCGGCCTGCTTGATTCTTATGCCGCGCTGGTGCTGCCGTTCATCTCGTCGGCCTTTGCCGTTTTCCTGTTCCGGCAGTTCTTCCTCACCATCCCCAACGAACTGCTCGACGCCGCGCGGCTCGATGGCCTGAGCGAGATCAGCATCGTCATCCGCGTGCTGCTGCCGCTGACCTTGCCGGCCGCGACGGCGTTCTCGATCTTCTCGGTGGTGTCGCACTGGAACGATCTGTTCTGGCCGCTGGTCGCGGTCCGGTCTCCGGAGCTGAACACTCCGCCGCTGGGCATTCTCTTTTTCCGCTCGGCCGAGGCCGGCGACCGCTATGGCGAGCTCATGGCGGCGACGACCATCGTCACGCTGCCGCTCGTGCTGGCGTTTCTGGTGGCGCAGCGCCGCTTCATCGAGGGCGTGAGCCTCGGCGCCTTGAAAGGTTAGACAGGAGAAAGCGCGTGCAGAAGATCCTGCAGATCACCGATTGTCATCTGGTACCGAAGGGCGAAACCATCTTCGGCAGCGATCCGCACGAGCGGCTCGCGGCAGCGGTCGCCGACATCAACCGGGAGCACGCCGATGCGAGCCTGTGCGTCGTTACCGGCGATCTGGCGCATCACGGCGATCCGGTCGCCTATTCGCTGCTCCGCGAAACGCTCGACGCGCTGACGGTGCCGTATCAGCTTTTGCCCGGCAACCACGACGACCGCGCGGCGCTGGCGGCCGCGTTTCCCGTATTGGCCCGCGATCCGAACGATTTCATCCAGTCGGTCCGCGACATGCCGGCCGGCCGCTTCGTCTTCCTCGATACGGTCGATGCCGGCGTTCATTCCGGATTCTACTGCGCGGATCGCCAGGAATGGCTCCGCAATATCCTCGCGCAGGACCAGGACCGGCCGGTGTATATTTTCATGCACCACCCGCCATTCGAAATCGCCTTCCCGAAGCTCGACCAGTATGTCCTGGTGAATGGCGATGAATTCGCCAAGGTTGTCGGCACCAACCCGGACGTCCGCCATATCTTCTTCGGCCATGTTCACCGGCCGGTGTCGGGCAGCTGGCGTGGCATCCCGTTTTCGGCGCTGCGCGGCACCAATCACCAGAACTGGCTGACCTTCGACTCAGGGCGCGAGAACGTCTGCAGTCTGGAGCCGCCGGCCTATGCGGTGATCTTTCTCGATAGCGAAACGACGGTCGTGCACTATCACGACTTTCTCGATCAGAACCCGCGCTATGTCTACGATCCCGACGCGGCGCCGGAACTGCAAGTCCGGCGCATCGTCTAGCGGCTTGCCAGTCCGCAGATTGTGGCGGCGAGCGCCTGGGTGCGCGGCAGCAGGGTGTCGAGTTGCAGGAATTCGTCGTCTGTATGCGCCTTGCCGCCGACCGGGCCGAGCCCGCACAAGGTTGGCACGCCAAGCGCCGCGGTGAAGCCTGAATCGGCGCAGCCGCCGGTGAACTCGCCGCCGACCTCGAAGCCGATGCCGGCCGCAGCCTGCCGATATCGCTCGAACAGTGCCTGCGAGTGCTTCTCTTCGAGCGGCAGGAACAGCGCCTTGGTGGTGATCTCGCCGCTGGTGCCGGGCACGTCTTCGCTCGTCACTATGCCGGTGATCACATCGATCAGACGCGCGCGCTGCTCCAGCGTCTTGAAGCGCAGATCGAGTTCGGCTTCGGCCCAGGGCGCGACCGTGTTGTGCGTGTTGCCGCCCTTGATCACGCCGACATTGGTGGTGACGCCGCTGCCGTAATCGGTGAGCGCATGCAGCCGCACGATCTTGCGCGCCAAAGCCTCGATGGCGCTGGCGCCGGCTTCATGGTTGACGCCGGAATGTGCGGCCACGCCCTTGATGCGGATGTGGAAGCTGGCCCCACCCTTGCGGCCGGTGACGACATTGCCGCTGACCCGGCCCGGCTCGGTATTGAAGACGGCACGGGCGCCGGCCGCGGCGGCCTCGATCTCGGCCCGTCCGGTCGGCGAGCCGATTTCCTCGTCCGCGGTGAACAAAGCCACGACCGGGAAGGGCAGGCCGCCGGCGGCATGGATGGCGCGCAGCGCGAAGATGTTGGCGACGAGCCCGCCTTTCATGTCGGCAACGCCCGGCCCAAAGGCGAGGTCGCCGTCGCGCGAATAGCCGCGCGTCGCCACCGTGCCCTTGGCGAAGACGGTATCGCGATGGCCGAGCATAAGGGCGTGCTGGTTCTGTCCATGGCCCGGCACCTCGGCCCGGAATACGTCGCCGAAGCCTTCCTTGGCGATGCGCGTGACGGCAATACCGTCGCCGCGAAGCATCTCGGCAATCGCTTCGCCGACGGCGTCGGTGCCAGCCTTGTCGAAGCTGTTGGAGTCGATGTCGACCAGCCGCTTCAGCAGCGCTTCCATTTCGCCCGCGCGCGGCGCCAGCCAGGCCAGCACCCTGTCGGTCATGTCGCGGTCCAGCACGGGAGCGTCAGTCACGCGCGCCGCTCCTTGAGGATGCGCCCGCCGTCTTCGCCCAGATCGTAGAACAGCCCGGCCATGATCTGCAGCGCCTCACGCGCCACCGAGCCGAGCAGGTGCTCATCCGGCGCATGCTGCGAGCAGGACGGGTAGGAGTGAGGCACCCAGACCGTCGGCATGCCGAGGATGTCGGCGAACACGTCATTGGGCAGCGAGCCGCCGAGATTGGGCAGCAGCGCCGGCTTCTTGTTTGTGGTCTTGGCCATCGAGGCGAGTGCCCAGGTTACCCACGGGTCGGTCGGATCGAGGCGGGTCGCGGTGAAGGTCTCCATGCGGGCGGGCCGCACCGCGACGCGTTGCAGGCCATGCGCATCGAGATGCGCGCGCACCGCCGGCAGGATGGCGCTGACGTCGGTGCCGACGACGAAGCGCAGCTGCATCGTCGCCTTGGCCGAAGGCGGAATGGCATTCACCGGCGCCTCGGGCGTCCCGGTCTTGAAGGCAAGTACTTCGAGTGTATTCCAGCCGAAGATGCGCTCTTCCGTGGTCAGACCCGGCTCGCCCCAATCCGGATCGACTTCGGGATCGTTCGGCTCCTGGCCGATCTTCACGTCGGCCAAGGCATCACGCACCGCTTGCGGCAGGCTCGATGGCTTGAGCGCATCGACCAGGATGCGCCCCTTGGAATCGACGAGCGTCGCGATGGCATTGGCGAGCAGCGTGCCGGCATTGGCGAGGCCGCCACCCCAGTTGCCGGAATGATGACCGCCTTCGCGCAGTTCGACCGACAGTTCAAAATTCATGGCGCCGCGCGAACCGAGGAAGATCGTCGGGCGCTGCGCCGACAGGCGCGGGCCGTCGGAGCCGATCAGGACGTCGGCGGCGAGCGCGTCGCGCTCGGCCGCTGCCAACGTGCGCAGGCCGGGGGAGCCGGCTTCCTCGCCCATTTCGATCAGCAGCTTGCAATTGAAGCCGAGCTTGCCGCCGCGCGTCGCCATCACCTGCTCGAGCGCGGCGATGTTGATGCTGTGCTGGCCCTTGTTGTCGGCCGTGCCGCGGCCGTACCAGCGGTCGCCCTCGATGGTGATCTTCCAGGGATCGAGGCCGGCGCGCCAGCTCGAGGCATGGCCGAACACGACATCGCCATGGCCGTAGGTGAGAACGGTCGGCAGCTTGTCGCCTTCATGGCGCTCGGCGATCAGGAACGGGCCGTAGCCTGGCGCCGGGTTTTCGACGATGCGGCAACGGAAGCCGAGCTTCTCGACCGCGGGAATGATGTCGTCGGTCAGATAGGCGCGCAGCACATCGAGCTTGTCGCCACCCTGGCTCTCGGTCGGAATGGCGACGCGGCGGGACAGAACGTCCTTGAAGGTACCGTTGTCGTAGTAGGCGGCAGCGCGGGCAATGGCGTCCAGGCGAGTCATTATGAAGCTAAAGCCTCTTCTTGAATCAGATGACAGGTGGCCCAGCCATCGGACAGGACCGAAACGGCGGGCGGTTGGGTGCTACAGATGTCCATCGCGCTCGGACAGCGCGGCCGGAACGGACAGCCGTTCTGGGCGGCCATTGGATTGGCATTCATGACGCCCAGATGGGTGTCGGGCACGCCGAGATCGGGATCCGGCGTCAGCACGGAGTCCAGCAGCCCGCGCGTGTAGGGATGCCGCGGACCGGCGAACAGGCCCGCGCGCGTGCGCTCTTCCACGATGCGGCCCAGATACATCACCGCGACGCGATCGGCGAGATGTTCGACCACCGCAAGGTTATGACTGATGAAGAAGTAGGTGAGGCCAAGATCGCGTTTGAGTTCGAGCAGCAGATTGAGGATCTGCGCCTGTACCGACACGTCGAGCGCGGAGGTTGGCTCGTCGCAGATCACGACTTCCGGCCGCATGACCAGCGCACGGGCAATGGCGACGCGCTGGCGCTGGCCGCCGGACAACTGGCCAGGATAGGCGTCGAGCAGGCGCGTCGGCAGGCCGACCAGATCGAGCATCTCGCCCACCTTGGCGCGGCGCGAGGCGGCATCGCCGATGCGATGGACGATCAGCGGCAGAGCGATCAGCTGCTCGATGGACTTGCGCGGATTGAGCGAGGAATAAGGGTCCTGGAAGATCGGCTGGATGCGCCGGGCCACCGCGATACGGTTGCCGGCGTCGATCGGCGCGCCGTCGATCAGGATTTCACCAGATGACGGCGGCAACAGGCCGAGCAGCATCTTGGCCAACGTCGATTTGCCGGAGCCGCTCTCGCCGACCAGCGCGAAGACTTCGCCGCGCTTGACCTGCAGCGACACGTCGGCGACCGCCGTCAGCGTCGCCGAGCCCTTGAAAGCGCCCTGCGACACCTCGAAACGGCGCCAGACATTCCTCAGTTCGAGAGCGATGTCGGTCATGCCACCGCCTTCTGCGCTTCGACGCGGATGCAGCGCACATCGTGGCTGGCGTCGATCGGGATGTAGCGCATTTGTCCGGCGCATTCCGGCGTGGCGAAGTCGCAGCGGTCGCGAAAGGCGCAGCCCTCCAGCCGGCCGATCAGGTTCGGCAACTGGCCGCGAATGGCGCCGAGCGGCGTCCCCGGCGCGGTGCGGCCGGGCACCGGGATGCAGTTGAGAAGGCCTCGCGTATAGGGATGCGACGGCGCCTTGAACACCGCCCGCGCCGGCCCGCGTTCGACAATGGCGCCGGCATACATCACCGCCACCTTGTCGGCGACGCGGGCGACGACGCCGAGATCGTGGGTGATGAGGATCATCGCCATGCCGAACTCCTTCTTGAGATCGTGCAGGAGGCGCAAGATTTGCGCCTGGATGGTGACGTCGAGCGCGGTAGTCGGTTCGTCGGCGATGATCAGATCGGGCTTGCACATCAGCGCCATGGCGATCATGACGCGCTGGCGCAGGCCGCCCGACAATTGATGCGGATACTGCAGAAGCCGGCGCTCGGCACCGGCGATGCCAACGCGCTCGAGAAGCTCGATCGCGCGGGCGCGCGCCTTGTCGGCGCCGACATCCTCGTGGCAGCGCAGCGCTTCCATAAGCTGGTTGCCGATGGTGTAGGCCGGATTGAGCGAGGTCATCGGCTCCTGGAAGATCATGGCCATGCGGTTGCCGCGCAATTTGCGCATCTGCGGCTCGGCCATGGACAACAGGTCGGTGCCTTCGAAGGTGAGCCTGGCCGCACGGCGCTTCGCTACCCGCGGCAGCAGGTCCATGATGGCGAGCGAAGTCAGCGACTTGCCCGATCCGCTCTCGCCGACGATCGCCAGCGTCTCGCCGCGCTCGACCGAGAACGATACTTCGCTGACGGCATGCAGAACGCCGTTCGGGGTCGGGATATCGATGACCAGGTCCTGAACGTCGAGCAGCGCCATGGCGTTCAGGTCCGGTTTTCCGGCGCGGTCACGTCGCGCAGGCCGTCGCCGACGAGGTTGATCGCCAGGACGAGGAAGATCAGCGCGGTGGCCGGCACGCCGATCACCCAAGCGCTGAAGAACATGTACTGCTTGCCCTCGGCGATCATCAAGCCCCAGGACGGCAGCGGCGGCTGAACGCCGAGACCCAGGAAGGACAGCGCGGCTTCGAGCAGAATGGCGTGCGCCATTTCCAGCGTCGCGACCACGATCAGCGCGTTGAGGATGTTCGGCAGGATTTCCATGAACAGAATGCGCGGCGTCGAGCAGCCGATGGCCTGCGCCGCCGCGATGTAGTCGGTGCGGGCGATCTGTTGCGTTGCCGAGCGCGTGACCACGGCAAAGCGGTCCCACAGCAAGAGGCCGAGAACGATGATGACGCCCTCAAGCGAGCCGCCGACCAGCGCCGCCGAGGCGAGCGCGACCAGCACCACCGGCAGAGCGAGGCGCGTGGTGATGACATAGCTCAGGACGGCGTCGACGCGGCCGCCGAAATAGCCGGCGCAAATGCCGACGACCGTACCGATGACCCCGGAGATCGCGACGGTGAGCACGCCGATGAGCAACGAAATCCGGGCGCCATAGAGGAGACGGCTCAAGTAATCACGACCGAGCTTGTCGGTGCCGAGGACGTGCTCCCAGGTGCCCTTGGGGTGCCAGATCGGCGGGATAAGCCGTTGCGCCAGGTTCTGGGCGTAAGGATCGTGCGGTGCGAGCAGAGGTGCGGCTAGCGCGGCAACGATAATGACAAGAAGCACGCTCGCGCCGATGATGAGACCGCCATGGCGCCGGGCACGGCGCAGAAAGGCGGAGAGGGGCGAGCGGCGGGCAGGCGCCACGTCGAACTGCGCCGGACCGGTTGCGGGATCGATGCTGGGGGCGATGTTGCTCATGCCAGCCGGATCCGCGGATCGAGGAAAGCGTTGATGATGTCGGCAAGGAAGGTGAGGCCGACGTAGATAGTCGCAAGAATGAGGACGACGGCCTGCACGACCGGGAAGTCGTTGCGGGCGATCGCCTCCCAGGCGAGATAGCCGAGGCCATGCATCGAGAATACGGCTTCGATGACGATCGAGCCGCCCAGCATGAAGCCGAACTGAACCGCCGCCAGCGCCACCACCGGGATGATGGCGTTGCGCAGGGCGTGCTTGAAGATGACGACGCGGGGCGAGAGGCCCTTGGCGCGCGCCGTGCGTATATAGTCGGCCGACAGCACTTCGAGCATGCCGTTGCGCGACAGGCGCATCACCGCGGGCACGGCGTACCAGCCGAGCGCGATCGAGGGCAGGATGTAGTGCTTCCAGGTCGAGGCGCCGGACACCGGCAGCCAGCGCAAGGTGACGGAGAACAGGATGATGAGGCCGAGTCCGAGACAGAAGGTCGGGATGGCCTGGCCGATGACGGAGAACGACAGCGCCAGTCGGTCGATGATGGTGCCGTTATAGACCGCGGCCAGCACGCCGAGCGGCACCGCAACGAGAAGCGACAGGCATAGCGAAATCGCACCAAGCGTCAGCGTGACCGGGATGCGCGAGGCGATCAGCGAGACCACGGTGTCGCGGAAATAAAACGAATTGCCGAAGTCGAAACGCACGGCCTTCCACAGCCAGTCGAGGTATTGCACGACCAGCGGCCGGTCGAGACCGAACTGCTGGCGAATCTGTTCGACCTGCGCCGGCGTCGACTCCGGCCCGGCGATGGAAACGGCGATGTCGCCGGACAGGTGCAGCAGAAAGAACGCAACGATCGACACCGTGATGGCCACGGAGAGCGCAACGATCAGACGCTGTATGGTGTACGCGAGCATGAGATGTCCCGACGAAACACTGACACCAATACTTGCGCCGCCGACCATTCCCGGGCCCGGCGCGCAAGCGGATTCCCTTAAAGAGTAAACGCCCGGCCTCCCACAAGGGGAGACCGGGCGTCCTTGACCAACTACTTCCAGCGCGCCGCGTAGAAGCGCGGCAGTTCGTCCGGCTGAGCGGTAAAGGACAGCTCGCTGGAGAAGGCGTAGTTCGCCGGATAGGAGTAGAGCGGGAACAGGTAGGACTTCTCGGCGATGGTCTTGAGCGCTTCCTGGTAAAGCTTGAGGCGCTTGTCGACGTCGACCGAGGTGTCGGCCTCGGTGAGCAGCTTGCCGACGTCCTTGTCGCCGGTCATGTCGTCGGCCGAGCCCTTGAAGTAGACGCCGGTAAAGGCCGAGGCATCGGCGACCGAGAACGAACCCCAGGTCTGGAAGGCCATCGGAGCCTTGCCTTCGCGGATCAGGGTGCGCATCGCGGCGTATTTCAGGTAGTTCAGGTTGACCTTGATGCCGACGGCGGCGAGATAACCGATCACGGCTTCGGCATATTCACGCTCGCGATAGGCCACGAGTTCGGTGGTGAAGCCGTTCGGATAGCCCGCCTCGGCCAGCAGCTTCTTGGCCTTGGCCGGATCGTAGGAGTAGGTTGGCACGCCCTTATCGGTGCAGCCGAACTGATCGATGAAGCAGGCCGAGTTCATGATGCGGGCGCCGCCGCCGACCAGATTGTCGAGCATGGCCTTGCGGTCGATCGCATAGGCGACCGCCTGGCGGACGCGCTGGTCCTTGAACGGGGTCGATTTCTCCGAACGGCCGAGCGTGTCGAACTGCAGGAAGCCGACGCGCATGGTCTCGGCCGACAGCACCGAGATGTTCGGCGCGGTCTTGAGCTGCTTCGCCTGATCCACCGGCACGCGCCAGATCCAGTCGACGCCGCCGGTCATCAGCTCGGCCATGCGCGTTTCGGCGTCGGGAATGATGCGAAACACGAGCTTGCCGATTGAAGGCTGGCCTTGCGGGCTGTCCTTCCAGTAATTCGTGTTCTTCTCCATGGTGACGCCCTTGCCGGGATCGACCTTGGTCACGCGATAGGGGCCAGAGCCGATCGGCGCCTTGGAGAAGCCGGTGAGGCCGACCGACTTGAAATACTTCTCCGGATAAATCGGCACCGGGCCGGCGAGATATTCGATCGCGGCCGGGAACGGGCCGACCAGATGGATGCGGACCTGATCGTCGCCGATCTTCTCGGCGCTCTTTATCCAGTCGGTGTTCTGCTTGGTGACGACCTTGGCTTCCGGGCTCACGACATAGTTCAGCGTGAACGCGACGTCGTCCGCGGTGAGCGGATCGCCGTTATGGAAGACGACGCCCTTGCGGATCGTCAGGTCGAGCATGGTCGGATTGACCCAGGTCCACTTTGTCGCGAGCTGGGGCTCGTATTTGCCGGTATCGGGGTTGCGATAGATCAGCGTATCGAAGACGTGGCGGGCGATGATGACGCCTTCACGCAGGTTGTTGTGATAGGGGCTGACGTTCTCCGGCTCGGAGTCGGAGGCGTAGACCAGCGTGTCGTTCGCCTTGTTGGCGAATGCGACCGTGGCCGGCGCGCCGACGGCAATCGCGACCGCGCTCATCAGAACAAGATGTGCCTTCATGTGCCCTCTCATCATGTGCCTCTCGCTTCGGGCGCTCCCCGCGCCGGTTGATATTATATTGTAATACACCGAATTATATAATAATCAGCGTACGAACGCGGCCCGGTAGTGTCAAGAAATCGTCGCGCATCAATTGCAGGCAGGTTGCTGCGGAGGAAGGCTCGAACTTTGGGCAAGAGCTTGGACAAGAGCTTCGGCAAGCGCGCGCAGGATACGTTGTTCGTCGGCTCGCTCGAGAAGGGCATGCGCGTTCTGAACGCGTTCGACCACAATCATACGTCCATGGGCCTGAGCGAAATCGCCGAGCGGACCGGCCTCGAGAAGAGCGCGGCGCAGCGGTTGAGCAATACGCTCTACAAGATCGGCTATCTCGACAAGGATCCGGAGACACGGCGCTTTCGTCCTTCGCTCAAATTCCTCGAGCTCGCCAATGCCTATTGGTGGGCGGACCCGCTGATTCAGCTGGCGATGCCCAAGCTGATCGAGCTCGGCCAGCGATTTCATGAGCGCGTCAACCTCGCGCGGCTTGACGGCGGTGAGATCGTCTATGTCGTTCGCATCCCCACGCAGCTAACCCGTTTCGAAGCGATGATCGCCGGCCGCCGCCTGCCGGCGCTGACGACCTCGAGCGGTCGCACCATGATTGCGCGCTTGCCCGCGGCCGAGCGCAAGAAGGCCGTCAAGTCCTGGCCGCTGATCGCCATGACGCTAAAGACGACGATGGATCGCGCGAAGATCGCCGCGTCGATCGAGGAAGCGGCCACCGCCGGCTATTGCCTGACGCATAGCGAGAACATGCTGAACGAGATCGCGATCGCGGCGCCGATCCTCGACCACGATGCGCGGCCGATCGCCGCCGTGCAATGTTCGGTGTCGAGCCTGAAATGGAGCGCCGACAAGGTGCGACGGGAAATCGCGCCGCGCCTCATCGAGGTGGCGAACTCGTTCAATCCGACGAAGATGCGTTGAACCGCATCTTCCATCGTCTTTGCACCGTGACGGTTTTTGCCCGGTGCGCACGGCCGGTCAGCCGTTGCGATAGGTGTAGCTGTAGCCATTGAGCGCCGGCGCACCGCCGAGATGAGCGTAGAGCACCTTGGAGCCGGCCGGGAAGTAGCCCTTCTTCACGAGGTCGAGCATGCCCTGCATGGATTTGCCCTCATAGACCGGGTCGGTGATCATCGCTTCGGTGCGGGCGGCAAAGCGGATGGCTTCGTTGGTCTCGTGGCTCGGCACGCCGTAGGCCGGATAGGCGTAGTCATTGAGAATGACGATCTCGTCGTCGCGTACCTTGCGGCCGAGCTCGACCAGTTCGGCGGTGTTGTCGACGATCTCGCGCACCTGGTCGCGGGTCTGCTGCGGCGTGCCGGAAGCGTCGATGCCGATGACGCGGTCGGCGCGGCCGTCGGCAGCGAAGCCGACGATCATGCCGCCTTGCGTCGAACCGGTGACGACGCAGACGATGATGTAGTCGAACTTGATGCCCATCTGCGCTTCCTGGGCGCGCACTTCCTCGGCGAAGCCGACATAGCCGAGGCCGCCGTATTTGTGCACCGAGGCGCCGGCCGGAATGCCGTAGGGCTTGCCGCCGGCATCCTTCACCGACTGGATGGCGTCTTCCCAGCTCTTGCGGATGCCGATGTCGAAGCCGTCGGGAACGATGCGGCTGTCGGCGCCCATCAGGCGGGTCAGCAGAATGTTGCCGACGCGGTCATAGACGGCGTCTTCATGCGGCACCCAGCTTTCCTGCACCACGACGCACTTCATGCCGATCTTGGCGGCGGTCGCGGCGACCATGCGGGTGTGGTTCGACTGCACACCGCCAATCGACACCAATGTGTCGGCGTTCGAGGCGATGGCGTCCGGCACGATGTATTCGAGCTTGCGCAGCTTGTTGCCGCCGAAGGCGAGGCCCGAGTTGCAGTCGTCGCGCTTGGCGTAGATCTCGACCTTGCCGCCGAGCGCTTCCGTCATGCGGGGCAGATGCTCGATGGGAGTCGGACCGAAGGTGAGCGGATAGCGTTCGAACTTGTCGAGCCTGAGCATCGATGGTCTCCGGGCGGAAAGGGAGGATTTCGGCGGAAATCCTAGCCGAATGGCCCGGAAAGGTGCTTTCTAAGTGTAGCGCATTTCGTTATGAATACGATCACATAATGCCGTTTATGCTGTAATAGTTGGCAACAAAGAGCCAGTGTATGAAAGAATCTTCCGTCAAACCAGAGCTGGATCGGATCGACCGCCGTATTCTCCAGCGCCTCCAGCGCGACGGCCGGATGAGCAACGCGGACCTGGCGAAAGCCGTCAATATCAGTCCGGCCACCTGCCACCGGCGCACCCAGCGGCTGTTCGACGAAGGCTTCATTCGCTCGGTCCGCGCCGAGGTGGCGCCGCGCCATGTCGATCGCGGCACCCTGGTGATCGTCGGCGTGGTGCTGGACCGCTCGACGCCGGACAGCTTCGCCGCCTTCGAGGCCGCCATCGTCAAGATGCCGGTCGTGCTCGACTGCCATCTCGTCGCGGGCGACTTCGACTTCTTCCTCAAGATCCGCGTCCGCGACATCGACGACTTCAACAAGCTGCACGGCGAGCAGTTGATCGGGCTGCCGGGCGTGCGGCAGACGCGGACCTTCTTCGTCATGAAAGAGGTGGTCGATAACCGGCCGCTCGACTTCTAGCGGGGATGGCGCACGCGGCTTCATCAAGTGCCTGCGGCATTTCTTATAATATATTGATATTGCTGCTTAAAATGGTCGGGGCGGCGGGATTTGAACCCACGACCCCTAGTCTCCCAGACTAGTGCGCTAACCGGGCTGCGCCACGCCCCGACCGGAACGGCGCGGACTATAGGGAGGCCCCAAGGCCCGCGCAACCGCCGGCCGGCAATTTATCGTGGTCGCGCAAGGGTATTGGCGCCCGGGCTCGCCACCGTCACAGCCGCCGCTCGGGTGGCCGCCGCCAGCCCCCAGATCAGGCCCAGCACCAGGAAAAAGCTGCGCCAGTGGTCGGTGTCGATGATGAAGCCTTCCAGCACCACGCCGAGCCAGGTTCCCGCCGCCGCAATCGCGTAGCCCTGCCATGGCGTGCGCTTGATCGCGTTGCCAAAGGCGACCCACGTGGTTGTCAGCACCAGCATCACATAGGCAAAGCCGCCGCCCCAGCCATAGACCAGAAAGGCCTGCAGATAGACGTTGTGCTGCTGCAGGCCGAAGACCCGCGAGAACTCAAACGGGCCCATGCCGTTCGGGAATCCGAGCACGGTGCCTATGGCCAGCTGCTGCAACACGAAGCGCCCGCCGGTGCCGACGTCGTAGCTCTGAATCAACTGGGCGCGCTGCGCGAACATGCTGCCGAGCGAGGTCGCCGACAACAGAACGACGATGAGAACGAGCATCGCCGCGACGCCGGCCACGCCGAGGCCGACGATGCGCATGCGCGCCTTGACCGTCGGTGCGGACAGGAAGTCGAGCGCGATCACCACCGCCAGACCGACGGCGAAGTTGAACCAGGCGCCCCGAGAAAAGCTGAGCAGCAGGCCGAACAGGATGATGCCGGCCGTTAGGACGCTCGTGACATGGATGCGCCGCGCGATCATGCGTTGCAGCAGGATCAGAAGTGGCAGGATCAGAAACGGTCCATAGACGTTCGGGTCCTTGAACATGCCCATGGCCCGGTCGTACAGCGTGAACATGCCGGCGCCGGGGAATAAGCGGAAATAGCCGATCGCGCCGCAGATGGCCGAGATAACCGCGGCCATCACATAGGCCACCTCGAGCGCGGCCATGCGCGGCATGGTCTTGTCGGCGACGACCAGTGCAAAGATGAGCGCGGCAATGGCGAGATAGACCGATGTGGCGGCGTACTGCACCGTCTCCTTCTGGTCGGGCACATTGAGGAGTGTCAGCAGCCCGAAGAAATTCCAGATCACCAGCAGCGCGAACGGAACGATGAGGATACGGTGGAAGCGCCCGCCGGCAGCCAGCGCGACGATGGCCAGCAGACCCATCAGCGCGTCATGCGGCGACGGCTCGATAAAGGCGACACAGCTCGACAGCACCGCCGCGAACAGGACGGTCGTCAGCAGGCGTTCGCGGAACGGCGCTTTCGCCTGGGGGCCCGCATAGGCGGCGGGCGCCCAAGCCGGCGAGGGAATGGCTCCCGGCGCGAAGCCACGCGGCGCCATGTCGGCGGCGGTGATCAATAGGCGTTCTCGGTCTTGAGCAGCGATAGCGGCGTCCGCAGCAGGATGGACAGGTCGAGCAGCAGCGACCAGTTCTCGATGTAATACAGGTCGTGTTCGACGCGCGCCTGGATCTTCTCGTGCGTATCGGTTTCGCCGCGCCAGCCGTTGATCTGCGCCCAGCCAGTGATGCCGGGCTTCACGCGGTGACGGGCGAAGTAGCCATCGACCGCGTCGGCATAAAGCCGCGCTTCGGCCTTGGCGTTGACGGCGTGCGGACGCGGGCCGACCAGCGAAAGATTTCCCTTGAAGACGACGTTGAAGAGCTGCGGCAGTTCATCGATCGACGTCTTGCGAATAAAGCGGCCGACGCGGGTGACGCGCGGATCGTCCTTGGTGACGAGCTTGGCTGCCGTGGCATCGCTCTTGTCGGTGTACATGGAGCGGAATTTGTAGACCTCGATCAGGTCATTATTGAAGCCATAGCGCTTCTGCCGGAAGATCACCGGGCCCTTGCTGTCGAGTTTGATGGCGATGGCGGTGGCGATCAGCACGGGCGACAGCGCGATCAGCGCCAGCGTGCCGATGATCTTGTCGAACAGCCACTTCATCACGACGTCCCAGTCGGCGATGGGACGGTCGAACACGTCGATGACCGGAATCTTGCCGATGTAGGAGTAGGAGCGCGGCCGGAACTGCAGCTTGTTGGTATGGGCGGCCAGGCGAATATCGAGCGGCAGCACCCACAGCTTGCGCAGCATGTGCAGGATGCGGTTCTCCGCCGTGATCGGCAGCGAGAAGATCACGAGATCGACGCGGGTGTTGCGGCCGAACTCGACGAGATCGTCCACAGTGCCGAGCTTGGCCAGGCCCGCGCATTCGTCGCCGCCGCGGTCGCCGCGATCGTCGAAAACGCCGATCAGTTCGATGCCGGTGTCCTTCTGGCGGCGCAATTCCTCGATGACGCGCTCGCCGGCTTCACCGGCGCCGACGATGACGGTGCGGCGGGTGAGGCGGCCTTCGCGGGTCCAGCGCAGGACGATGTAGTAGAGAATCTTGCGCGAGAGGACGAGCGTCAGGAGCCCGCTGACGTAATAGGTGCCGAGCCAGACGCGCGAATAGAGATCGCCTGCCTTGAGGAAGAACGAGGCGCCGATCGCGATCAGAAACACCACCGACCAGGCCGAGGCCATGCGCATGTACTGCTTCTCGTGGCCGCGGAAGGCGTGAACCTGATAGATGTCGGCGATCTGGAATGCGAGTGTGGCCAGCGTGGCGATGGCCAGTACGGCGGGCACGTAAAGCCAAAGATGTTCGCTGATCGGTGACACGTAAGCGGCGAAGATCGCGAGGCCGACCGCGACCATCAGTATGAATTCGACGACCCGGACGATGCCGGCAAGCACGATCGGCGAGATCGGCGCGGCCATCGGGCGCTCGATGATGGCGCGGGCCTTCGGCGACAGATTGCGCGGCGTAGCGTCGTTTCGCGGCCCTTCGCGCAGCCGGTCGAGCACGGCAGCAGCACCGGCGCCGGCCGCATTGAGGGCAGGGCGGGGTTCGGAGTCGATCATTTCGGTACGCCATACTGAGACGGCGGACTGACCGACGGCCGCCGAACGTCGTAAATCTGCGTAAATTTCTAGGGAAAGACTCTCAAGAAAGGTTTAGCGAGACGACGGAAAAGTCGTTAACGCCGCCCTTCCGCCTCGGCCATGCCGAGGGCCGCGCGGTAGCCGTCGAGAACGCCGTCGACCATGGCGTCGACCGAGAACAGCTTCGCCACCCGCTCGTTCAACGTCTTCATGCGCTGGGCAAGGCGTTCGGGGTGGTCGAGCGCTTCGGCAATGGCGGCGACAAGGGCGTCCACGCTGTCCGGCGCGATCAGCGTATCGGTCAGCGGGCCGTAGATTTCGGGAATGCCGCCGACGCGGGTCGTGATCAGCGGCACCCCCGCTGCGATGGTTTCGAGGACGATGTAGGGCAGGGATTCCGCGCGCGACGGCACCACCATCAGGCGGCCGAGGGCGAAGGCCTGCCGCGCGTTCATGGCGCCGGGAAATTTGATGGCGTCGGACAGTCCGGCGGCGGCCGCCTGCGCCACGAACGCCTCGCGGTCCGGTCCGGCGCCGACCAAGGTTGCGGTCAGCGGGCGGCCATTGCGGCGCAGCGTCGCGATGGCTTCGATCAGCTGATCGACTCCCTTGAGCTGGCGCAATTCGCCAATGAAAACGATGTCGGTGGTATCCGGCGCCGGGACGATGGGCTCGAACTCGGCGCGTGAAACGCCATTGTGCACGACGCGGACTAGGCAATTCGGCACGCCGATATTGGCGCGCGATGCGTCGGCGCTGAACTGGCTTTCGTACAACAGCAGATCGCTGCGCCTCATGAACAGCTTTTCGGCGGCGAGGTAGAACTTGCCTTTCAGCGTATCCCCGGAGAACCAGAGGCTGCCGCCATGCGGTGTGTAGACCCGGATGGCGCGGCGGTTGCCCAGCGCCAGGCGGGCATAGGCTCCGCCCTTGGCACCGTGGCCGTGCAGCACGTCGGCCTTCGCGGCGGCGGCGCGCCGCATCGTGTGCAGGATTGGTCTCCAGTCGGCAGGGCCGACCTGCCGCCTCATCGGGATGCGGGTGATGCCATGCACCAGCAGCGGCTCGAGCTCCGCCAAGGCCGCTGCGGCGCGCTCGCCGCCGGTCGTGCTGTCGGCGATCAGCCCGACCCGGTGGCCGCGCTCGGCCTGGGCGCGCGCCAGATCCATGACGTGGCGGAACAGGCCGCCGACCGGGGTGCGGAAGACATGGAGAATGTTCAGCGGGGCCATTGTCCGTCTTCCGAGTCGCGGAAATCCTTGGTGGATTAAGCGGGTGGCGCGGTTAACAAAACCTTCCGGGGATTCATGACCGAAGGGCAGGTTAACGGGGCGGCAACCATAATGAGGTCAGATCACACCTGCTCGGAAGAGTCGTGTGTTGGAGTCGCCATGTTTTTCCGCAAGAAGTCGAAGGCTGCTGCGCCCGTTGCGGCACCGATTCCGGTGGCGCGGCCGATTCCGGCGCCGATGCCCGCGCCGGCCATGACCGACTTCGGCGGCGAGCCGGACCTGCGCAGCATCGGCCAGGCCGTATGGGCGAAAAAGACGATGATCTTCGGCGTGACGCTGCTCGCGACCGCGGGCGCGTTCCTCGTCGTCAACTCGGTGACACCGCGTTACCAGTCCGAGACAAAGCTCCTGCTCGAGAGCCGCGAAAACGTCTTCATGCGCGCGGATGCGGACAAGGCGCTCGGCGATCGCGCCACCGTCGATCAGGAAGCCGTGACCAGCCAGATCCAGCTTGTGTTGTCGCGCGACGTCGCCCGCGAGGTCATCAAGAAGGAAAACCTCGGCCAGAGCCGCGAGTTCGATCCGGCCGTCGGCGGCCATTCGCTGAGCCAGGCCTTGCTCGGACTGATCGGCCTCGGCCGCGATTATTCGGCCATGACCCAGGAAGAGCGCACGCTCGCCGCCTATTACGATCGCATCAACGCCTATGCCATCGAGAAGTCGCGCGTCATCGCCATCGATTTCTCGTCGGCCAATCCCGAACTGGCCGCGCGCGTCGCCAACGCGATCGCGGATGCCTATCTCGCCTCGCAGCGCTCGGCCAGGACCGACCAGACCAAGGCCGCCAGCACGTGGCTGGCCAGCGAAATCGAAAAGCTGCGGGCCAAGGTCGCCGATGCCGAGGCCAAGGTCGAAGACTATCGCACCAAGTCCAACCTGTTCGTGGGCGCCAACAACACCTCGCTGCCGAACCAGCAGCTTACCGAGATCAATTCGCAGATCGCCGCCGCCCGCGGCCAGAAGGCGGATCTGGAGGCACGGGCCAAGCAGCTGCGCGAACTCGTGCGGTCGGGCCAGCCGATTGACTCGTCCGACATCGCCAATTCGGAATCGATGCGCCGCCTGACGGATCAGGGCTCCGCGCTGCGCGCGCAACTCGCCGAGCAATCGACGACGTTGCTCGACCAGCATCCGCGCATCAAGGAATTGCGCGCGCAGATCGCCGAAATCGAGCGTGCCAAGCGTGCCGAAGCCGAACGTCTGGCGCGCCAGCTCGACAACGACGCCAAGGTCGCCTCCGACCGCTTGACCGCACTCACCGCCAGCCTCGATCAGGTCAAGCAGGTCGCCTCGACCACCAACGAGCAGGACGTCCAGCTTCGCGCGCTGGAGCGCGACGCCAAGACGCAGCGCGATCTGCTCGAGTCCTATCTGGTAAAGTACAGCGAAGCTTCCGCGCGGGACAATATCAACGCCGCGCCGCCGGAAGCGCGGATCATTTCGCGCGCTACGCCGGCGATCAAGCCGACCTATCCGAAGAAACTGCCCACCATCCTGATTGCCGCGTTCGCTGGGCTGGTGTTGTCGACGGGCTTTGTCATGACGGGTGCGCTCCTGGCATCGCCCGGTGGGCCCGTGACCCGCTACGGCATGGCGCCGCCCATGCTCGCTGATCCTCACGCGCCGATGCCGATCTCGCGGATGCCCGCGCCGACGCCTTATGTCGCGTCACCGCCGCTCAGTCCGGCGATGGCATCGTCACCTTTGCCGACGCCGCAGCCGGCTACTTTCACGGCGGTGCCGCCATTGCCGGTGAGCACGATCGGCCAGATCGCTCAGGCGCTACGTGCCTCGGGCGAGGCCGGCCGCCGCGTCACCGTTGCCGGGACGGCTCGCAATGCGGGGACCACCTATGCCGCGATCACGCTGGCGCGGGCGCTGGCCGAAGGCGCCAATGTCGTGCTGGTCGATTGCGCTTTCGGGGCGCCGAACCTGTCGGTGATCTCGACCGACCCGAATGCGCCCGGCATTGCCGAACTGGTGCGCGGGCAGGCGGGTTTCGGGGACATCATCACGCGCGACCAGTATTCTCAGGTTCACATCGTCGCCACCGGAAATGTCGGCAATGACGCCGCGGCGTTGATGGCGTCGCCGTATCTTTCAACGATCATCGATGCGCTGGCGCAGAGCTACAACTTCGTCGTGATCGACGTGGGGTCGGTGGCGGATGCGCCGGTCGAGTATTTCGCGCGGCTGGCGCAGCGTTCGGTACTGGTGGCGGCGGACCCGGTGGCTCATCAGACCCGCAGTGCCCGCGAGCGCATGGCGATGTCCGGCTACGGCGACGTAATGCTGCTCGCTGGCGCCAGCGAGACCAGCGCGGCTTAAGCTGCCTCGCTTTTGTTGTTGGTCAGCCGCGCCTTGATGCGGCGCGCAGCAACGATGGCGCTCCACAAGGCTGGGTTCTGCTTCACCGCGCGCTTGGCGGCGGCAAAGCCGCGATGCGCCAATGCGAAGGCACGGCCCTTGGCGGTGAGCGGCCAGTCGCTGTCGAACATCGGATCGGGATCGCAGAACAGCGACTTGTAGCTCGCTTCGCCGACGCCGAGATCGAAGGTGTGCAGGCCGCGCTCGCAGCAATCGCGCACGACGCGCACCAGCAACTGCTCGCCCGGACTTTCTGTCTTGAAGCGATCGTGGATGATTGACGAGAACATGGCGCTGAAGCGCCCATGGGCGCAGACGCCGCCCATGGTGGCGACGATGGTGTCGCCGACCGACAGGGTATAGAGCTCGATCAGGCGGGAGCCGGCGGGGGTGGGGGCGAGCACGGCGGCGGTGATGAAATCGTGCACGTCCTGCGCGGCGAACACATCGGGCAGGCCGATCGAGCGCATGCGCGTGCTCTTCTGCGTGAAGAAATCCTCGACGACGCGGCGGATGTCGGCCTCGGTGGCGGCGCGGGCGAAGGTGATTTCGCCGAAGCCGGCGAGCGTGCGCTCCTTCTTGCGCATCTTGCGGCGGCCGACGGCGCTGGTGCGGCCATCGAACAGCGCCTCGAAATCGCTCTGCAGCGGCCCGGAGAAGCCGAAGCTGGGGGAGGGCTGGTGGGGCAGCAGCGCCAGCGGATTGTCGCGACCGGCCCACATCAGCGGCTGATTGCCGAGCGAGACGACGTCGGCCTCGCCGGCCAGATGCGCGACGACGCCGCGCAGGTCCTCCGCCGTGACCGAGGACAAGCAATCGGCGCGCCACAGGCTCATGTTGAAGTTCGAATGCTTGCCGCCGAGGAATTCGACGACCTTGAGGCCCCCGGCCATGCGGCGGCGGCCGAGCGGCAGCACGAACAGCGGCGCGTCCGCCGCGTCGAAGCCGACGAGGATGCACGGGGTCACGCCTTCGCCAGCGCCGATGTGGCGCTGCCACAGGTCAAGGAAATCGAAGGCCTGGTACGGCGTCATGAAGCATTGGGCGTGCTCGAGCGCCAGCCAGTGTGGCCGGGCCGCCGCCATGTCGCGAACGATCTCGACCCGGGCGATGCGGGGGCCGGCCGCCACAGGCGGAATATCGGCGCTCGCGCTTGGCGCGGTCGCGGGGCGGACGAGGGTGGCGGCGGACATTCGACAAAACCTGCGGCAAAACCCGGGGTCCGGGACGTGCCGGAGACCGTCGCAGGGATTTCTCAATAAAGAGTTGGAATATTGCTCGACACGCGCGGTCCCGAGGGGATTCCGGGTTCCCGTCCGCGCGGCATGGTTAACATGAAGAAGACGATCATCAGGACGGCGCTGGAAGGGCTGTATTTTACCGGCATGCATCACTGGATGCGGCCGGTGGTCGGCGGCGTCGGATGTATCCTGACGCTGCATCACGTGCGCCCGCCCCGCAGCGACGCCTTCCAGCCGAACCGTCTGCTGGAAATCTCCCCGATGTTCTTCGAAGGGCTGCTGCGCCGGCTCAAACGCCGCCGCATCGACGTGATCTCTCTCGACGAGATGCACCGCCGTTTCGTCGAGAGCGACTTCGGCCGCCGCTTCGTCTGCATCACCTTCGACGATGGCTACAAGGACAACCTGCGCTGGGCGCATCCGCTGCTGCAGCAATACGAGATGCCGTACACGCTCTATATCCCGACCAGCTTCCCCGACCGGCTCGGCGAATTGTGGTGGGTGGCGCTGGAGCAGGTGGTGGCGCGCAACACGCGCATCGGCCTCAAGGTGAACGGCGAGGAGCAGTTCTTCGACGCGCGCAGCGTGGGGGAGAAGCGCGAACTGTACGACGCGATCTACGGCTATCTGCGCAGCATGAAGACCGAGCAGGAGGTGCGCCGCACGATCCGCGATCTGTGCGCGACCTATCACGTCGATATTCCGGCGATCTGCGAAGACGAATGCATGGACTGGCAGGAGATCGCGCAGATGGCCGACGATCCGCTGGTTACCATTGGCGCGCATACCGTGTCGCATCCGATGCTCAAGAAGGTGCCGTCCGACGAGGCGGTGCGGGCGGAGATGGAGCAGAGCAGGGCCGTGATCGAGGCCGCGCTCGGCAAACGGCCGGAGCATCTGGCTTACCCGGTGGGCGACCCGACTTCGGCGGGTCCGCGCGAATTCAACATCGCGGCCGAACTCGGCTTCAAGACCGCGGTGACGACGCGGCCGGGCGTGCTGTTCAAGGCGCATGGCGAGCACCTGATGGCGCTGCCGCGCATTTCGGTGAATGGCGAATTCCAGCAGCAGCGCTATCTGAAAGTGCTGATGTCCGGCGCCGGCACCGCTTTGTGGAACGGCTTCCGCCGGGTGAATGCGGCCTGATCCTAAGCCGCTCCCGCGTCCGGAATGTTGAGCAGCCTGCCGCAGGCCTTGCAGTGCACGGCATCGACGTCGTGGCGATTGAGGCCGCAGTCCGGGCAGGAAAAGCGCACCTTGTTCGGATTGATCAGCGCCCGCGCCAGATTGAAGAACAAGGTGACGCCGAAGATCATGATGACCACCGAGAGCAGACGGCCGACCGTGCCCGGCAGGGTGATGTCGCCGAAGCCGGTGGTGGTGAGTGCCGTAACGGTGAAATAGAGCGCGTCCGCGTAGTTCTGGATGTGCGGATTGCTGTAGTGCTGGGTCTCGTAGACCGCGCCGGTGACGATGAAGACGAACACCGCCAGATTGGCGACGGCGAAGATCACGTCCTCGTGGCGGCGGAAAGTGCGGCTGTCGGCGCGCAATTGTGCCAGCAGGTGATAGGTGCGGAGCAGGCGCAAGGTGCGCAGCACGCGCAGGAAGGCGAGGCCTTCGCCGAGGATCGGCGCGAGGAACGAGACGATCGCCGCGATATCGGCCCAGGTCGACGGATACAGCAGTTCGCGCCAGCGCTGGCGCGCCAGCACCATGCGGGCGGCGAAGTCGGCGAGCAGGATGAGGCCGAAGGTCACGTCGATAATACCGATGACCCGGCCGTGCTCCACGAACGACGTGGCGATGATGTAGAGGATCGTGAAGACGTCGAAGGCGACGAGGCTGTAGCGGAAGCGCCGGCCGGCGACGGTGCGCGCCTCGTAGAGCCCGCGCAGGGTCTGGCGCCATTCCGCTTCGCCGCTACTGCTGCTGCGCTTGGTAGTTGCCTTGTGGGTTGTCTTGTGGGTTGTCTTGGCCAAGAGCGCGTTTCCCTGTCGTCCGGAGGCCAATGCCATGGCGGCGCGGCGGTGTCGATGATCTGCGTCAAGGCGCTCGGGGTGGCCGGGAGGTCCCGCGTCGCTCGAAAAGCTATCGGCGGGTCCGGCCGCGGCGCGTCTTGCGGCCATCGAGCTTCAGCGTGGCGACGATATCGGGCGGCAGCGGCAGCGCCGCGCCGAGGCAATGCAGCGGTTCGCCGCGACAGGGGCCGCCGTGCCGGCAGGAAGCGCGTGCGCAGATGCGCGGCAGGCGCAGGATGTGGACGAGCCGGCGGCGCGCTTGCGTGAGCGGCAAGAGCTCCTCGCGCGCGGTTTCGCTGGCGGCCTGGCGCCGCGATTGAAGATCGTCAGCGAGGCCTTCCATTGCATCGAGGACCTTCATCCTGATCGTGTCGATGCGCGCCGCCATCGGTGCCGCGGCCGGACCGGCCGCGCGCGCGTTCTGCTGAGACGGATTGGTGTTGCGCCAGGCTGTCATCGGATGACCTCTCGGGAGGTTCGCCTTCCCGCGGCGCGCTGGCGCCCGGGCTTTGACCTTGTGCCCCGCCTCAAGACAGGCGAGGGGGACGGCGCGCCGGAAGGCGCGACGTGCCTTATGTGCACGCGACTCTTTTGGAGCCGCGTGGCGCCTCCCGGCGCGCCATCGGCGGCGTCTTTCCCGGCACCGGGCCGCGCTTTCGGCGGCTGATCCGCTTTCGCGGGTAGCGCGCACCGTCAGCGAGCTCCTCGCAGGGGGTCCTAGTGCCCCCCAGGCGGAACCCCGGCGCCGCCCGAGCCTCATGCCTTGCGAGGCACGAGCCGCGGGCGCCGCGCCCACCCCCACGAGCCGGAGCAACCGGTTCGCACCCCTCGAAGGGGCGAGCGGAGGGAGGGTATTAAATCATAGGAGGAAAGTCAAGGGAAGGTAGGAATAAAAATTTATGACAGGAGGGGTGACGTGATTGGTGGTTGGATGTTGCCAGCTGTCATGGCCGGGCTTGACCCGGCCATCCCACTTAGGCGGGCATAGTGCGTCCGCTGATGACAGTCCGTAGCCCGCATGGAGCGAAGCGCAATGCGGGGTGGGCTTTGCCAACAAGCGCTGGCCCCGGATTTCGCTGCGCTCCATCCGGGCTACAAGGTTACAGCTCGCGGGTGCGGCCCTGGGCGTGATCGGCAAGCGCTTGCTCGGCGAGACGATCGAGCCTGCCGGCGTGGCGTCGCGCTCGATCTTCTCATCGAAGCGCGCGGCATCGAACGCCTCGAACCCGTCGCAAAACTTCGCGAGTTTGTCCGGTGGCAGCTTGGCGACGGCCTTTTCGAGGTCTTCGATCGTCATGGGGGGAAATATAGCGGCGAGAGGAGGATTTGTCTTGGGCGGACGAGCCTAGGCCTTCCACTTCTGACGATTGGGACAGTACAGGGTGTCGCTTTGTAACTCATTCGAGTATTCGAATCCGCGCGCGCCGCCCTCCCCAACAAGGAAAGGGCAAGTAAAGAAATGGGCACCCGCCTTCCGTCTCACTTCATTCGATGATGCATGCCCGGCGTGTGGCCAGCCGGCGCGGCGGTGGCATAGCCGCGCAGTTCGGCATAGCGCCTGACCTGCTCGGGCGTCAGCGCCTCCAGCATCGCCAGATGATATTTGAGATGCGCGGCACGCAGGCGGCCTTGCGCCGCGCCGATCGCGTCGGTGGCGGCGGACAGCGAGACCGGCGTGACGGTGCGCGCGGCGAACTGGCGATCAAGGTCGGTCTCGGCGGCGATCAGCGCTTCGCCGAGCGGCACGGTCTCCGCCTTCATCGCGTCGAACAACGCCTGTGCGCGCTCGCGCTGCGCATCCGTGAGAGCGAGCGGGGCGGCAAGTTCGATAACATGAAGCGGGCCGGGATAGCCGTTCAGCTCGGCAGCGAGCGCCAGCCCCATGCCGCGACCGGCGCGCAGATCGGCGACCTGCTCGCTCGACAGCGCCTTGACCGCGCGGAGCTGCAGGCCGCCGTAAGGCTGGACGTGCTGGGCGAGGGCGGATGTGGCGATCAGCGAGACGACGGCGAGGGCGAGCGTGAAGCGGGCCATGATTTCCTCCGGGCGGTTTCGGCCGCAGTGTAGACGATCAACCCAGTTGCTGCCATCGTCGCCATTTGGCGTCGCCGCGTGCTCCACCCCGGCACGCGCCGACCTTTGCCTTCCGATCCTTGGTTAGCTCTCCGCCATTGTCCGGACCGCTGCAACACGGCATGCTCGGCACATGGATATTTCCTGGCTCACGGCGCTCGACGGGTTCGGCCTCGCGATCTTCGCGGTGACCGGAGCGCTGGTGGCGTCGCGCAAGCGCATGGACATTTTCGGCTTCATGCTGCTCGGCGCCGCGACCGGCATCGGCGGCGGCAGCCTGCGCGACCTGATGCTCGGCCAATTGCCGGTGTTCTGGGTCAAGGAGCCGGCGGCGCTGGCGATCTGCATCGTGGTCTCGGCGGCGACCTTCTTCCTCGCCCATATCCCGGAGTCGCGTTATCGCGCGCTGCTCTGGCTCGATGCCGCCGGGCTGTCGCTGTTCTGCGTGGTCGGCGCCGACAAGGCGCTCGACGCCGGGACAAGCGGCTTCATCGCCGTGGCGATGGGCGTGATGACCGCGACCTTCGGCGGCGTGATCCGCGACATTCTCGGCGGCGAGAGCCCGCTGGTGCTGCGCAAGGAGATCTATGTCACCGCGGCGCTGGCCGGCGCCGCCGCCTATGTCGGGCTGACGTCGTTCGACGTCTCCGAGGCTGTGGCGACGGGATGCGGCTTTGCGCTGTGCTTCGCCATCCGCGCGCTGGCGTTGCATTACGGCTGGTCGCTGCCGGTGTATCGCGCAAGGGAAGGGCGGACGGCGGAAGAGGTGGAGAGGCTGAGGAAGTAAGGAATGCCGCTGACCTGCCGGTTCGACGTCAGTCGCGTTGTCTTCGAGGGGGGACGCGTCAATGGTTGGCCGAAACTGTGTGCGGAATCTAGTTTGCGGGTTGCTCATCGGCCTTGCCGGTTGTGCAACGCCTTATCTCGAGGCCGGCTTCGGCCGCATCAACCGGCCGATTGATGTTGTCTGGGTCGGTTCCGACAAATTCATTTATGTGCCCGGGCCGGAGGGTCGCAATTTCGGCTTCGAAACAGCCAGAACCGGCCGCATCATCGAGCCAGGTCTGATGTATACCGACGGCGGTTCGATCCCGCGCTTCGCCCAGGTGTTCAAGCCATTCTCGCCGTGGGGCTATGCACCGGCTTTCATTGTGCACGACTGGATCTTCTACGGCCGCTATTGCGAGCTCGATGCGGGCAGCACCATGGCCGCGTACGAAGATGGCAGGCGTTTCGCCGACGTGAAGGGCATTACCTTTCACGAGTCCGCGGTGATCCTGGCGGAAGTCATCAAGACTATCGAGGACAATCAGCAGGTCGCCCTGCACAAGTTTCCGGGCCGGCTCATTAGTGGCGCTGTCGATAGCGTTTTTGCGGCTGCGCTTTGGGAAACCAGCGGGCAATGCTGGCGCTTGCGCGTGTCGCCGATGCACATCGCGATGGTCTGGTATCGGTACAATGGCGGCAAGGGCAATCCGCCGAAGACCTGGAAGCTGTCGCCCTATGAAATCCGGGAGGCGCAGCGGCATCTCGCGTGGGCCAGCCGTGCTGTCGGGTCGCTGACGCGGAGAGATCGCGGAACGAGGCAAGGCGTTGTCGGCGCGAGTGAGGAATAAGCCGCCCGGCGGCCGAACTGCCCGTGCGGTGCAGTGTTTAAAGAATCTAGCCGGCAATAAAATCCGGCTCGCGGCCGCGCCAATAGCGCGCCCGCAGGCGCGGCGCGATGGCCCACGAGATCGGCGCGGCCAGCACGAAGCTCAGCACGATCATCACCGGCAGTGCCACGAAGGCGTTGGCATTGAGCGCCGGAACCATGAGGATCGCGATCAGCCCGGCGCCGAACAATACGGCATTGACCATCAGGCCGACCAAGGAGGCGATGCCGAGGCGTGTCTTCTGTTCCTGTGACATGGTTCAGGTTCCTCGCTTGTCCACCCTGTCAATTCGCGAGGCGCAGGCGAGGTTCCGGTTACACCAGGTCGTGATATTCCGGGTGGCGGTTAATATACGCGCGCACGAAGGAGCACATCGGTACCACCTTGCGGCCTTCGCGGCGGATCTCGTCGAGCATGCCCTTCACCAAAGCCGAGCCGACGCCGCGGCCTTCGACCGCGCGCGGCACTTCGGTGTGCGTGATGGTGATGGCCAGGTCGTCGCGGCGGTAATTGGCGATCGCCAGCCCGGCCGCTGTCTGCAGCTCGAAGCGGTTGCGGGCGGGATTGTCGCGGACGGTGTCGGTCATGGTGCTGAGGTAAAGGCTGGCGGCACCCGGCGCAAGCGGGGCGCGAGTTTGGCAATTGCGAAGAAGAACAGCGAAGGCGGTCACTTAGGCTGGCGCTCAGAATCTCTTACAGCGGGAGGACATCATGGCCAAGCGCAAGAAGGTATCGAGAACGCCGAGGACGCCCAAGTCACCGAAGATGATGGACGGCCGTGACAATATCCGCTTTCCCGGGCCGGGCATCGACCTCATCCACCACGAGGTTGCCGTCAACCTTTTCCAGGTCGTCAACGGCGAGGAGGTCCTCCTTGAGACGCTCAACTTCCAGGGCCGCATGCTGATCGAGCGCGGCAAGGCCTACACCAATGCCGACGGTTACCGGCAAGTCGACTTCATCTCGACATCCTGGACTGCGACCGCGTGGTCCAAGTCGCTCAAGCAGGACGTGCTTTACATCCTGTCCGAGGGGGCGGAGCAGCCGATCGGCACTATCGTTGCGGAAACGAAGGGCAAGGATTTTCCCGCCACGATTCAGTTCAACGTCCTGTTCGACGTGCGCGTGGGCAACCGGACGGTCATCGAGCAACACGAAGGGCGGCCCGCCGGCCATGCCTTCACGACCATTCCGCCTGCGTCCGACGTTCGTACGGATCTGGCGCCGACGATGTCGCTGTTTGGGACCGACGACATCATGGACATCGGCGTGGGCGCCAATGACCGTGGTGAAATGGTCTTCAGACGCAATCCTCCGGCCTCGTTCCTGGCCGACGGAGGCCTGATCCTCCTGCGCGTCAAGCCGATCGATTGCAACGACAAGGCCGGCACGACGTTGGTGCACTTTGCCGAGCTCAATCTGCCATCAGGCCCCAAGGGATTGCCGCCTCAGATCCTGAACCAGGTGCCGGTTCTGCAAAATCCGAGATTGAGGCGCAGCTAGGCCTTCGCCTTGTCGGGCTTTGACATCCACGACACGATCGGCATCGCCGGCAGCACCCAGCCGAGCCCGACCACGGCGTAATAGATCGCGGCGACGACGCCGTTGATGTCGGTGAGTGCCGATTGCGCCAGCGCCATGGCGATCAGCGCCCAGACGATGACGAGGGTGAGCAGCGCGATGGCGCCGATGAATTTGCGGAGGCGGATGGGCAGGTGAATCGGCATGTCGTCTCCGGGCGAAACGGCCGCCTCATGCGGCCGCCGGAATAAGCTTCAAAAATGGGCGCTTTGGCCACATTTGCATGATCCGGCGGGCCTGACTATATGGTCGGCGCGCCCGCCCGCAAGGCTGCTTTTTGCCGCGACAGATCATGCCGGAACAACTCACCGATCCTTCCTCCGCCGCGCGCCAGCATCGCGCCGTGCGCCTGTGGCTCTATTGCGTCGCCGCCATGATTTTCCTCACGCTCGTGGTCGGTGGCGCGACGCGGCTGACCGAGTCAGGTCTCTCGATCACGGAATGGAAGCCGGTCACCGGCGTGCTGCCGCCGCTGTCGGATGCCGCCTGGCAGGCCGAGTTCGACAAGTACCGGCAGATCCCGCAATACCAGCAGGTCAACAAGGGCATGTCGCTCGATGCCTTCAAGACCATCTTCTACTGGGAATGGTCGCACCGCCTGCTGGCGCGCACCACGGGCTTTGTGTTCCTTCTGCCGTTCCTGTTCTTCCTCGCGCGCGGCATGATTCCGCGCGGGCTCAAGACGCGGCTGTGGCTGATCTTTGCCGGCGGTGCGGCGCTCGGCGCGGTCGGCTGGTGGATGGTGTCGTCGGGACTGGCGGGGTCCAATCTCACCAGCGTGTCGCAGTATCGGCTGGCGTTTCATCTGACATTGGCCTGCGCCGTCTACTACGCCGTGGTGTGGACCGCGCGCGGGCTGTTGCCCCAAGATCAACCGGCAGCGCCGCGCTTGCGCCTCGCGGCGCTCGCGATCGCGCTGATGGTGCTGTTCCAGATCTATCTCGGTGCGCTGGTGGCCGGCCTCGATGCGGGCCTCATCTATAACACCTGGCCGCTGATCGACGGCGCGTTCATTCCAGAGGCGGCGCGGCTGTGGCACATTGATCCGGCCTGGCGCAACCTGTTCGAGAACACGCTGACGGTGCAGTTCGTGCACCGCATGATGGCCTATGCGATCTGGCTGGTCGCGGCCTGGCACGCCTGGGACGCCTGGGCGAGCCGGCGCGCGGCGGGCGGCGCGCTGACCGTGTTCGCGCTCATTACCTCGCAGGCCGTGCTCGGCATTTTGACGCTGCTGCATCAGGTGCCGCTGTCGCTGGCGATCGCGCATCAGGCTTTCGCCGTGATGGTGCTCACCGCCGCGGTGATCCATGCGCAGCGGCTGTCTGCGCGCGCGGCGGCGCCGGTGCTGAGGCCGGCGGAGCAAGGCGCATGATCGACGTCAAATTCGATGACGGCATCGCGGTGGTGACGCTGGGGCACGGCAAGGCCAACGCGCTGGACATCGAATTCTGCCAAGCACTGGCGGCCCTGTTCGCGCAATTGCGGACGAAGGCCGAGGTCAGGGCGGTCGTGCTCACCGGCACGGCGAAGATGTTTTCCGCCGGCGTCGATCTCAAGCGCCTGAGCGCCGGCGGCGCCGATTACGTGACGCGCTTCCTGCCGACGCTGCACGCGCTCTATGATGCGGTGTTCTTCTTCCCCAAGCCGGTGATCGCCGCCATCAATGGCCATGCCATAGCCGGCGGCGCCGTGCTGGCGGCGTGTGCCGACAGGCGCGTGATGGCGAGCGACAGCGGCCGCATCGGCATCACGGAACTGCAGGTCGGCGTGCCGCTGCCGGCGCTCGCCTTCGAGATCGTGCGCGCGGCGGTGCCGTCGCGCTATCTGTCCGAATTCGCGCTGGGCGCCGGCACCTATGTCACCGCCGAGGCTTTGGCCAAGGGCTGGGTCGACGAGGTGGTCGATGGCTGGGAGCTGATGCCGCGTGCGCTGCGGCTCGCCAAACTCCATGCCGGCATGTCGCCGGAAGCCTTCGCCCAGACCAAGGCGCAGATCCGCCAGCCGGTCGCCGATGCCTACGCCGCGCACGGCCAGGGGACGGACGAGGCGGTCACCGCGATCTGGACGACGGAGGCCACCCTGCGACGTGTCGCGATCTATGTGGCGAAGACGCTGACCAAGACGCCTAGC
>Ga0180223_1000494_pt1 | contig 48910 bp, 39 predicted proteins | sample eDN5th30CKraftOP_FD_151337 | JGI IMG/M metagenome (GOLD analysis project Ga0180223, IMG submission 151337) | Enriched Organic Plus compost microbial communities from Emeryville, California, USA - eDNA 5th pass 30_C Kraft OP (version 2) (version 2) ... | reverse complement strand
CGACCCTGCCGATCGCGTCCTGCCGCGCCTCCGGCGGCACCCCGGGGTTCAGGCGGGCAACGGCGTCCTCGAACCGCCTGCGCAGCACCACCTCGTCGTGGCTCTCGCGCTCCGGCCGGTGGCCGTCGGGGCCGATGTCTTCCTCGCGTTCGATCCTGTATCCGAGCCCGTGCAGCTGGTCCAGGAGCGCTTGCTCCAACGCAGCTTCAGATAGGAAACCCACAATCCCCCTCCCGATTGACCTACCCCCCAGACGGGGTTAAACTCCGTGCCAGCTCATCTACCACGTGTAGAAGGAGTATCCGAAGCCCTTGCACAGCAATGTGCCGGGGCTTCAGTCGTTCTGGGCTGCGCGCCATGCATCCCGCTCCTTTCTGAACTTCCTGATCGTGTGCGCCCGCAGGCAGTAAGCCGTCTTCAGCAGATAGAACCTCGGCCCCTGCGTGGTCTGGCGCTTGGCAAGCACCACGGCAAAGTCGTGTTTTTCCGCCCAGATGACGACGTGGGTTTCCCTGCCGCGCTCATTCTCCCACCATGAGAAGCCGGGTGCCCCTGCATCCGCATTCTGGATACACCACGCCACCCAGCGCACCCTCTCGCAACGGCGCAGATCCGGAATGCGGTCGTCCTCATTGCGGTTGCGCGGATCTGGCGCCTCGGAAATCAGGTGCCAGAAACCATACCCCTTGCGCTTGGTCTGCGGCATGTACCGCACCTTGACCGGCCTGCCGCAAAACGTCAGGCCAGCGTGTGCCACGGTCTCCAAATAGATGTCGTAGATCGCGTCTACATACGCCTGCCAGTCGGCAAAGTCGCTAGAGGGAATCAAGGGAGGGGGCAACGTCAAGACTGCGCCCTCCAGACGAGCAGATTGAACTTCTCGGCCCGCCACAGTGAGCTTTGCTCCAGGCTCAGCCCACTGCGATGCCGGATATGCGCCACCAGCGCCTGCTTGGCCGGGCTGCCATGCAGACCGCGGTGCACGTACGACAAAGCTCCTATCAACAAATCCGTCAGTTGCAGCAGCGGCACGTCATGTGACCGCACCTGTTCGATCGACTCGATGATGGTGCGGTCAAAATCGTAATTGGCATTGCACAGGACTTCGTGCAGCTTCTCTACCTTGCGGCGCCCCCGCGTGTCCTTGATGTCCAGAAAAATCCGATAGTGCTTTTCTGGATCGATCAACCGATTGAGCAGTGTGTACCACTGCTTGTAATAAAAATCATCGTGGCTTTGAGCAAATCGCCCATGGTCTAGCAACTGCTTGTCCGGCACCACCAGGCCACGAAATCGCAGCAGAGGTTCGTCGAAAAACAAGTCCAATAACGCCTGATAGAACGACAGCTTGCCCGGCGAAACCTTGACCCACTTGATCTCGAATCCGGGCGGCAAACCGTACTGAGCTTTCAGCGCCTTGACCTTTCGTGACAAGGACTTTTGCCGCTCCGCCGGGCACCACAAGGCCCCCAGCACCATCGCCTTCATGCCATCGTTTTCCAGATGGCAAGACTCGTCGCAGTAGATGTGAACGGTCTCGGTCATGAGCCACGCCCCTTGAGGAAGTCTTCGGCATCGGCGATGCGCAACTCGCCAGAGATAAGCTTGGGTAGCAGGGTGTCGCGGAGTTGGGCGAGGGTTTCAACTGTTTCAGCGTTGGCCTTGATGCTCTTGAACGCAGGAGAGACAACGCGCGCGAACTCCTGCCACAAGTCTTCATTTGATGGCATAGCGACCGGGAAAGCAGCGACTGAGTCCGCCTGCACCCGCTGCCGCCCGGAGGTTCCGGTCATACTTCGGATAGCGTGTGCCCGGAAAGCCTCGTCGCGTGCAAGCAGGTATCCAAATTCCTTGGGCACAGGATGCCTGGGGCGCATGACGATGAACTCGGTTGAGCCCCAGCCCACTGCGTTGTCCGGCAGACACTGGACAAACGCCGTCTTGCCATTCTCCAGGCAAGGTGTAATCCGAGCCAGCAGGGTGTCACCGTTTCGAAATCGCATGCCGCTGCCGAATGGCCGTAATACAGGCGGTTCAGGCCAACTTCCGGAAGTCGGCAGTGCGGACATTTCGATGTACGGGGCTACTGTCCCTTTTCGCAAGGGTTCAGGTGGATTGAACTCAATAAGCCTGCTCGCAGGTACCCATTCCCACCCCTCCGGAATCTCCCCCAGCTCCGATTCGACGAGACGGTCGGGGAAGAGGTCGTAGAGGTGGACGGGCAGGCCGGGGAGGGATTGGCCGCGCCGCCAGCGGCCTTCCATCTTGGCGCGCACGGGTTCGAAGTCCACGAACCACGCCTTGAACAGGGCGCGGGCCATGGCTTCCAGCGTTTCGTTCTGCTTGCGGTTGAGTTCGATCTTGTCGTCCAGCGTGCCGAGGATATGGGCGATGGCGCGTTGCTCCTCGATTGGCGGCTCAACGAATGGACAGGCGCCAAGAATCGAAGTATTCAGGTTTGGCATAGTCGCACCATGAGCATGGCGCACGATCCATTCCCGAACGCTTGGATGGCCAAGGTAATACGAGGTATATCGTGGATCCGCCCCCTTCTCTCCAAGGCGAACGCGAAGGCATCCCGTACCGCACAGCCAGCCATCTTCATGAGCTCTTACCAACGCACGGCGTTCAACGTCGCCACGTCGGCTGTAGACAATATCTCCAGCACGAACTAAGTAACGACTTAATCGTTGAGCGTCTTCTGGTGTAATCCGTGCTATACCATCCTCGATTAGACGGTTGTCCCCAATGTTCTGTGGCATGATCGAAGGGATGCCGACAGGCACATAGTCAGCTGCGTGCAATTGACTTCCGAAAGGGCCTGTTTGGATATCTCCGCCACCCTCAGAGCACGCTTCACCTAACGTCTTATACTTCCATCCAGAAGGCAGAGTTCCAAACAACTCTTCACCCGCCATACCCCAGCTCCCTCAGGTTCGCCTCAATCGCCGCATCCAGCCGTGCGGCTTCCACCCGCTGCCCGCGCCAACTATTCGCCATACCCGTCTTCCCTCTGCTCATCAAACAGCCTCAAATACGGCTCGAACACAAAGCGCCGGTTACGCGCATAGCCGGTGATCTCGCGCAGCAGGCCGATGCCTTCCAGCCTGCTGACGATCTGGTTGGCGCCGGCGGGGGTGAGGTCCAGCCATTCGCGCACGGTGGCCACGTTGACGATGGGGTGGTCGAACAGGCGGTCCATCACGCGCTGGCCGTTGGCCGCGGCGCGGCCCAGCCCTTCGGTGATGCGGGCGCGGAACTCCTCACGCATGCGCAGGATGGCGGCGGCGGTCCGGGCGGCCTCGCGGCTGACGCTGACCACACCTTCCAGGAAGAAGCCCAGCCAGCCTTCCCAGTCCCCGGCGTCACGCACGGCCTGCAGGCGCTCGTAGTACGCGCTGCGGTGCTGCTTGAAGTAGTGCGAGAGGTAGAGCACCGGCTTGCCCAGCAGGCGCTTTTCCGTGAGCAGGAAGGTGATGAGCAGGCGCCCCATGCGGCCGTTGCCGTCGAGGAAGGGGTGGATGGTTTCGAACTGGGCATGCGCCAGCCCCACCTGGACCAGGGGCGGCAGGCCGGCGCCGTCGTGCAGGAACCTTTCCAGGTCGGACAGGGCGCCGGGCACCTCGTGGGGCGGGGGCGGAACGAAGGTGGCGTTGGCCAGGGTGCAGCCGCCGGGACCGATCCAGTTCTGGCTGGTGCGCAGATCGCCTGGCGTGAGGCGCCCGCCGCGTACGCCCTGCATCAGTTCGGCATGGATCTCGCGGATCAGGCGCACGGAGACGGGCAGGTCGGCCAGCCGGGCCAGGCCATGGTTCATGGCGCGCACGTAGTTGGCCACCTCGTTCACGTCCCTGGGGGTATCCGGGTCGAACAGTTGCGCCTCGGCGGCCAGCAGGTTCTGGAGGGAGCTTTGCGTGCCCTCGATCTGGCTGGAGAGCACGGCCTCCTTGCGGACATACATGAACACGAACAGGTCGGGATTGGGCAGCGTGAGCACGGCGCCATCCAGCCGCCCCAGGGCGTAGTCGGCCTCCGACAGGCGCTCGCGCAGCGGGCCGGAGAGGTCCAGGGGCGGATCCGGCGGCAGCGGCGCGGGGATGAAGGCCCGGTAGCCGGCGAGCTGCTGCAGGTAGCGACCGGCCCGGAAGCGCATGGGATCGGGTGCGTTGATCATGAACCGTGATGGGCCGCTTGCTAAACGTATCGTTTAGTATGGGTGGATTCCAGGGCCGAGTTCAACGCGGCGTTGAAAAGCCCAGGGCCTCCAGATTGGCCTCGATCGCTGCATCCAGCCGGGCCGCTTCCGCCCGCTGCTCGCGCCACTGCGCCGCCAGCCGCGCCATCTTTACTTCGAATGGTTCGCCGTCGTCTTCCTGCGCCGCGGCGCCCACGTAGCGACCCGGCGTGAGCACGTAGTCGTGCCTGCGGATCTCGTCCAGCGTGGCGGACTTGCAGAAGCCGGGTATGTCGGCGTATTTGCCGGCGTTCTTCTCGCCGCGCCAGGCGTGGTAGGTGTCGGCGATCTTCTTGATTTCCTCGTCGGTGAGTTCGCGCCGGGTGCGGTCCACCATCACGCCCATGTTGCGGGCGTCGATGAACAGCACCTGCCCGCGACGGTCGCGCAGTCTGGTCTTCCTGACCAGGCCGTTGCTGCGGCCCTTGGCCAGGATCCAGAGGCAGGCGGGGATCTGGGTGGAATAGAAGAGCTGGCCCGGCAGCGCCACCATGCAGTCCACCGCGTCGGCTTCCAGCATGGCCTTGCGGATTTCGCCCTCGCCGCTCTGGTTGGAACTCATGGAGCCGTTGGCCAGCACCACGCCCGCGGTGCCGTTGGGGGCGAGGTGGTGGTAGATGTGCTGCAGCCACGCATAGTTGGCGTTGCCCACGGGCGGCACGCCGAACTGCCAGCGCACGTCTTCGCGCAGTCGCTCGCCGCCCCAGTCGGAGATGTTGAACGGCGGGTTGGCGAGGATGAAGTCGGCCTTGAGGTCGCGCAGCTCGTCCTTGTGGAAGCTGCCTTCGTTGTTCCAGCGGATGTCGGCGTCGATGCCGCGCACCGCCAGGTTCATCTTGCACAGGCGCCAGGTGGTGTAGTTGCTCTCCTGCCCGTAGATGGCGATGTCGCCGAGGCGGCCGCCGTGCTCCTGCACGAACTTGTCCGACTGCACGAACATGCCGCCGGAGCCGCAGCAGGGGTCGTAGACGCGGCCGGTGTAGGGTTCCAGCATTTCCACCAGCACCCGCACCACCGAGCGCGGGGTGTAGAACTCGCCACCGCGCTTGCCTTCGGCACCGGCAAACTGGCCGAGGAAGTATTCGTACACGCGGCCGAGGACGTCCTTCGAACGGCTGCCCTCCTCGCCGAGCGCGATGCCGGAGATCAGGTCGATCAGCTCGCCGAGCATGACCTTGTTGAGCGCGGGGCGGGCGTAGTCCTTGGGCAGCACGCCCTTGAGGGATTCGTTCTCCTTCTCGATGGCGCGCATGGCGTCGTCGATCAGGGTGCCGATGGTGGGCTTCTTCGCGTTGGCCTGCAGATGCGACCAGCGCGCCTCCTTCGGCACCCAGAACACGTTTTCAGCCAGGTATTCGTCGCGGTCCTCGGCGGCGGCCGGGTCTTCGGTGAGCAGTGCCTGGTGCCTGGCCTCGAAGGCGTCGGAGATGTACTTGAGGAAGATGAGCCCCAGCGCAACGTGCTTGTAGTCGGAGGGCTCCATGTTGCCGCGCAGCTTGTCGGCGGTCTTGAAGAGGTCGGCCTCGAAGCCGAGGTTGCCGCCATTGCTTTTTTTGGTGGCGTTTTGTCTTGCCATCCTGCTTTCCCCTTTGATGATGCTCTCTTCGACGCCATGGAACCCGGCGGGACCTGGCAGCAGCGCACGGACCAAACGCTCTCCACGACATTTATCGCCAGTGGCCCCATAGGCCAAGACCTGTCGACTCCGTGCATCAGCAGCCAGTTGCCCGCAGTGGATCGCCCCCCATGAGCGTCGGCGCGACCCTCGGCACGGGACTACCAATGGCTCGTGGATGTTGCCCGCGATTGATGACGTACTGCTGAAGCCAATAGCTTCTATTCCGCACGGGAAAGCATTGCCCCAGGTGCCTGGTTGTCGGCCAACGCACCTTCGGGAAGGGGGGATATGGTGGGCCCACCAGGATTCGAACCTGGAACCAAGGGATTATGAGTCCCCTGCTCTAACCGTTGAGCTATAGGCCCGCGCTGCGGGCGGCAGTGTAGCGGATGGCCAAGCCACAGGGCAGGGCCGGGGCAGCGCGCGGCGCGTCGGCATGGGTTGGCCGCAAGCCAGGCCCAGGAAAACGTCAAGGCCCCGCATGGGCGGGGCCTTGACTGCGGCGGACCGGCGCTGGTGCGCCGGCGGGATCAGTCGATGTCGAGGAACGAGCGCAGCTGCTCGGAGCGGCTGGGGTGGCGCAGCTTGCGCAGCGCCTTGGCCTCGATCTGGCGGATGCGCTCGCGGGTGACGTCGAACTGCTTGCCGACCTCCTCCAGGGTGTGGTCGGTGTTCATGTCGATGCCGAAGCGCATGCGCAGCACCTTGGCCTCCCTCGGGGTCAGGCCCGCGAGCACCTCGCGCACCGTCTCCATCAGGTTGGTGTTGGTGGTCGCGTCGATCGGGGACTCCACGTTGGTGTCCTCGATGAAGTCGCCCAGGTGCGAGTCCTCGTCGTCGCCGATCGGGGTCTCCATGGAGATCGGCTCCTTGGCGATCTTCATGACCTTGCGGATCTTGTCCTCGGGCATGTCCATCTCCTTGGCCAGCTCCTCCGGCGTGGCCTCGCGGCCGTACTGCTGGAGCATCTGGCGGGAGATGCGGTTGAGCTTGTTGATCGTCTCGATCATGTGCACCGGGATGCGGATGGTGCGCGCCTGGTCGGCGATCGAGCGGGTGATCGCCTGGCGGATCCACCAGGTGGCATAGGTCGAGAACTTGTAGCCGCGGCGGTACTCGAACTTGTCGACCGCCTTCATCAGGCCGATGTTGCCCTCCTGGATCAGGTCCAGGAACTGCAGGCCGCGGTTGGTGTACTTCTTGGCGATGGAGATCACCAGGCGCAGGTTGGCCTCGACCATCTCCTTCTTGGCCTTGCGCGCCTTGGCCTCGCCGTAGGCGAGCTGGCGGCCAATCTCGCGGATCTCGGCCAGGTCCAGGCACATGGCCTGCTCGATGGCGATGGTGGCCTGCTGCTCGGCGACGATCTGGTCCTTGACCTCGCGCAGCGCCGAGGACCACTTCTGCTTGCGCTTGAGGACCTCGTCCACCCAGTCGAGGTTGACCTGGTTGCCTTCCCAGGCACGCAGGAAGTCCTTGCGCGGCATCCTGGCGACGTTGGTGGCCAGGTGCAGCACGCGGCGTTCGCGCTCCTTGATCTCGTTGAGCACGTCGCGCAGCTTCCTGACCAGCACGTCGGTCAGCGGCAGCGGCAGCTTGAAGGTCATGAACTGTTCGGCCATCTCGGCGCGCAGCTTGACCACCTTCTTGTCCTGCGGGCCGCCCTTGGCGTGGGCCTTCTTGAACTTGGCGAAGTCGGCGGCCAGCTGCTCCATGCGGCGCGCGACCTCGGCCGGGTCGGGGCCGGTCGGGCCGGCATCGGCCTCGTCGTCGGTGGCGACCTCTTCCTCGTCGTCATCCACGTCGTCGGCCACCGCCTCGGCGGCGTCCTCGACCACCGGCGGCTCCGGGGTCTCGTCGAGCATGTCGTTGAAGCCGACCACCACCTCGGCCAGGCGCTTCTTGCCGGCCTTGTGCAGCTCGTACTCCTCCAGCAGGGTCTCGATCGAGGCCGGCACCGCGCCCAGCGCGGCCTGGACCTGGCTCAGGCCCTCCTCGATGCGCTTGGCGATGGCGATCTCGCCCTCGCGGGTCAGCAGCTCGACCGTGCCCATCTCGCGCATGTACATGCGCACCGGGTCGGTGGTGCGGCCACCCTCCGAATCCAGGGCGCTCAGCGCGGCGGCGGCTTCCTCGGCGGCGGTGTCGTCGATCTCGCGGCCACCGGTGTTGCCGTCGTTGAGCAGCAGGGTCTCGACGTCCGGAGCAACCTCATGGACATCGATGCCCATGCCGTTGATCATGCCGATGATGTCTTCGATCTGTTCCGGGTCGACGAGGTCATCGGGCAGGTGGTCATTGACCTCGGCATAGGTCAGATAGCCCTGCTCCAGGCCCTTGCTGATGAGCTGCTTGATTTCGGATTGGGCTGGACGTTCGTTGGCCATGTGCGGCGCCACCGGTCTCTGGGAAGGGGTGAAGTGAACCTAGCATTATAACAGGCCGGTGGGTCCATGCCCCTTCCGGCCTTTCACATCAACGACTTAAGCCACCGACCGTTCAGCCGCTCAGGCCTGCAGGAGGAAGGTGACAGGCCCGTCGTTGACCAGGCTCACCACCATATGGGCCCCGAAGCGGCCGGTTTCCACCCTGCCGGGGATCTGCCGGTCGCATGCCGCCACCAGCTGGTTGAACACGCGTTCAGCCTCCGCCGGCGCGGCCGCGGTGCTGAAGCTGGGACGCATGCCCGAGCGCGTGTCGGCGGCCAGGGTGAACTGGCTCACCAGCAGCAGGCCGCCGCCGGTATCGAGCAGCGAGCGGTTCATCTTGCCGGCATCGTCGGCGAATACGCGGTATCCGAGCAGCCGTTGCGCCATCCGCGCCACCTCCGCCTCTCCGTCCCCCGGCTGCACCCCCACCAGGGCCAGCAGGCCCGGCCCGGTCTGGCCGACCACCTCCCCTTCGACCTCCACCGAGGCACGGGTGACGCGCTGGATCAGGGCAAGCATGCGGGGCGGTTCTCCTGCAGGACGGGGACACCCAAGCATCGGGCCTGGGCGCGCCGCTGTCACCCGCCGCCGCGGCCGCCGCGGCCGACCCGCTAGACTTGGCGGATGTCAGCGCAACGCCGTGCCCGCTTCCTGTACGCCCTCGCCTCGCTCGTGGGCAGGCTCCCGTGGCCCGTCCTGTACCGCCTCGGCGACCTGGTGGCCGCGTTCTGGCGCTGGCGCGACGTGCGCGAGAGCCGGGTCACCCGGCGCAACCTGGAGCTGGCCTTCCCGGACTGGGCGCCAGCCCGGCGCGAGGAGCTTTACCGCCAGGTGCTGCGCACCACCGCGCGCCAGGCGCTGGAGACGCTCAAGCTGTGGACCCGCCCGCCGGAGGAGAACCTGCGGCTGTTGCGCGCCCGCCACGGCGAGGCGCTGTACGACGCGGCGCTGGCCTCCGGCCGCGGCGTGATCGTGGCCGCACCGCACTTCGGCAACTGGGAGCTGCTGAACCAGTGGCTGGCTTCGCGCGGGCGCATCGCGGTGGTCTACCGGCCGCCGGAGTCGGCCACCGGCGACGCCTTCCTGCAGCTGGTGCGCGGGGTCGACAACGTGCAGCAGGTACGCGCCGAGGGCCCGGCCGTGCGCCAGCTGTGGAAGGTGCTCAAGGAAGGCGGCGCGGTCGGCATCCTGCCCGACCAGCAGCCCAAGGCCGGCGACGGCGAGTTCGCCCCGTTCTTCGGCAAGCAGGCGCTGACCATGACCCTGCTCTCGCGCCTGGCCGAGCGTACCGGCGCGACCGTGCTGCTGGCCTGGTGCGAGCGGGTTGGCGACGGCCCGCAGTTCGAGCTGCACGTGGAGCCGGCGCCGGCGGCGATCGGCGACCCGGACCCGGGCGTCGCGGTGGCCTGCCTCAACGCCGAGGTCGAGCGCATCGCCCGGCGCGCGCTGGCGCAGTACCAGTGGACCTACAAGCGCTACACCCTGCGTCCGCCCGGCAGCGGCGAGGCCAATCCGTACGAGCGGCGCTGAGCCGCGCCGGCTGCCGCCGCCGGCCGCGAGCGCTTACGATCGGCTTCCGAAGCACGGACGGAGCCGAACTTGAGCGACTCGCCGCACCCCGCCATTCCGCCCGCGTCGCCGGCCCTGCCGGCCGCCGACTGGCAGCCGCTGCCGCGCCGCGGTGCCTTGCTGTACGCCGGCGGCACCAGCCTGGCCTTCGCCGCCGCCGGCAGCGGCCTGGGCGTGCTCGCCAGCCAGGTGCTGCCGCTGCCGCCCGCGGCCACGCTGGCGATCGTGGTCGCGGCCATGCTCGCCCTGGGCCTGCTGTTCGGGGTGGTCCGCCACCGCCGCATCGCCTGGAAGCTGGACGAGGACGGTTTCGCCACCCGCCGCGGCGGGCTGTGGCGGACCGAGACCCTGGTCCCGGTGTCGCGGGTCCAGCACCTGGACCTGGAGCGCGGCCCGCTGGAGCGGCGGCTGGGACTGGCCACCCTGGTGGTGCACACCGCCGGCACCCGCATGGCCGCGGTGAAACTGCCCCTGCTGGCGGCCGCCGACGCCGAAGTGCTGCGCGATCGCCTGGCCCGCCAGACCGAAACCGACGACGCGCTGTGAGCCACGGCGACGCCAGCCTGCCCCCCGAACACCGGCTCCACCCCTGGTCGTGGCTGTTCGTGCTGTTGCAGCAGCTGCGCCAGTTCGTGGTGCCGCTGCTGGCGCTGCTGGTCGCCGGTCGCCGCGACACCGGGCCGTGGGAATACGCCGGGTATGCCTCGTTCATCGGCGTGGCGGTACTGGTCGCGATCTCGATCCTGCAGTACTTCACCTACCGCTACCGGATCGGGCGCGACGGCATCAGCGTGCGCACCGGCCTGCTGCGGCGGGACCTGCGCCAGATCCCGTACGCGCGGATCCACAACGTGGTGCTGCACCAGGGACTGCTGCACCGGTTGTTCGGCGTGGCCGAGGTGCGCCTGGAGGCGGCCGGCGGACAGAAGCCGGAAGCGCAGATGCGCGTGCTTGGCCTGGACCGGGCGCTGGAGCTGGAGCAGGCGGTGCGCGACCGCGGCGCGGCCCCGTTGCCGGCCGAGGCCACGGCACCGGCCCGGTGCGATCCGCCGCTGCTGGCCCTGTCCACCGCCGAGGTGGTCCGCCTGGGCCTGGTTTCCAACCGCGGCATGATCGTGTTCGCCGCCGGCCTCGGCCTGGTGTGGCAGGTGTTCCCCGAGAAGGCCGTTGCAGGCCTGCTGCAGGACTGGTTCCGCGGCGCGATGGGCTACGCCGGGGCGCTGCACCTGGGCTGGCTGGCGATGGCTGCCGGCGTCCTCGCCTTCGCGGCGGTGTTCGTGCTGGTGCTGCGCCTGCTGTCGGTGGTCCTGGCCCTGGTCCAGTACCACGGCTTCCGCCTGGTCGAGCACCAGGGCCGGTTGACCGTGGAGCGCGGCCTGCTGGCGCGCGTGCGCACCAGCGTGGCGCCGCGCCGGATCCAGGCCTGGCACCTGGAGGAAACCCTGCTGCACCGCTGGTTCGGCCGCCGCTCCCTGCGCATCGACACCGCGGTGGGCGGCCAGGAAAACGACCCGCGCAGGCTGCGCGAGCTGGCGCCGATCGCCCCGCCGGAAACCTGCGACGCACTGCTGCGGTACCTGGTCCCGCAACTGCAGTGGCCGCCGCAGTGGAAGCCGCTGCCGCGACGCGCCTGGTGGCGGCTGTTCGCCGCCAACGTGCCGTGGAACCTGCTGCTGGCCGCGGTGCTGTGCTGGCACTTCGGCGCCTGGGGCCTGCTGGTGCTGGCCTGGCTGCCGTGGTCGGCGTACGCCGCGCGGCGCCAGGCCGGATGGATGGGCTACGCGGTGGACGCGCGCCTGGTCGCGGTGCGCGGCGGCTGGTGGTCGCGCTGGTGGCGCATGGCCGAGGTCGACAAGATCCAGGCCCTGCGCCTGCAGCGCTCGCCGCTGGACCGCTGGCTGGGCACGGCCAGCCTGCTGCTGGACACCGCCGGCGCCGGGGCGATGGCGCCGCCGCTGCGGATCCGCTTCCTGCCGGAGGCCGAGGCACGCGCGCTGCAGGCGCGGCTGGCGCGGATGCTGGCCGCGCGCCGCCTGCGCTGGTGAGCGCGGCCGCGGGTCAGAAACCCCAGTAACCCAGCTCGCGGCGGATCTGCAGCGCGCGCCAGCGCGCGGCCAGCGGCTTGCGCGCCAGGGTGTGCAGCCCGGCCTGCAGCAGCGCTTCGGTGGCGTCGATCACCCGCTCCGAGGAACGGCCGTCGCGCCAGGGATGGATCGCGTCGGCGTAGGCCGCGATCGCCTCGCGCAGCGCCGGCTCCGGCGCGAACGCGCGCGCCAGCATCGCTGGCAGCGCGGCCGGGTCGTCGAAGTCGATCATGTGCGGCTTGGGCGCGCGGTTGCGGAAGGTCACCACCGGCTTGTGCTGGACCACGAACTCGGACACCACCGAGGTGGTGTCGGCCAGAAGCACGTCGGCGGCCCGCTGCGCGGTGACCAGCTGCTCGGGCTCGACGAAGGCGGCATTGGCGCCGGCCAGGGCGCGGTAGCGCTCGAACAGCTCCGGCGCGCACTTGGGATGCAGGGTCAGCAGCCAGTAGCGACCGCCCTCGGCGACCTGGGCGGCGATCGCCTCGTACAGGTGCGGGGCCGCGCTCAGGCGCTCGGTGAAGGTGGAGGCGAACATCACCACCGGACGGCCGCCGGCCGGCGCGCGCAGGGCCGCGGCGGCGCCGCCATCGTCGCGGAACAGCGGATCGAGCTTGGGCCAGCCGGTCTCGGCCACGGCGAAATGGCGCAGCCGCGCGGCCAGCGCCTGGAACGGGGCGGTGGTCGCCGGGCCCTGGGTGCAGTACAGGTCGAACAGGCCGCGTACCCGGAAGTGGCCGCGGCCGTCGGCGCGCTTCTCCACGTTGAAGCCGTGGAACAGCTGCACCTTGGCCCCGGCCACGAAGGTCGGGACCTCGTTGGAGGCGCTGAACACCGCCCGCGGCCGCAGCCGCGCCGCGCCGCGCGCGTCCACCGCGCGCACCGGCGCCGGCAGGCGCAGGCCGGACGCGCCGCCGGCCAGCAGCGCGTGGACCGCATGGCCGCGGGCGTGCAAGGCGTCGGCCAGCGGTTGCAGAATGGGCAACCCGTAGCGTTCGGTCGCAAACAGCAGGTAGTCCGCCATCAATACTCCAGCCTCCCAGCCGGACCCCTCGCAAGGCGGCACCGTGCCGCTGTCGGCGTGCATTATCGCGTTCAACGAGGCGGCCCGCATCGGCGACTGCCTGGCCTCGCTGGCGTTCTGCGACGAGATCGTGGTGGTGGATTCCGGCTCCACCGACGGCACGGTGCAGCTGTGCGAGGCCGCTGGCGCGCGCGTGCTGCAGCGGCCGTTCGACGGCTTCCGCAGCCAGAAGCAGTTCGCGGTGGAGCAGGCCCGCCATGACTGGGTGCTGTGCCTGGACGCGGACGAGCGGGTCAGCCCGGAGCTGCGCGAATCGATCCTGGCCGCGCGCGCGACCGGCTTCGCCGGCGCGGCCGGCTACCGCTTCCCGCGGCTGTCGGACTACTTCGGCCGCTTCCTGCGCCACGGCAACGCCTACCCGGACCGGGTGCTGCGCCTGTTCGACCGCCGCCGCGGCGGCTGGCGCGGCCAGCGCGAGATCCACGAGGCCGCAAGCGTCGACGGCCCGGTGCGCACCCTGCGCGGCGACCTCATCCACTATCCCTACCGCTCGCTGGAGCAGCAGCTGGCCAAGACCCAGCGCTACGCAAGGATGATGGCCGAGCACGAGTTCGCGCGCGGCAAGCGCGCGTCCTGGACCAAGCTGGTGCTGTCCCCGGCGTGGCGCTTCTGGCGCGGCTACGTACTGCGCGCCGGCTTCCTCGACGGCTGGCGCGGCCTGGTCTACGCCTACGTGCGCGCCAACTACGTGCGGCAGAAGGCGATCATGCTGTGGCTGCTGCAGCACGGACAGCCGGTGGCCGATCCGCCGCGCGAATGACTCCCCTCTCCCTGCGGAAAGAGGGCGTGGGGTGGAGGGCCCGTGCCGCTTTGGGCGGTAGAGGGGGGGTCAGCGCGGCGGCGCGGCCAGCTCGCGTGCGTCGAGGTAGCCGTCGCCGTTGGCATCCTGGCGCGCGAAGCGCTCGGCCAGGCGGCGGCGGTGTTCCTCCAGGCTGATCGGCCGGCCCTTGCCGCCGGGCTGCTCGGCCGGGGAGAGCACGCCGTCGCCGTCGCGGTCCATGCGCTCGAAGGCATAGCCCATCCAGGCCACGTACTCCTCCTGCGAGACCCGGCCGTCGCCATCGCTGTCCATGCGCGCCAGGTACTCGGAGGTACGCTCGACCTGGGCGCCGGCCGCGCCGGCGAAGGCCAGCAGCGCCCATGGCAACAGGCCCGGGCGGGTACGCCCGGGCCTGCGGCAGGCAAGGCGCGACGGGCGCTGCATCAATGCGCCAGGGCGTAGCCCTTCAGCCGCATCGAATACTCCTGCAGCGCGCGGATGCCGGAGGCCTCGGCCTCCTGGCACCAGGCCTGCAGCTGGCGCAGGCGCTCGGCGGCGTCGTTGCTGCGCGCTTCCAGCACCTCGGCCAGGCGCGCGCGGTATTCGACCAGGGCCTTGATCCGCGGGCGCTGCTGCACCCATTGCTGCAGCTGCTCGCGGGCGTCGGGCTTGAGCCAGCGGCCATCGTCGACCAGGCCGCGACGCATGCGCCGCGGCAGCAGCTCGCGCATGCGCGCGCCGGCGGCGGCGGCTTCCTCGCGCAGGGCCGGCATCAGCACGTTGCGGCGGTAGTCGGTCATGGCCTGGAAGCGGTGCGACAGCAGCGCGCGCAGGGTCTCGGTGTCCGGCACGGCGATGTTGGGGCGGATGTCCAGGCTCGGCGCGACGCGCAGCACCTTGGCCAGGCCCAGCTTCTCCAGGCCCTTGATCGCGGCCCAGCCGATGTCGAATTCCCAGCGGCGCATCGAGAAGCGCGCCGAGGACGGGAAGGCGTGGTGGTTGTTGTGCAGCTCCTCGCCGCCGATCCAGAACGCCCACGGGGTGAGGTTGGTCGAGGTGTCGGAGGATTCGAAGTTGCGGTAGCCCCACCAGTGGCCCAGGCCGTTGACCACGCCGGCGGCCCAGAACGGGATCCAGGCCATCTGGATCGCCCACATGGCGATGCCCGGCAGGCCGAACAGGGTGAAGTTCACCAGCAGCAGCAGGGTCGGGCCGAGGTTGGCGTGCGGGGTGTACAGGTGGCGCTCGATCCAGTCGTCCGGCGCGCCCTTGCCGTACTGCTCGATGCTGGCGCGGTCACGGCGGGCCTCGCGGTACAGCTCCACGCCCTCCCAGAACACCTTGCCGATGCCGCGGGTCTGCGGGCTGTGCGGGTCTTCCTCGGTCTCGACCTTGGCGTGGTGCTTGCGATGGATGGCCACCCACTCGCGGGTGATCATCGAGGTGGTCAGCCAGGTCCAGAAGCGGAAGAAATGGGCGATGGCGGGATGGAAGTCCACGCCGCGGTGGGCCTGGCTGCGGTGCAGGTAAAGGGTGACGGAGAAGATCGTCAGCTGGGTGAAGACCAGCAGCACGGCCAGCAGGCCAAGCCAGCCGAGGCCGACAACGCCGGAAGTGAGGAACTGGATAACGGAATCGGACATCGCCGGTGGGACTCGCGGTAGCGGAACGGACCGGACCAGGGTCCGGCCGGGACATGATGGGCCCTCCTCCGGCAAACTTCATCCTGCACCGCACGGTCCGCGTCCTGGCGGCTGCTGCCGTTCAGGAAACATCGACATGTCCGCATCCTCCCCCCTGGCCCAGACCGCCCCCCTGCCGCCGCTGATCGAACTGGACCGCGCCAGCGTGGTGCGCGGCCAGGTGAAGGTCCTCGACAGCCTGTCCCTGCGCATCGACCAGGGCGACCACACCGCCATCCTCGGCCCCAACGGCTGCGGCAAGTCCACCCTGATCAAGCTCATCACCCGCGAGCTGTACCCGCTGGCGCGCGCCGGCGAGGCCCCGGTGCGGGTGCTGGGGCAGGCGCGCTGGCAGGTGGACCGGCTGCGTTCGCAGCTGGGCATCGTCACCGGCGACTTCGGCGCCACCCTGGCCGGCCTGGACGGGCTGAGCGTCGAGGACGCGGTGCTGGGCGGGCTGTTCGCCAGCTTTGCCCTGCCGCCGTTCAGGGAAATCGAGGACCACCAGCGCGAGCGCGCCGCCGAGGCGCTGGAGCGCGCCCATGCCCTGCCCCTGCGCCGCCGCTGCTACGCCGAGCTGTCGGCCGGCGAGCAGCGCCGGGTGCTGATCGCCCGCGCCCTGGTCAACCGCCCGCAGGCCCTGCTGCTGGACGAGCCCAGCACAGCGCTGGACCTGGTCGCCCGCGGCCACCTGCTGGCAAGCCTGCGTGGCCTGGCCCGCGAGGGGGTGACCCTGGTCCTGGTCACCCACCACGTCGAGGAAATCGTGCCGGAGATCGGCCGGGTGGTGCTGATGCAGGGCGGGCGCATCGTCGGCGACGGCGCACCGGCGGACATGCTGACGGGCGAGCGCCTGTCGCAGGTGTTCGGCGGCCCGGTGCGGGTCTGGCAGGACCACCAGGAGGACGGGGTCCGCTACCTGGCGGCGGCGGGCTGAGGCCATGCCCGAGCTGCCCGAGGTCGAGACCACCCGCCGCGGCCTGGCCCCGCACGTGGAGGGCCGGCGGGTCACCGCGGTGACCCTGCGCCGTCCGGACCTGCGCTGGCCGATCCCGCCGGAGGTCGCCCGCGAGCTGCCCGGGCGCCGCATCGCCGCGGTGCGGCGCCGCGCCAAGTACCTGCTGCTGGATACCGACGCCGGCGACAGCGCCCTGCTGCACCTGGGCATGTCCGGCATGTTGCGCGTGCTGCCGTCCGGAACGCCGGTGAACGTCCACGACCACGTCGACATCGGCCTGGACTCGGGCCGGGTACTGCGCTTCACCGATCCGCGCCGCTTCGGCTGTCTGCTGTGGCAGCCGGCCGGCACCGTGCACGAGCTGCTGCAGGGCCTGGGCCCCGAGCCGCTTTCCGGCGACTTCGACGGCGACTGGCTGTATGCGCGCAGCCGCGGCCGCAGCGCGCCGGTGAAGGCGTTCCTGATGGACCAGCGGATCGTGGTGGGCGTGGGCAACATCTACGCCGCCGAGAGCCTGTTCCGCGCCGGCATCTCGCCGCTGCGCGCGGCCGGCAAGGTTTCCCGCGCCCGCTACGTGGCCCTGGCCGACGCGGTGAAGGAGATCCTGGCCCACGCCATCACCCGCGGTGGCACCACCCTGCGCGACTTCCTCAACCCCGACGGCGCGCCCGGCTACTTCGAGCAGGAGCTTTCGGTCTACGGCCGCGGCGGCCTGCCCTGCCCGGCCTGTGGCAGCGTGCTGCGCGAGGCCAGCATCGGCCAGCGCACGAGCGCCTGGTGCCCGCGCTGCCAGCGCTGAAGGCGCGGCCAGCAAGCCCGTGGCGGCAGGCCGCTGCCGGCCGCGGCCAGGGAGGCTGCCCGCCTGCCGGCCCGGCCGTGGTCCTGCCGGCCAGCCGGTGTTGCCGTTTGCTGAACAGGGGGAAGCCGCGCCAGCCATGGCCCGCGGCGGGTGCTTAAGATGACGCGCCCCTTCCCACTCCGATCGCGCCCATGCACCGACGCCAGTTCCTGGGCCGCACGGCCGCCATGCTTGCCGCCGCGGGCCTGCCGCTTCCGCTGCTGACCGCCGCGGCCGCGCCGCTGCCGCTCGGCCAGCGCCACCCCTTCGACTACGCCTGGCTCAAGGGCCATGCCCGCGCCCTGGCCGGACGTCCCTACCAGCCGCGCAGCGAGTCGCTGCCACCGTCGGTGGCGGCGCTGGACTGGGACCAGTACCAGTCGATCGGCTTCCGCCAGGACCACGCGCTGTGGGGCGACCTGCCCGGCTCGCGCTTCCAGGCCAAGTTCTTCCACCTGGGCCTGTACTTCAAGCGGCCGGTGCGCATGTTCGAAGTGGCCGGCGGCCAGGCGCAGGAACTGGCCTACGACCCGGGCATGTTCGACTACGGCCGCAGTGGCCTCGACGGCAAGCGCCTGCCGAAGGACCTGGGTTTCGCCGGCTTCCGCCTGAACTCGCCGGACGACGTGCGCCGCGACTGGGCCGCGTTCCTCGGCGCCAGCTATTTCCGCGCGGTTGGCGCGAGCATGCAGTACGGCCTGTCCGCGCGCGGCCTGGCGATCGACACCGGCATGCCGCGCCCGGAGGAATTCCCCGACTTCACCGCATTCTGGCTGGAACGCCCGCAGCCGGGCTCGGAGACCCTGGTGGTCTACGCCCTGCTGGATTCGCCCAGCGTCGCCGGCGCCTACCGCTTCGCGATCACCAGGGGCGAGCCGCTGGTGATGGACGTGGACGCGGCGCTGTACCCGCGCAAGGAGATCGAGCGGCTGGGCATCGCCCCGGCGACCAGCATGTACCAGGTCGGCGAGAACGACCGCCGCATGGGCTGGGACTGGCGCCCGGAGATCCACGACAGCGACGGGCTGGCCATGCACACCGGCAGCGGCGAGTGGATCTGGCGTCCGCTGGGCAACCCCGAGCACCTGCGCTTCAACGCCTTCGCCGACGACAACCCGCGCGGCTTCGGCCTGCTGCAGCGCGACCGCGAGTTCGACCACTACCAGGACGACGGCGTCTTCTACGAGAAGCGCCCGAGCCTGTGGGTGGAACCCAAGCACGGCTGGGGCCGCGGCTCGGTGCAGCTGGTGGAGATCCCCACCGTCGACGAGACCTTCGACAACATCGTCGCGTTCTGGAACCCGGAGGCCAGGCCGCAGCCGGGCCAGGAGCTGCTGTTCGGCTACCGCCTGTTCTGGGGCGCGCACCCGCCGGCGCGGCCGCCGCTGGCCGAATGCGTGGCCACCCGCACCGGCCTGGGCGGGGTGGTCGGCAGGAAACGCGAGTACTTCTCCTGGCGCTTCGCGGTGGACTTCGCCGGCGGCGAGCTGGCGGCACTGGCCACGGCCAACGCCGAGGTCGAGGCGGTGGTGGAGACCAGCCGCGGCCGCCTGGAGACCATCTCCGCCCGCCCGCAGCACGCGATCAAGGGCTACCGCGCCATGTTCGACGTGGTGCCGCCGGACGAGTCCACCACCCAGATCGACATCCGCCTGTACCTGCGGCACAAGGGCCGCGCCCTGACCGAGACCTGGCTGTACCAGTGGAATCCGCCGGCGCCGGCGCAGCGGGTGCTTTACTGAGCCGCCAGGAAGGCGTCACAGACGGGTCGTCAAGACAAACAGGACCACCAGGACAAAGATCACCACGCCGACGATTTCCCACCCCGAGGCGGGGAAATCCTGGTAGGTATGGCCACAGAACGGGCAGATGGAGCGCTTGGGCACCGGGGTCCAGCTGCCGCGGGAATGCAACAGCGGCGGGCCGGTGATGATCCGCGGCACCATGCGCCGCTGGCAGTTGGTGCACACCACCCGGTCGTCCCCGGCGCCGGAGACCGTACGGGAGATGATCCGCACCCCTGCTGCGCGGGGGCCCTTGCGGCCCTCGCGGTGCTCGAATGAAACCGAATCGCCCTTGCCTGGCAGATCGGCACCGGCTACGTCGCGTACGCCGAAGTACCGCTCCACGCCGTCATCGCCATGGATGAAGCCATAGCCCTTGTCGGCGGAAAACCACTTGACCTTTCCTTCCATGCCGGGATGCGAATGCGATTACTGGGGCCACACCCAGGCGCTCCCGGGTTACGCCTGCGGCGCGAGGCGGATTCTGGCATGGCGCGGCCACCTGGCACTGCGAACCAGGCCACACCCCAAGCGTGGCAGGTCGCAAGTCAGCGCAAGGTGCCAGAACGCCCGTTACAGCAGCGGCGCCTGCAGCGGCTCGATCAGGCCTTCGCCGCGCATGACCTTCTTGAACTCCGGGCGGCTGACCGAGACGTAGCGCTCGTTGCCGCCGATCTCCACCTGCGGGCCGTCCTGCACCGCGCGGCCCTGTGCGTCCACGCGCACGTTCATGGTCGCCTTCTTGCCGCTGTGGCAGATGGTCTTGATCTCCTGCAGCTCGTCGGCCCAGGCCAGCAGGTACTGGCTACCCTCGAACAGCTCGCCGCGGAAGTCGGTGCGCAGTCCGTAGCACAGCACCGGGATGTGCAGGCGGTCCACCACCTCGCTCAGCTGCCAGACCTGGGCCCGGGACAGGAACTGGGCCTCGTCCACCAGCACGCAGCCGAGCCGGCCGTGGGCAGCGATGTCCGCCTCCACCAGCCGCTCCAGGTCGGTGTCGCGGTCGAACGGCGTGCCCTCGGCGCGCAGGCCGATGCGCGAGGCCACCACCCCGCCGCGGCCGCCGCGGTCGTCCAGGCGCGGGGTCAGGATCAGCGTGCGCATGCCGCGTTCGCGGTAGTTGTACGCCGACTGCAGCAGCGTGGTGGTCTTCCCGGCGTTCATCGCCGAGTAGTAGAAGTAGAGCTTTGCCATCGGCGGATTTTACGGCCTGCGCGGCCCCGGCACCCAGGCCAGCGCGCGGCGGGCCGGCGCGGCGGCACCCGCCGCCGGGGGCGCGGGGCAACCGGCCGCCGCCCCCGGGCCCGGCACCGGGTAGAATGCCCCGCCCGTTACACCGTTCCTGCCGTGCTCAATCCCCAGCAACGCGCCGCCGTACTGCATGACCAGGGTCCTCTGCTCGTGCTGGCAGGTGCCGGCAGCGGCAAGACCCGCGTCATCGTCGAGAAGATCGCCCACCTGATCGGTTCCGGGCGCTACCCGGCGCGGCGCATCGCGGCCATCACCTTCACCAACAAGTCGGCGAAGGAAATGCGCGAGCGCGTGGCCAAGCGCATCAGGGGCGACGCCGCCGACGGCCTGACCATCTGCACCTTCCACGCCCTGGGCCTGAAGTTCCTGCAGATCGAGCACGAGGCCGCCGGGCTCAAGCGCGGCTTCTCGATCTTCGACGCCGACGACGCCGCCGCCCAGGTCAAGGACCTGATGCCGGGGGCCAAGCCGGACTCGGTCGAGGACGCGCGCAACCTGATCTCGCGGGCCAAGAACGCCGGGCTGTCGCCGGAGCAGGCGCTGGCCATGGCCCGCTCCACCCGCGAGATGGAGGCGGCCAAGCTGTACGCGCGCTACCAGGCGCGGCTGTCCACCTTCAACGCGGTGGACTTCGACGACCTGATCCGGCTGCCGCTGCAGATCCTGGAGAGCAACGAGGAGGTCGTCCGCGCCTGGCGCGAGCGCATCGGCTACCTGCTGGTGGACGAATGCCAGGACACCAACGACGCCCAGTACCGGCTGCTGCGCGCGATCGCCGGCCCGGCCGGCAACTTCACCTGCGTGGGCGACGACGACCAGAGCATCTACGCCTGGCGCGGCGCCAACCCGGAAAACCTGCTGCAGATGGAGAAGGACTATCCGCAGCTGAAGGTGATCAAGCTGGAGCAGAACTACCGCTGCTCCAACCGCGTGCTGCGCGCGGCCAACGCCCTGATCGCGCACAACCCGCACGTGCACCTGAAGAAGCTGTGGAGCGACCAGGCCGACGGCGAGCGCATCCGGGTATGGGAGTGCCGCGACAACGAGCACGAGGCGGAGAAGGTCGCCGGCGAGATCGCGTTCCTGCACGAGGCCAGGCAGGTGCCGTGGAACGAGTTCTGCATCCTGTTCCGCAGCAACCACCAGTCGCGCCCGCTGGAAAAGGCGCTGCAGCTGCTGCGCGTGCCCTACCACCTGACCGGCGGCACCGCGTTCCTGGAGCGCCAGGAAGTGAAGGACGCGCTGTCCTGGCTGCGGGTGATCGCCAACCCGGACGACGACGCCGCCTTCCTGCGCGCGGTGCAGTCGCCCAAGCGCGAGGTCGGCGCCACCTCGCTGGCGCGCCTGGCCGAGCTGGCCGCCAGCAAGCACATGCCGCTGTCGCGCGCGGCCCAGGCCATGGGTGCGCTGCAGCAGCTGCCGCCGCGCGCGGCCAACGGCCTGCGCGCGTTCAACGACGCCATCGCCGACCTGCGCGAGCACTCGGCGAAGCTGAGCGCGGCCGACCTGGTGCGGCGCCTGGCCGAGAAGTCCGGCCTGCTGGCCGAGCTGCGCGCGCAGTGCAAGGACGAGGCCTCGTTCGAGCGGCGCAAGGCCAACCTCGAGGAGCTGGCCGAATGGTTCGAGGGCGGCCCGCGCGGCGCCAACGCCGGCGACCTGGCCGCGCAGCTGGCGCTGCTGTCGCGCAACGACAAGGACGACGGCGGCAACCAGGTGCGGCTGATGAGCCTGCACGCGGCCAAGGGCCTGGAGTTCGGCTACGTGTTCATCGTCGGCTGCGAGGACGGCACCCTGCCGCACGACGCCGCGCTGGAGGAAGGCTCGCTGGAGGAGGAGCGGCGCCTGATGTACGTGGGCATCACCCGCGCCAAGCAGCGCCTGTGGCTCAGCTACAGCCGGGAGACCCGGCGCTTCCGCGAGAAGGTGCGGCTCAAGCCCAGCCGTTTCCTCGACGAACTGCCGGCCGAGGAGCTGCAGCGCGACGGCGCCGACCCGGTGGCCGACGCCGAGCGCAAGAAGGAACGCGCCAGCGCGGGTTTCGCCGCGATCCAGGCGCTGCTGGACGACTGAGCCCGGCGGCTGCCGTCGGCCTCAGTCCCACTCCATCCGGTACCAGGCCGAGGCCTGCTGCCCCGGCTGCAGCCGCGGCGCGCCGAGGTTGAAGGCGTCGGCCGGGCCGGTCTGCGGCTCCACGCAGGTCGCATGCGCGGTGCCGTCGTACACCACCCAGTGGTCGCAGTTGGAGGACAGGCGCAGGACCTGGCCGCCCCGGTGCAGCACCACCGGCGCGGTGTTGATGAAGCAGTCGTCCCACGGCGGCGGCGCCGGCGCCACCAGCGGCAGGGTGGCGATGTGGCTCTCGTCGCGCGGGTACATCGCGCTGGGCGCGAACTCCAGCCGCTCCGGCTTGCGGAACCAGGGGTGCCAGCCGAAGGTCAGCGGCATCGCCCGCGCGCCGGCGCTCACCGCCAGCTCCAGCAACAGCGCGCGCGGCTCCAGCACGATGCGCTGGCGGGCATGGCCGCCGAACGGCCAGCGCCCGTCGTGCGGCAACTCCAGCGCCAGTTCCAGCCCGTGCTGCGACTGCGCGACCACCTGCCAGGGCATGACGAAGCCGACGCCGTGGATGGCGTGGCCGCCGAGGTTGCGCGGCAGCTGGTACGCCTGGCCCTCGAACGGGAAACGGCCGTCGCGGACGCGGCCGCACCACGGCACCATCGGGTACGAGCCCCAGGCGATGGCCGCGTCCGAACCGTACTCGCCGTAGCCGACCAGCTGCTCGACGCCGTCCACCCGGATCTGGGCGACGCGGCCGCCGGCCGCCGGCGCCACGTCGATCGAGACGGCGCCGTGGGCGAGGGTCAGCAGTGGGCCGGGGGGCAGCTCGGTGAGCGGCCCCGGGAACGCGGCCTCAGCTGCCATACGGGTGCAGGGTGCGGATGCTGCCGTCGGCCTCGTAGTGCAGCTCGCTGACCTTGATCGAGCGCAGGTGGGTCACGCCGCCGGACAGCACGGAGTCGTGGTAGTACAGCCACCACTTGCCGCCGAACTCCACGATCGAGTGGTGCGTGGTCCAGCCGACCACCGGGGTGAGGATCACGCCGCGGTAGGTGAACGGACCGTACGGATTGTCGGCCGTGGCATAGCACAGCTGGTGGGTGTTGCCGGTGGAGTACGACAGGTAGTACGTGCCGTTGTACTTGTGCATCCACGGGCCTTCGAAGTAGCGGCGCGCGTGGTCGCCGGCCTTCAGCGGCCGGCCGGCCTCGTCGAGGATCACGACCTCGCGCGGGGCCTCGGCGAACTGCTTCATGTCCGCAGACAGGCGCGCCACGCGGGCGCCCAGCGCCGGCTCGTCGTCGCCCGGCTCCTCGTGCGCGGCGTCGTAGCGGTTGTCGCGGTACTTCTGCAGCTGTCCGCCCCACAGGCCGCCGAAGTACATGTAGTACTCGCCGTCGTCGTCGCCGAACACCGCCGGGTCGATCGAATAGCTGCCCTTGATCGCCTCCGGCTCCGGCTTGAACGGGCCCTCCGGGCGGTCGCCGACGGCCACGCCGATCTGGAAGATGCCGTCGGCGCGCTTGGCCGGGAAGTAGAAGTAGTACTTGCCGTCCTTGCAGGCCGCGTCCGGGGCCCACATCTGCTTGGCCGCCCATGGCACGTCCTTCACGTGCAGGGCCACGCCGCAGTCCTCGGCCGGGGCGTCCGGGGAGGCCTGGCGGAAGACGTGGTAGTCCTCCATCTGGAAGTGGCCGCCGTCGTCGTCGAACGCGGCGCCGGTCTCGATGTCGTGCGAGGGATAGATGTACAGCTTGCCCTCGAACACGTGGGCCGAGGGGTCGGCGGTGTAGATGTGGGTCACCAGCGGCTGGGAGATGGCCTTGCCGGCCAGTTCCTTCAGCTCCGCCTCGGTGTATTCGCGGTCGGCCATTTCTCTCTTTCCCTTGTTGCTTGCGGCGGATCGGTCAGGCGGCCTGGGCGACGCGGCGTTCGGCCAGTTCGCGCTCGATCAGCGACTCCATCGGCTTGTTGATCTTGTAGAAGAACAGCAGCGCCACCGCCGCCAGGAACGGCAGCGAGCAGTACAGGCTGACCGACAGGCGGATGCCGTCGACGGTTTCCGGGGCCTGCGCCGACAGGTCGGCGTTGTAGCCGTGGTGGGCGAGGATGCCGGCGACCAGCGCGCCGCCCACGCTCAGGCCCACCTTCAGGCCGCACAGGATGGCCGAGAAGATGATCGCGGTGGCGCGGCGGTGGTTCTTCCACTCGGAGTAGTCGGCCACGTCGGCCACCATCGCCCACAGCAGCGGGATGGTGACGCCGTAGAAGAAGCCGTGGCAGATCTGCGCCAGGAACACCAGGCCGATGCGCTGCGGCGGGATCACGTAGAAGGCCAGCATGAACAGCGTGGACAGCAGCAGGAACACGCCGAACACGTCGCGCTTGCCGAAGCGGTCGGCCAGCTTCTTGGAGAAGCCGATGCCGACCACCATCAGGATGATGCCGCCGGCGTTGAACAGGCCGAACGCCGCGGTGGTGGCGTCCTCCGGCAGCTGGAAGCCCGCCAGGCCCATGCCGGTCAGCGCCGAGTTGATCCCGCCCAGCAGGGCGTAGAAGCCGATGCCGTGCAGGAAGCGCGCCATCGACGGCTCGTCGAGGTAGTACTCGAAGTAGTAGACGTAGGTGCCGCCCTTCAGCGCCAGGGTGGTGAACACCAGGATGGTCACCAGCAGCAGGATCAGCCACGGCCGGTTGGCGACCAGGTCGGCCAGGTCCTGGCGCAGCGGGGTCTTCTGCTCCTGCGCCGGCACCACGCGCTCGCGGGTGGTGAGGAAGGTGACCAGGAAGAACACGGTGCCGACCACGGCGAACAGCAGCATGGTGTTCTGGAAGCCCTGCACGCGGTCGCCGTCGCCGAGGATCAGCACCAGCGGCAGCAGCAGCGACTGCACCACCAGCTGCGCGATCATCACCGCCACGAAGCGGTAGGCCGACAGGCTGTTGCGCTGGCCCATGTCGCCGGTGAGCACGCCGCTGAGCGCCGAGTACGGCAGGTTGTTGGCCGCGTACACCAGCACCAGCAGGGTGTAGGTGGTGGCGGCGTAGATCACCTTGCCCTGCGGGCCGAGGTCCGGCGTGGTGAACGCCAGCAGCGAAAGCACGCCGAACGGGATCGCGGTGAACAGGATCCACGGCCGGAACTTGCCCCAGCGGCTGTGGGTGCGGTCGGCCAGCACCGCCACCAGCGGGGTGAACACGAACGCACCGAGCATGCCGACCACGAAGATGATGGTCGCCGCCGTCGCCGCGGGGATGCGGTAGATGTCGGTGTAGAAGAACGCCAGGAACGTCATCAGCGTCTGGAAGATCAGGTTGGCCGCCAGGTCTCCCAGGCTGTAGCCGACCTTCTCGCGTACGGTAAGGATCTCGCTGTGGCTGCTCATGCGTCCCCGGCTCGGATGCTGGATTGGAAGGTGGAAGATGCCACCCGGACTGTCTCCCCGGATGGGTGGCGGGTGCGTGCCCATTGCACGTTACCGCTACCATCGGGCTCGAAGCATACCCGAAAGGAAGGCTTGTGCCGGCCTGTCCGCGCAGGCATTGCTTGACCGCTCATGCGGCGCTTCCGCGCGGGCCTGGCGGACGCGCGCAAAAGCCTTGTTTCCAAGGGTTTTCCGCCCCCGGAAAGGACGCGGCCCACGCCGGCGCCGGAGCGCCGGGTGGGCCGCAATCCTTACTGCAGTGCAGCAATCAGAACGTGCCGCGGATGCCCACGGTGACGGTCCGGCCCGGGTCGTACAGGTCGTTCACCGCGTTCGGGAACGCGAAGTACGAACGGCGCTCCTCGCCGGTCAGGTTCAGCACGTTGAAGGTCAGCTGCGGCTGGGTCCTGATGTTCTTCAGCGTGTAGCTGGCCGACAGGTCGAGCTGGCCGCGGTCCTCGCCGTAGATCTGCGCGAACGGGATGCCCTGCTGGTTCGGACCGGTGCCGGTGGCGCCCTCGGTCCAGGTGTAGGACAGGCGCACCGAGGCGACCTCGTTCTCCCAGTAGGCGGTGGCGTTCCACAGCGACGGGGCGACGCCGTAGACGTTGTTGGACAGCGCCTCCGCGTCGCGGCCCAGGGTCTTGATGTCCAGCTTGGTGTAGTTGGCCATGATGCCCAGGCCTTCCAGCACCACGCTCAGCGGCTGCACCCAGATCGCCTCCCAGCCGCGGATCTCCAGCTCGGCGTCGGCGTTGACCTGCTGCTGCACGTTGACCGTGGCCACGTCCGGGCCGCCGCGCGAGTTGATCGCCTGCTGCTGCGACTCGACCAGGTCCTCGAACGGAATGCCCAGGCTGCGGAACGGACGGGTGGTCACGCCCTGGTAGGTGTAGCCCTCCACGCGCTTGTTGAAAAAGGTCAGGCCGACGAAGCCCTCGGCCCCGGTGTACCACTCGCCACCGATGTCGAAGTTGGTGGAGATGTACGGGGTCAGGTCCGGGTTGCCCTGGTTGGCCACCTGCGCCGAGATGTCGGTGAAGGTGGTCGCCGGCAGCATGGAGCTGGGGTTCGGGCGGGTCATGGTGCGCGAGGCCGAGGTGCGCAGCACCACGTTGTCGGCCACGTCCCAGGCGGCGCTGAACGAAGGCAGCCACTCGGAGTAGTCGCCGTCCAGGGTCTGCCAGAAGCGGTTGCCGCCGATGGTCACCGGGCCGCTGATCTCCTGGTCGGTGGTCACGTAGCGCACGCCGAAGTTGTAGCGCAGGCCGCGGTTCATGATCTCCGACTCGCCGTTGACCATGACGTAGGCCGCCTTGGTGGTCTCGTCGAAGCCGCCGGTGGAGCCGCCGGTGTTCGGGCCGGCCGCCTCGTCCGCCGCGTCGCGGTACTGGGCGTAGTTGGTGTCGCGCATGAAGCGCTTGTAGTCCACCGAGACGAAGCCCGCCGGGCCCGGCACGATGTAGTCGGCCAGCCTGGCGTCGTCGACCAGGTCGAAGGCGTACGGCTGCCAGCCGCTGCCGGTGTCGCCGAAGCCCTGGATGCGGCGCTTGTTGTTGTCCCACGCCACGCCGAAGCTGACGTTGTTGCGGTCGTCACCCAGCTGCAGGTCGGCGCGGAAGCCGCTGGTCTCGGTGACGCGCTTCTCGTTCTGGGCCCACACGCGGCCGCCCTCCCAGGTCCAGCCCAGGTTGGGGTCGTTGAGGTCGATGTCGGTGGTCCAGCTCGGGATGCTGCCGTTGTTGGTGTACTGCAGCGTGGTGAACGGCGAGTTGAACAGGATCGTCGGCGACTCGCGGAACATCCAGCTGCGGCTGGCGTTGGCCTGCACGTCCAGCTTGATGTTCTGGTCGGCGCCGAACCAGAAGGTCGCGCCCGGGGTCACGTGCCAGTACTTGACGTCCTCGACGTACGGGCGCGCTTCCAGGAAGAACTGGGCGTTGGTGAAGGTGGCGCTGGTGACGACGTTGTTCGCGTCCAGCTGCATGTCCAGCGGGATGATCGCGCCGTTGCGGCCCACCAGGTTCATGTCCAGGCGCTGGTTGGTGCGGTGTACGTCGGTGTACAGCACGTCGACGTAGGCCTCGACGCTGTCGTTCGGACGCCACTGCACCGAAGCCAGGAAGGCATCGCGGTCGCGGTCGCCGGACATGTGCACCGGACGGCCCAGGCGCGGGATCAGCGCTTCGCCGATCTGCGCGGCGGACAGGCCCGGGTTGTTGGCCTCCAGCCACGCGGCGTCGATCGCCTGGCCCGGGGTCAGGCCGGCGGCGATGGTGGCGGCGTTGTTCGGCACCACGTCCGGGATGCGCCAACCGTTACCACCGGTGACATTGCACGGCTGGCCGAGGGCCGGGAAGGCGGCCGGGTCGCCGCCGCTGCCGCACTGGGCGTTGGTCAGGTTCGGGTTGGTCCAGCCGATGGTCTCGTAGCCCTCCACGCCCAGCTTGCCGCGCTGCGAGGTCACGCCGGCCAGCACGCCGAAGGTGCCGTCGGCGTTGGTCCAGGAGCCGATCAGGGTGCCGCGCGGGCTGGCCTTCTCGCTGTTGTCGTTGTAGTCGGCCTGCAGCGAGTAGGTCAGGTGGGTGCCCGGCATGTCGAACGGGCGCATGTTGCGCATGTCGATCACGCCCGCGGCGCCACCTTCCGGCAGGTTCGCGGTCGGCGACTTGTAGACCGTCAGCTGGTTGAAGAACTCGGTCGGGAAGATGTTGAGGTCGACCTCGCGGTTCTGGTTGGTCGCATCCAGGCCGATCGAGGCGGTCGCCACCGAGGCGCCGTTGATGGTGGTCTTGGTGAAGCTGTTGGGCAGGCCGCGGATGGCGACGTTCAAGCCCTCGCCGTTGACGTCGCGGTTGAGCTGGATGCCGGGCACGCGCGACAGCGACTCGGCGATGTTGGTGTCGGGGAACTTGCCGATGTCCTCGGCGAAGATCGAATCGGTGAAGCCGGTGGAGTCACGCTTGGCTTCGGTCGAGTACTGCAGGCTCTGGCGGAAACCGCGCACGGTCACCGTGTCGAGCTGGACGGCCTGCTCATCCTGGCCGGCCTCGTTGTCCTGCGCGATGGCGCCGCCGCTGGCAAGCGCCAGGCACAGCAGGCCCAGGGCGCGCGACAGTTCTGTCTTGCAAGGCTTCTTCACCGTACTCCCTCCCGTTTCTGGTGGCCGGCGGCGCGACTCAAGGGGGTGCCGCAGTCCACCGGTGTCTTTCGCTGATTGGTATGTGGGTTCCGCTACCGGGCGATATCAGTTTGAAATCGATGATACCGGTCCCATGAGCGGCGGCGATGGTAGCGCCCGCTGAAAACCGTACGCAAGCGCGTGTTGGCTGAATGCGCGGATGTTGCAGCGCACGATGAAAAGCGCTGTTTTTCAAGGGACTTTTGCGGGCTCGGGATGACAGCGCTGACATCCCTGTTTTTGCGGCCGGATGCCTTGGTGATGGTTATCCCGCTGTGTTAATGATACCGATATCAATGCGGTTCACTTTCGCGGGAGGGTTTATGCTGCGCTGCAGTAAAAGACATTTTGTGTTGCGTTGCAGCAGCGCGGTGCGCGGAGGTAACCGGTGAACAAGGCCAGCCCGGCCGCCGCCGGATCCATCGGTCGCTACCGCTGGCGCGTGTGCGCCATGCTGCTGGCGGCGACCACCATCAACTACATCGACCGCCAGGTGCTGGGCGTGCTGGCGCCGTTCCTGCAGCACGAGATCGGTTGGAGCGAGCTGGAGTACGGCTACATCGTCATCGCCTTCCAGGCCGCCTACGCGATCGGCCTGCTGTGCGCCGGCGCGGTGATCGACCGCTTCGGCACCCGCATCGGCTACGCGCTGGCGATCAGCATCTGGTCGCTGGCGGCAATGGGCCACGCGCTGGCGGCCAGCGTGCTCGGCTTCATCGTCGCGCGCTTCGCGCTGGGCCTGGGCGAGGCCGGCAACTTCCCGGCCGCGGTCAAGACCGTGGCCGAGTGGTTCCCCAAGCGCGAGCGCGCGTTCGCGGTGGGCATCTTCAACGCCGGCTCCAACATCGGCGCGATCGCCGCGCCACTGATGGTGCCGGTGGTGGCCGTGGCCTGGGGCTGGCAGGCGGCGTTCCTGTGCACCGGCGTGCTCAGCGCGACCTGGCTGGCGGTGTGGCTGGCGCGCTACCGCAGTCCGGAACAGCACCCGAAGCTGTCGCCGGCCGAGCTGGCGCACATCCGCTCCGACCCGCCGGAGTCCACGGTCAAGGTGCCGTGGCTGCGGCTGCTGCGCCACCGCCAGGCCTGGTCGTTCGTGGCCGCCAAGTTCATCACCGACCCGGTGTGGTGGCTGTTCCTGTTCTGGCTGGGCAAGTTCCTCGCCTCCAAGTACGGATTGTCGCTGGCCAAGATCGGCCCGCCGATGATCGTGGTGTACCTGATGGCCGATTTCGGCAGCATCGCCGGCGGCTGGCTGGCCGGGTGCTTCGTGCGCCTGGGCTGGAACCTCAACCGCGCGCGCAAGGGCGCGATGCTTGTGTGCGCGCTGTGCGTGGCGCCGGTGGCGCTGGTGACCCAGGTCGACAACCTGTGGCTGGCGGTGGGCCTGATCGGCCTGGCCATGGCCGGCCACCAGGGCTGGTCGGCCAACGTGCTCACCCTGCCCTCGGACATGTTCCCGCGCCAGACCGTGGCCTCGGTGGTGGGCATCGGCGGCTTCGCCGGCGCGGTGGGTGGCATGGCCATGTCGCTGTTCACCGGCGCGCAACTGCAGTCCACCGGCAGCTACGGCACGATCTTCCTGATCGCGGGCTCGGCCTACGTGGTCGCGCTGCTGGTGGTGCACCTGCTGGCGCCGCGCCTGGAACCGGCCCGTTTCGAACTCCCGCGCGCGCCCGGCTCCTGAGCCGGCGCGTGCCCCACTGACGCCGCGACCGGTGCCACGTGCGCCGGCCGCGGCCGCCGATGCGAGAGAGACGTTGATGACCAAGCGACACCTTGCCCTGCTGCTGGGCGCCGTGCTCCTGATCCCGGGCGCGGTGCTCGCGCGCCAGGACTGCCGCGCCCCGGCCGCGGTGTGCGAAGCCCGCAGCGCCGGCAGCCTGCCGCTGATCGAGCGCGGCACCCCGCTACCGGTGCTGGTGGACGAGGGCGACTTCGAGGCAGTGAAGCTGGCCGCCGAGGCGCTGCGCGGCGACCTGGCGGCGGTCGCGGGGCGGCCGGCGGCGGAGGCCGCCACGCCGAAGCTGGCGATCATCGCCGGCACCCTGGGCCGCAGCCCGCGGGTCGATCGCATCGTCCGCGAACACCGGATTGATACCGGTGGCGTAAGCGGCGTGTGGGAGGCCTACCTGCTGCAGGTGGTGGAGCGGCCGGAGCCGGGCATCGAGCGCGCCCTGCTGGTGGCCGGCGCCGATCGCCGCGGCACCGCCTACGGCCTGTACGAGCTGTCGCGCCGGATCGGCGTCTCGCCCTGGACCTGGTGGGCCGACGTGCCGCCGCCCAGGCGCGCCAGCCTGCACGTCGCGCCGGGCCGCTTCGTCGATGCGCCCAAGGTGCGCTACCGCGGCATCTTCATCAACGACGAGGACCCGGCCCTGGGCGGCTGGAGCAAGGCGACCTTCGGCGGCACCAACCACCAGTTCTACGAGCGCGTGTTCCAGCTGGTCATGCGCCACAAGGCCAACTTCCTGTGGCCGGCGATGTGGCTGCCGCGCGCGTTCTACGACGACGATCCGAAGAATGCGGAAGTCGCCGACGCCTACGGCGTGGTGATCGGCACCAGCCACCACGAGCCGATGATGCGCGCGCACGACGAGTGGTCGCGCTACGGCAAGGGCCCGTGGGACTACCGCCGCAACGCGCAGGTGCTGCAGGAGTTCTGGCGCGGCGGCGTGGAGCGCCTGCAGGGACGCGAGGCGGTCGTCACCCTGGGCATGCGCGGCGACGGCGACGAGCCGATGAGCGAGGAGACCGCCACCGCGCTGCTGGAGCAGATCGTGGCCGACCAGCGCCGGATCATCGGCGAGGCCACCGGCAAGCCGGTGGAGCAGGTGCCGCAGGTGTGGGCGCTGTACAAGGAAGTGCAGGACTACTACGACAAGGGCATGCGCGTGCCCGACGACGTCACCCTGCTGTTCGCCGACGACAACTGGGGCAACATCCGCCGCCTGCCCGACCCGGCCGACAAGCGCCCCGGCGGCTACGGCGTGTACTACCACTTCGACTACGTCGGCGGCCCGCGCAACTACAAGTGGCTCAACACCACCCAGGTCGAACGCGCCTGGGAACAGATGCGCCTGGCCTGGGCCCACGGCGTGGAGCGGCTGTGGGTGGTCAACGTCGGCGACATCAAGCCGCAGGAACTGCCGATCAGCGCCTTCCTCGACCAGGCCTGGGATCCGGACGCGGCCGACCTGGAATGGATCAGGACCTACCCGGCGCGCTGGGCGGCCGAGCAGTTCGGCCCGGCGCATGCGCAGGCCATCGGTGACATCCTCACCCGCTATACCCGGCTCAACGCGCGGCGCAAGCCGGAACTGATCGACGCCGCCACCTGGAGCCTGGTCCACGACCGCGAGGCCGGGCGCGTGCTGTCCGAATGGGATGCGCTGGTGGCGCAGGTGCAGGCACTGGCGCCGAAGATCCCGGCCAGCCATCGCGACGCTTGGTACCAGCTGGTCGAATACCCGGTGCTGGCCAGCGCCAACCTCAACCACCTGCACGTGGCGGTGGCGCGCAACCGGCTCTACGCCGCCCAGGGCCGCGCTTCGGCCAATGCCTGGGCCGAACAGGCACGCAAGCTGTTCGCCCGCGACGCCGAGCTGCAGCGCGTGTACGAGCAGGAGATCGCCGGCGGCAAGTGGATCCACATGATGAGCCAGCCGCGGATCGGCTATACCCACTGGCAGTCGCCGCCGCGCAACATCCTGCCGGCGCTGGCCAGCGTCGACGCGCCGGAAAAGGGCGTGACCGGCGTGGCGGTGGAAGGCGATCCGCTGGCCTACCCCGCCCTGCTCAAGGCCCCGCGCCTGCCGGAGCTGGATCCGGTCGCCGCCCCGACCCGCGAGGTGGTGGTGTTCAACCGCGGCCAGGCGCCGATCGCCTTCACCGCCACCAGCCGCGCGCCGTGGCTGAAGGTTTCCCCGGCTTCCGGCGAAGTGGCCGACGAGCAGCCGCTCAAGCTGGAAATCGACTGGGATGCCCTGCCGGAAGGCCGCCACGAGGGCGTGGTCTACATCCGTGGCCAGGACTGGACCGAAGTCTACGTAACCGTGCCGGTGCACAAGCCGCCGCAGCATCGCGGCGCGCGCGGCTTCGTCGAGGGCGACGGCGTGGTGGCGATCGAGGCCGAGCACTACGCGCGCGCGGTGCCGCCGCCCGGCGGGCGGTGGCAAGTGATCCCCAACCTGGGCCGCACCCTGTCGGCGGTCGCCGCCTGGCCGGCCACCGGCGAACCGCTGGTGCCCGGCGGCGACGGCGCGCGCCTGGAATACCCGGTGGTGATGCACGAGGACGGCGAGGTCGAGCTGCGCGTGCTGGTCTCGCCGACCCTGGACGTGCGCAACCGCGGCGGCCTGCGCTACGCGGTCTCGGTCAACGACGAGCCGCCGCAACTGGTCAACATCCGCCTGGATCCCAGCCCCGGCGATCCGGACTTCACCGCCTGGGAAGCGGCGGTGATCGACAACGTGCACGTGGCCCGTTCCCGCCACCGCGTGCGCGCCGGCGCCAACACGGTGAAGCTGTGGCTGGTCGATCCTGCGCTGGTGTTCCAGCGCATCGAGCTGGCGCGCCGGCCCATCCCCACCACCCTCGGACCCGCGGAAAGCGCGCGCCGCTGACGGCGCGCGTCCTCCACCCACCCGCATCGACACGGAAGATCCATGAGCACCACCGGCCGCCCGCTGCACCTGCACGAAGACCGCCTGTTCCCCTCCGATCCGACCCAGCGCGCGATCGCGCGCCGCCTGTATTCGCAGGTCGAGGGGCTGCCGATCATCAGCCCGCACGGGCATACCGACCCGGCCTGGTTCGCCGGCAACGCCAGCTTCGCCAACGCCACCGAGCTGCTGCTGGTGCCGGACCACTACGTGTTCCGCATGCTCTACAGCCAGGGCATCGGCCTGGACGCGTTGGGCATCCCCCGCGCCGACGGCAGCCGCGCCGCGGTCGACCCGCGCGAGGCCTGGCGCCTGTTCGCGCGCAACTTCCACCTGTTCCGCGGCACGCCCTCCTCGCTGTGGCTCAACCACGTGTTCCACGAGGTGTTCGGCCTGCGCGTGCGCCTGGACGCCGGTACCGCCGACCACTACTACGACACCATCACCGCCGCGCTGCAGGACGAGGCCTTCCGCCCGCGCGCCCTGTTCGAGCGTTTCGACATCGAGGTGATCGCCACCACCGAGGGGCCGCTGGACCCGCTGGTCCACCACCAGGCGATCCGCGACAGCGGCTGGAAGGGCAAGGTGGTGACCGCCTACCGCCCCGACGAGGTGGTCGATCCCGAGCACGAGGCGTTCGCCGCCGCGCTGGAACGCTTCGGCGCGATCACCGGCGAGGACGTGTACAGCTGGGACGGCTACCTGCGCGCGCACCGCAACCGCCGCGCCTTCTTCAGGTCGCTGGGCGCGACCTCGACCGACCACGGCCACGAGAGCGCGCTGACCGCGGACCTGTCGCGGGCCGAGGCCGAACGCCTGTTCGCGAAGATCCTCAAGGGCGGCTTCTCGCGCGAGGAAGCGGCGCTGTTCCGCGGCCAGGTGCTGACCGAGATGGCGGCCATGAGCCTGGACGATGGCCTGGTGATGCAGCTGCACCCGGGCTGCTACCGCAACCACAACCCGCTGCTGTTCGCCCGCCACGGCCGCAACGTCGGTGCCGACCTGCCGCTGGCCACCGACTACGTGCACGCGCTCAAGCCGCTGCTGGACCGCTTCGGCAACGAGCCCGGCTTCACCTTCATCCTGTTCACCCTCGACGAGAGCACCTACTCGCGCGAGCTGGGCCCGATGGCCGGCCACTACCCCTGCCTGTACCTGGGCCCGGCCTGGTGGTTCCACGACGCGCCGGAGGGCATGTGGCGCTTCCGCGAACAGACCCTCAGCACCGCCGGCTTCTACAACACCGTCGGCTTCAACGACGACACCCGCGCCTTCCTTTCCATCCCCGCCCGCCACGACGTGGCCCGCCGCATCGACTGCGCGGTGCTGGCCAAACTGGTGGCCGAGCACCGGCTGGACGAGGACGAGGCCGCGGAGGTCGCCGTGGACCTGGCCTACCACCTGCCCAAGCGCGCGTACAGGCTGTAACCCGCGCCGCGACGCCTCCCCGGCGCGCGGCGATCCCGTCGACCACCGGAGCCTGCCCATGATCCGTCCCCGCACCGCCCTGCTTGCCACCCTGGCCCTGGCCTGCGGCAACGTCCTGGCCGCACCGCAGACGCTCAGGGAGGCCTACCGCGACGACTTCCTGGTCGGCACTGCGGTCAACGACGCCATCGTCAGCGGCGAGGACGCGGCGCAGCAGGCGCTGGCGGTGCGGCACTTCAACGCCGTCACCCTGGAGAACTCGATGAAGGCCGAGGTCCTGCACCCGGAGCCGGGCAGGTGGGACTTCGAACGCGCCGATGCCTTCGTCGGGTTCGGCCGCAGACACGGCATGTTCGTCGTCGGCCACACCCTGGTCTGGCACAACCAGACCCCGGACTGGTTCTTCCAGGACGACGCCGGCAGGCCGGCGGACACGGCGACGATGCGCGGCCGCCTGCGCCAGTACATCCACACCGTGGCCGGGCGCTACGCCGGCAAGGTGCATGCCTGGGACGTGGTCAACGAGCAGATCGGCGAGGATGGCCGCTACCGCGATACCGCCTGGGTGCGCGCCTACGGCGGCGACGGCGATGCGCTGCTGCGCGACGCCTTCCGCTTCGCTTCCGAGGCCGCACCGGATGCCGAGCTGTACTACAACGACTTCAACGCCTGGCGCCCGGAGAAGGTGGCCGGCATCGTGCGCATGGTGGAGATGCTGCGGGCGCACGGCATCCGCATCGACGGCGTCGGCATCCAGGGCCACTGGGGCCTCAACTACCCCTCGCTCACCGAGATCGAGGCTGCCATCGACGCCTACCACGCCGCCGGGGTCAAGGTGATGGTCACCGAGCTGGACGTGGACGTGCTGCCGCTGACGAAGGAAGGCCAGATCATCGGCCAGTGCATGCTGCACCCGCAGTTCCAGCTGCCCGAGTTCAAGCGCTTCCTCGACCCGTACCGCGAAGGACTGCCGGACGAAGTGCAGCGCCAGCTGGCCGACCGTTACGCCGAGCTGTTCGCGCTGTTCCACCGCAAGCGCGACAAGCTGGCGCGGGTGGCGGTGTGGGGCATCGCCGACGACATGTCCTGGAAGAACGGCTACCCGATCCCCGGCCGCACCAACTACCCGCTGCTGTTCGACCGCCAGCGCCAGCCCAAGCCGGCGTTGGAGGCGGTGCTGCGGGTGCCGCAGGGCAGGTAGGCGCCGCGCTCAGCCTTCCCCGCCGGCCTGCCCGGGCTGGCAGCGCAGCGGATGCGCCCAGCCCCCGGCCTTGACCACGGCGATGCGGTCGGCCGGATCGAAGGCCACGAGGATGTCGCGCTCGCGGTCCGGTCCGCCATGGGGATCGGACCACGGCAGCCGGCGCGCGGCGATCACCAGGAACGGCGAGGTCGCCAGCACCCGCCCGGTGCCGTCCCAGCAGCCGGTGTAGGCGCACAGCGACAGGCCGCCATCGCTGGCGAAGGCCAGGTCCATGGGGGTGAACTCGCCCTTGTTGGCGGCGCTGCAGCCATCCTCCAGGCAGGTCACCTCCACGTCGTTGAAGCAGCGCCAGGTGTCGGCGTGGGCGCCGCCGCAGGCCAGGCCCAGCACCAGCGCGGCCAGCGCGCACATGGACTTGCGCATGCATCTCCCCCCCTTGGGTCTACCCGCGGCCGATGGTGCCGCGGCCCGGCGGTGTGCGCCAGCCTGAAGCGGACAGGTCGGCCGCCGCCGCGTCGCACGGATTGAGACGGCAGCCGCGTACAACCCCGCGCTCCACGCTGGAGCCGCCATGCCCGAACTAGCCCCCCTGACCGCGTTCGACCGCCCCGCCCTGCCCGTGCCCGGACCCGACGGCGCCAGCTTCGCCCTGCGCCTGGCCGGCAAGTACCAGGGCCGGGTCACCGGCCACTTCGTCCAGCCCGGGCGCGAGGGCCGCTACGCACCGCTGCCGCGGGAGCTCCCGCCGCGCCTGGCCGCGGCCCTGCGTGCGCGCGGCGTCGAACAGCTCTATTCGCACCAGGCCGAGGCCTGGGAGGCGGTGGCCGGCGGCGGCCACGTGGTGCTGGCCACGCCGACCGCCTCGGGCAAGTCGTTGTGCTACACCCTGCCGGTGGTCAGCGCGGTGATGACGCGCAAGGCCAAGGCGCTGTACCTGTTCCCGACCAAGGCCCTGGCGCAGGACCAGGTGGCCGAGTTGCTGGAGCTCAACCGCGCCGGCGACCTGGGCCTGAAGCCGGCCACCTTCGACGGCGACACCCCGGGCGACCAGCGCCAGGCGATCCGCCTCAACGGCGACATCGTGGTCTCCAACCCGGACATGCTCCACCAGGGGATCCTGCCGCACCACACCAAGTGGGCGCAGTTCTTCGAGGGCCTGGAGTACGTGGTGATCGACGAGATCCACAGCTACCGCGGCGTGTTCGGCTCGCACCTGGCCAACGTGCTGCGGCGGCTGAAGCGCGTGTGCGCGTTCTACGGCACGAAGCCGCAGTTCATCCTGTGCTCGGCCACCATCGGCAACCCGAAGGAACACGCCGAGGCGCTGCTGGAGGACGAGGTCCATGCGATCACCGAATCCGGCGCGCCCAGCGGCGACCGCCACGTGCTGCTGTGGAACCCGCCGGTGGTCAACCCGGACCTGGGCCTGCGCGCCTCGGCGCGTTCGCAGTCCACCCGCATCGCGCGCGCCGCGCTCAAGGCCGGGCTCAAGACCCTGGTGTTCGCGCGTTCGCGGACCATGGTCGAGGTGCTGACCAAGTACCTGAAGGACGTGTTCGACAGCGATCCGCGCAAGCCGGCGCGGGTGCGCGCCTACCGCGGCGGCTACCTGCCCACCGAGCGGCGCGAGGCCGAGCAGGCCATGCGCGCCGGGCGCATCGATTGCATCGTCTCGACCTCGGCGCTGGAACTGGGCGTGGACATCGGCAGCCTGGACCTGGTGGTGCTCAACGGCTACCCGGGCTCGGTGGCCGCGACCTGGCAGCGCTTCGGCCGCGCCGGCCGTCGCCGGCAGGCCTCGCTGGGGGTGATGGTGGCCAGCTCCGACCCGCTGGACCAGTACATGGTGCGGCATCCGGAATTCTTCTCCGCCGCGCCGCCGGAGCACGCCCGCATCGCCCCCGACCAGCCGGTGATCCTGCTCGACCACATCCGCTGCGCCGCGTTCGAGCTGCCGTTCCTGCAGGGCGAGCGCTTCGGCAGCGTGGAGCCGGAGGTGTACCTGCAGCTGCTGGCCGAGGACGGCGTGGTGCATCCGGAAGGCGGGCGCTGGGAGTGGATCGCCGACAGCTACCCGGCCAACGCGGTGAGCCTGCGCTCGGTGGCCGACGGCAACTTCGTGGTGGTCGACCGCACCGATGGCCGCCAGGTGATCATCGCCGAGGTCGATTTCAGCTCCGCGCCGCTGATGCTCTACGAGGGCGCGATCCACATGGTGCAGTCGGTGCCCTACCAGGTGGAGCGGCTGGACTGGGAGGGCCGCAAGGCCTACGTCACCCGCACCCACGTCGACTACTACACCGATGCGATCGACTACACCAGGCTCAAGGTGCTGGAGCGCTTCGACGGCGTGATTGCCGGCGCCGGCACCTGCCACCACGGCGAGGTGCACGTGGTGAGGCGCGTGTCCGGCTACAAGAAGATCCGCTACTACACCCACGAGAACATCGGCTATGGCCCGGTGAACCTGCCGGACCAGGAGCTGCACACCTCGGCGCTGTGGTGGCAGCTGCCACAGGCCGAGCTGGAGGCGCGCTTCGCCAGCCGCCAGGACGCGCTGGACGGCTTCCTCGGCGCCGGCTACGCCCTGCACGTGGTCGCCAAGGTCGCGGTGATGGCCGAATCGGCCGACCTGCAGAAGGCGGTCGGCAGCGGCGACGGCGCCTGGTTCGCCAGCGGCGACGGCCGCGGCCGCGGCCAGCTGCGTGCACTGGACGGCAGCATGGTCGATCCCGACCGCCACGACAGCTTCGTGCCCACCGTCTACCTCTACGACAACTACCCCGGCGGCATGGGCCAGAGCGAGCCGCTGTGGAAGCGCCAGCGCGAACTGGTGGTGCGCGCACGCGAACTGGTCGAACGCTGCGACTGCCGTGCCGGCTGCCCGGCCTGCGTCGGCCCGGTGCTGGCCGCGCAGGAGGACGAGGAAACCACGCCCAAGGCGCTGGCGCTGCGCATGCTCGGCGCGCTGGAGGCGGCATGAGCCTGTCGCTGGCGAAACTGCAGCAGCTCAAGCGCCAGGCCGGAGCCAGCACGCCGCGCCGGGCGACGCCCCCGGCCACGCCCGGCGCGGCGGCCAGCCCCGACCTGGACCAGCTGCGCAGCCTGCTGCGGGTACGCGCGCGGCCGCAGGCCACGCCGGCCAGTGGCGACCGCCAGCTGCCCGGCGAGCAGATCGCGCCAGGCCTGTACCTGGTCGAGGAACGGTTGCACGACGAGCCGCTGCCGCAGGCCTTCGACGGCCGCTTCGACCGCGGCGAGCCGATAGATCCGGCGGACCTGCTGTTCTTCGATACCGAGACCACCGGCCTGGCCGGCGGCACCGGCACGCGCGCCTTCATGGTCGGCGCGGCGGACTGGCACCACGGCCAGCTGCGCATCCGCCAGCTGACCATCGCCAGCACGTCCGCCGAGGCCGCGATGCTGGACGTGCTGGCCGGCTGGGTCGGCCCGCGCACGGTGCTGTGCAGCTACAACGGCAAGTGCTACGACGCGCCGCTGCTGGCCACCCGCTACCGCCTGGCGCGACGCGCGCACCCGTTCGCCGGGCTGCGCCACGTCGACCTGCTCTACCCCACCCGCCGCCGCTACCGCGGCGTGTACGAGAACTGCCGGCTGGCGACGATCGAACGCCAGGTACTGAAGGTGGTGCGCGAGGACGACCTGCCCGGCTCGGAGGCGCCCGCCGCCTGGCTGGGCTACCTGCGCGGCGGCGGCGCCGGGCTGCTGCGGCGGGTGCTGGCGCACAACCGCCAGGACGTGATCTCCCTGTCGCGGCTGCTGCGGCACCTGTCGGCGGCCGGGGCGGAGCAGGCCGCCGCGGGGCTGCCGGGCGAAGCCATGCTGCCGGCGCCAGTCGCCTGAGGAGCCGGCGCGCGCGGCCGTGGCAGGCATGCGCACCGGCCGCGCGCGGGGCGGGAGCTCAGCGCCGGATCCGGGTGAACTCCGAGTACTCCCACTTGCGCAGGGCCAGCACCGCGCTGCAGCCGTTGCGCGCCGCCAGTGGCAGCTGCGAATCGTGGCGGGCGAGGGTGTCGAACTCGCGCGCCAGCTTCTCCATCTCCGCGGCGATGTAGCGCATGGAGCCGTCGGACAGCATGCCGGCAAGGAAGTGGAAGCCGTCCTCCGGCTCCGCGAACGGCGCGGCGAAGAACTCCGGCAGGATCCGCTCCAGGAAGAAGCCGTGCACCGGGCCGTTGCGCCTCCAGGTGAAGTTGCGCGCGGTCAGCTTGCGGATCCGGTACGGCGGCCGGTAGTCGATGATCTTCAGCGCGTCCAGGCGCAGCAGCAGCGAGACCAGCTCTACGTGGGCAAGTACTCGCGCTTCAACCCGGTGTACGGCGAAGGCTTCCTGCGCGCCTGGCACCGCGCCGGCCTGCTGCACTTCCACGGCCACCGCGACGGGGAAGGCCGGCTGCAGGCGATCGCCGGGGTGTTCGGCCACGGCCGCGTGGTGACCACGCCAATACTGGGCTACGACACCGGCCTGCCGCGGGAACTGGGCCTCTACCGCCTGGCCGCGATCAACGTCTACCGGCATGCCGCCGCGCGCGGGCTGGAGGTCAACCTCAGTGCCGGTACAGCCGGGTTCAAGCGCCTGCGCGGCGGGCGCCCGGCGATCGAGTACAGCGCGGTCTACGCCCGCCACCTGCCGGCGCGCGCGCAGCGCGCCCTGGACCTGCTCTCGGCCGCCAGCTGCCGGCTCGGTGCGCCCCTGTTGCGGAGATTCGCACTTTGACCTGGCATCCGGACCTGTACCGCCACTGGTATGCGGTGGCACGCACCGGCGAGGTGGGCGAGCGGCCGCTGGCCGTGACCCTGCTCGACACCCATATCGCCCTGGGCCGCGCCGGCGACGGCTGGATCGCACTGGAGGACCGCTGCCCGCACCGGCACGTGCCGCTGTCGGCCGGCTGCGTGGCCGATGGCCAGCTGCGCTGTCCGTACCACGGCTGGTCGTTCGACCGCGAAGGCAGGTTGCGCCACCTGCCCGGCCTGCCCGCGCACGCCCCGCTGCCTGGCGTGAAGGTACGCAGCTTCCCGGTGGTCGAATGCGACGGCTTCCTGTGGCTGCGCCCTGGCACGGAAGGCGAGCCTGCGCCGCCGGAGCTGGTCCGCGGCACGGACCCGGCCACGCGCCGCTTCCAGTGGCGCACCACCTGGAAAGCGCACGTGCTCGATGCCATGGAGAACTTCCTGGATCCGATGCACACCCACTTCGTCCATCCCGGCCTGGTCCGGGTGGAAAGCCGGAGGGTGGCGGCACGGGCCCGTTTCCAGGCCACCAGCGAAGGCTTCACCGTCGACTACCGCGGCACGCCGAAGCAGTCCGGGCTGCTTTACCGGCTGTTCGAGTCCGAGCGCACGATGGAGCGCGCATGGTTCGCCGCCCCCGGCAGCGCGCGCCTGGAGTACCGCTACGCCAACGGCAGCCGGATCCTGTTCGACCTGCACTTCAGCCCGCGCGACGCCGGATCGACCGAAGTGTTCGTGGGACTGCACGTGGAAGGCCGGCGTGCCCCGGCCTGGGCGATCCGGCTGCTGGCCTGGCCACTGCTGAAGAAGGTCAACGACCAGGACGTGCGCATGCTGGAACTGCAGGCGGGGAACCTGGCCCGCTTTGGCCGCCGGCGCGGGGCCTCGACCCCGATCGACGTGGTCCGTCCGGCGCTGGAGCGGTTCTGGAGCGAGGGCCGCCTGCCCGCGCCCGGCGAATGCTTCGAGGTGGAGATGATGCTGTAGCCGGCGCGGGCTACAGCGCCAGGTCCAGCAGCAGCACGCCGGCCAGCCCGACCACGGAGATGGTCGATTCCATCACCGTCCACGAGCGGAAAGTCTGGGCCATGGACAGGCCGAAGAACTCCTTGAACATCCAGAAGGCCGAGTCGTTGACGTGGGAGCCGAACACGCTGCCGGCGCCCACCGCCAGCACCATCAGTTCCGGCGACACGCCGGTGCTCTCCACCAGCGGACCCACCACGCCGGCGGCGGTGATCACCGCCACGGTCGAGGAGCCGATCATCACCCGCAGCAGCGCGGTGGCCAGCCAGGCGAACAGCAGCGGTGGCATCTGCCACTGCCCGGCCAGGGCAGCGATGGTCGCGCCCACCCCGCTGTCGACCAGCACCTGCTTGAACACGCCGCCGGCGGTGATGATCAGCAGGATCACGGCGATGCCGCCGATGGCGGCATTGAGCCAGCGCGTCTGCGTCTCCAGGCCCACGCCGCGGCGATGGCCCAGGAACCAGAACGCCAGCAGGGTCGACAGCAGCAGGGCCACGGTCGGGTTTCCAAGGAACAGCAGCGCGGTGCGCACCAGGCCTTCCGGCAGCAGGCCGTCGGCAACCACCGAGACGCTGATCAGCAGCACCGGCGACAGCGCGATCAGGAACGAGCATGGCGCGCCCGGCAGCTCGCCGCGCGCACCATCTTCCGGACCGTTGAACAGGTCCGGCAGCGGCGGGTTGATGGATTTCAGCCGGCGCGAAAGCCAGGGACCGGCGATCACTACCGCCGGCACGGCCATCACCAGGCCGTACAGCAGGGTGCGGCCCATGTCCGCGCCGAAGGCATTCACCAGCACCACCGGTCCCGGATGTGGCGGCAGGAAGCAGTGGGTGGTGCTCAGCGAGGCCACGGTGGGGATGGCCAGCAGCAGGATCGGCAGGCCGGTGCGTCGCGCCAGCGAGAAGACCAGCGGCACCAGGATGATGAAGCCGGCATTGAAGTACAGCGGGATGCCGACCAGGAAGCCGGTCAGCAGCAGCGCCCACTGGATGTTGCGCTCGCCGAAGGCGCCGATCAGGGTGGTGGCGATCTTTTCCGCCGCGCCGCTTTCCTCCAGCACCTTGCCCAGGATCGCGCCGAGCACGATCACCAGCGCCAGCCCGGCCAGCGTGCTGCCGACGCCGGCATCGATGGTCCTGACCAGGTCCTGCGGCGCGATGCCCAGGGCCAGGCCCATCGGGATCGCCACCACCAGCAGCGACAGGAACGGGCTCAGCTTGCGCGCGGTGAGCAGGATCTGCAGCGCGATGGCGGCGGCGATGATGAGGAACGTGGCCATCCAGCAACTCCCCGGGAGTGAGTAGTACGACGTCCGGCCATGGCCGGCGCGATCGGTTCGTGCGGGCGCGCGGGATCAGCCCTCCGTTGCCGCGCGGCGCTGCGCCAGCGCCTCGCGGCCGGCGCGCAGGGTCTCGACGATGGCGTCCACGTCGTAGACGCAACCGCCCCAGGTCCCGCCGCTGGCTTCCTGCAGCGCGGCCCATAGCCGGGTGTCGGCCGGCAGCTTCGGATGCGGCGCGATGGCCGGATGCACCGGGCGCGAGGCCAGCACCTTCGCGCCTTCCTCCGGCGACAGCGCGTTCGCCTGGTCGGTGCCGATGAAGTCGATGCTCCCCTGCAGCGTGTTGCGGTCGATCACGATCCGCACCAGGTCGCCATCGCGCAGGCGACCGATCGGTCCGCCGGCCAGCGCCTCCGGCCCAACATGGCCGATGCAGGCGCCGGTGGAAACGCCGGAGAAACGCGCATCGGTCAGCACCGGCACGTGCTTGCCCCAGGGCAGGTACTTGAGCGCGGAGGTGAGCTGGTAGGTCTCCTCCATCCCGGTACCCGCCGGACCGCAGCCGGCCAGCACGACGACGTCACCGGCCACCACCGCGCCCTCGCCCCTGGCCTTGATCGCGGCGATGGCCTCGTGCTCGCTGGCGAACACGCGCGCCCTGCCGGTGTGGCGGTAGACGTTGTCCGCGTCGACCACGGAAGGATCGATCGAGGTGGCCTTGATCACCGAGCCATCCGGCGCGAGGTTGCCGACCGGGAACACCAGTGCAGATGTCAACCCGGCGGCGCGGGCCGCATCCGGGCCCATGATCACGTTGCCGGGATCGACGCCATCCAGCTCGCGCAGCCGCTGCCGCGCGATGCGGCGTGCCTGGCTGTGCTCCCACCATTCCAGGTTCTCGCCGACGGTGCGGCCGCTGACCGTGGGGATGTCCAGGTGCAGCAGTCCCATGTCGCGCAGGTGCAGCATCACCTCGGGCACGCCGCCGGCCATGAACACCTGCACCGTGGGATGGTGGCGCGGGCCGTTGGGCAGCGCGTCGACCAGGCGCGGCGTGGCGCGATTGGCCGCGGTCCAGTCGGCCACCGTGGGTGCGGCAAGTCCGGCGGCACGCGCGATCGCCGGCACGTGCAGCAGCAGGTTGGTGGACCCGCCGAAGGCCGCATGCACCAGCAGCGCGTTCTCCACCGCCTTGCGGGTGAGGATGGCCGACAGCGGCGTGCCGGCCTGGGCCAGCCGCATCAGGGCCAGCGCCGAGCGCCGCGCCATGTCCAGCCATACCGGCTCGCCGGAAGGCGCCAGCGCGCTGTGTGGCAGGGCCATGCCCAGCGCCTCGGCGATCACCTGCGAGGTCGCGGCGGTGCCGAGGAACTGGCAGCCGCCACCCGGCGAGCCGCAGGCACGGCAGCCCATGGCCGCGGCGTGTTCCAGGTCGATCAGCCCGTGCGCATAGCGCGCGCCGATGGTCTGCACCTTGGCCGTGTCCTCGGCACCGCGCGCCGGCAGGGTCACGCCGCCGGGCACGATCACGCCGGGCAGGTCGCCGCAGCCGGCCAGGGCCAGCATCATTGCCGGCAGGCCCTTGTCGCAGGTGGCGATGCCCAGCACGCCGCGACGCGTGGGCAGCGAGCGCACCAGGCGGCGCATGGTCATCGCCGCGTCATTGCGGTACGGCAGGCTGTCGAACATGCCGGTCGTGCCCTGGGTGCGGCCGTCGCACGGATCCGAGCACATCACCGAGAACGGCAGGCCGCCGTTGGCCGCGAACGTCTCCGCGGCCGCGCGCACCAGGCGGTCGATCTCCCAGTGGCCGGTATGCAGGCCGAGCGCGACCGGCTGGCCGTCCCCGGCACGCAGGCCACCCTGGGTGCTGACGATCAGGTACGGATCGCGCGCGATCTCGCTGGCGCGCCAGCCCATGCCGGCATTCTGGGTCATGCCGAACAGGTGCCCGCTGGGCGCCTGGCGCAGCATCGTATCGTCGATCGGCAGGCGCCCGGGCGGACCCTCGCCGGAGGTACGGGTTTCCGCCAGGGCGGTTCCGTCGCCGAGGATCGCGTCGAGGGGATCAGCCTGCATCGTTCACCTCATGCGTCGGCGGTGGTCCACTTGCCGTCCACCAGGCGCCACAGGGTGCCGGTGGGATTGGCATCGCGCAGCGCCGGCGGCAGCCGGTGCGGGCGCACGTTGTCGTAGCTGTGCAACGCGGAGAAGCGCAGCAGCGAGGCCGGGATGCCGACCGCGGTGAACGCCGGGTGGCCGGTGGCCGGATACGGGCCGCCGTGGTTCTGCGCCGGCGACACCGCCACGCCGGTGGGCATGCGGTCGTTGATCAGGCGGCCGACGCGGGTGCGCAGCACCGGCGCGATCACGTCGTACTGCGCATCGTCCGAGCCGGCGGTGTCGCTGTAGATGGTACCGGTCAGGTTGCCCTCCAGCGCATGCGCGACCTGCAGCATCTGCTCTTCCGACTCGGCCAGCACCAGCAGGCAGACCTGGCCGAAGGCCTCGTTCTGCAGCTCGTGCGGCGCCTCGAGGAAGCGCTTGCCGGATACCCGCAGCAGGGTCGGCTGGAAGGCGTAGCCGGCCGCTTCCTCGGCGATGCCGCCGCCGGCCAGCAGTTCGGCGCCGGCGGCGCGCAGCGCGGCCACCGCCTCGGCCACGGCTTCCGGCGCGCGCGGGGTCAGCAGCACGCCGGCCGGCGTGGCCGCGGTCAGCCGCTGCAGTTCCTGGACGAAGGCGTCGGTGTGCTCGCCCGGCGGCAGCACGGCGATGCCCGGGCGGGTGCAGAACTGGCCGGCACCCATGGCGCAGGAGCTGGCCAGTTCGGCGGCGATCGCCGCACCGCGCTCGCGCAGGGCGCCGGCGAGGATGAACACCGGGTTGACCGAGGACATCTCCAGGTAGGCCGGCTTGCCCGCGGCATCGGCCGCGGCCTTGATCGCCATGCCCGCCGGGCGGCTGCCGGTGAAGGCAATGGCCGCGGTGCGCGGGTCGGTGACCAGGCGCAGGCCCAGCTCGTTGGAGGTGTGGAAGAACATCTGCACCGTGCCCGAGGGCAGGCCGCTGGCCTGCACCGCCTCGGCCGCGGCCTGGGCCAGCAGCAGCGAGGTATGCGGATGCGCCGGATGCGCCTTGGCGATCACCGGGTTGCCCGCGGCAATGGCCGCGGCGAAGTCGCCGCCGGACACGCCGTTGAACGCGAACGGGAAGTTGTTGGGGCCGAACACCACCACCGGGCCGCCGAGCGGGGCATGCATGGAGCGCAGGTTGTTGGCGGTGTCGATGGTCGGCCGCGCCCAGCTGCCGTCGCGCGCGGCCTGCGCGGCCTGGCGCAGCTGGCCGGTGGTGCGCGGCAGCTCGGCCTTGCGCAGGCGCGGCTCCACCGGCAGGCCGGTCTCGCGGTGCGCGGACTCGATCAGCGCCTCGGTGCGCGCCTCGATCCCGGCGGCGAAAGCCTCCAGGAACTGGGCGATGCGCTCGCCGGGCAGGCGCGCCAGTTCGGCCGCGGCGCGCTTGCCGGCTTCGAGCATGGCGTCGAGGTCCTCCCAGCCGGAGACGGGGAAGTCGTGGCTGTCGATCTCAAGCTTCTGCGAGGGGTCGAAGGCACGGAAGCTGCCGGTGGGCGCGTTGGCCGCGACCCAGCGGCCGTCGAGCAGGATGGGTTGCAGGTTGGACTTGCTCATTGCACGGGGTTCTCCAGGACCAGGCCGTCGATCTCGATGCGTACCACGTCGCCGGACTGCAGGGTGAAGGATTCGTCCGGCACGATGCCGGTGCCGGTGAACAGGAAGGCGCCGAACGGGAAGGACAGTTCGCGGAACAGGTAGCCGGCCAGCTCGTCCAGGCCGCGCTTGATCTGCGAGGTGCGGGTCTGGCCGGAGAAGGCGACCGCGCCGCCGCGCAGGATCTGCAGGCCGATCGCCAGGTCGGTCATGGCCGCGGCCGGGCACAGGCGGAGCGCCGGGCCGATCGCGCAGGAACCGTCGTAGACCTTGGCCTGCGGCAGGTACAGCGGGTTCTCGCCCTCGATGCTGCGCGAGGACACGTCGTTGCCCACGCTGTAGCCGCGGATCGCGCCGTCGGCGTCGAGCAGCAGCACCAGTTCCGGCTCGGGCACGTTCCAGTGGCTGTCGCCGCGCACCCGGATCGGCTGGCCATGGCCGACGGTACGCCAGCCGGCGGCCTTGAAGAACAGTTCCGGACGCGGCGCGGCGTAGACCTTCTGGTACACGTCCGCGCTTTGCGACTCGGCCTCGCGCGCCATGCGGCTGCTGAGGTAGGTGACGCCGCTGGCCCAGGCTTCCTGGGCATCCTCGATCGGCGCCAGCAGCGGGCCGTCGGCGGCTTCGCCGGTGGCGGCATCGTGCAGCGCCGCCTGCGCCGCCGGCGCCGGCAACGCCAGCCAGGCGGCGAGGCTGAAGCCCGCGGGCAGGTAGCGGCCGTCCAGGGCCCAGCGGGGGCCGTCGGCGGTGGCGTGGCGGGTAAGGCTTGCGGTCATGGGCACTCCACTGTTCGACGGTTGGGGGGAGCGGATCCGGCTAGGCTGCCGCCAGCGCCAGGCGCACCGCTTCCGGCGTGGCCGGATCGAGCGCGGCGTAGGCCTCGCCCAGCACGGCGGCGAAACGCGCGTCGCCCGCCAGCGTACCGAACACGCCGTCCAGCGCGAGGAACGCGTTCACGTCCCGGGCAACATCGCCCGTGCATGCCTTGCCGATCTGCGCCAGCGTCTCCGCCAGCGGATCGACGATCGCCACATCGCGGGCCGCCTGGCGGCGCACGAACTGCAGCCAGCCGGCCACCGGCAGGCACAGGCGGTCGATCGGCCGGCCGGCGGCCAGCGCATCGGCGATGGTGCCCAGCAGGCGCACCGGGATCTTCTGCGAGCCGTCCCAGGCGATCTGCGCCAGCAGGTGGCGGATGGCCGGGTTGCGGAAGCGCGCGAGGATGGCGCCAACATAGGCCTCCGGATCGAAGCCCTCCGGCCGCTGCAGCGAAGGCACGATGTCCTGGCGCATCAGCCGCTCGACGAAGCCCGCCAGCACCGGATCGCGCATGGCCTCGGCCACGCTTTCCAGCTCCATCAGCGAACCGAGGTAGGCCAGCGCCGAATGCGGGGCGTTGAGCAGGCGCAGCTTGGCGCGGTCGTAGCCGGCGATGTCGCCGCTCATCACCACGCCGGCGCGTTCCAGCGGCGGGCGGCCGTTGCGGAAATCGTCCTCCACCACCCACTGCGTGTACGGCTCGCGCTGCACCGGCCAGGCGTCGGCCACGCCCAGCGCGGACTGCACCTGCGCGCGCACACCGTCGTCGGTGGCCGGGGTGATGCTGTCGACCATCGAGCGCGGGAAGGCGACCTCGCGTGCGATCCACTCCGCCAGCTCCGCATCGACGCGACCGGCGTAATCGAACACCGCGCGGCGCAGGCGGCCGCCGTTGTCGGCCAGGTTGTCGCAGCTGAGCACGGTATAGGCCGGCAGGCCGCGCGCGCGGCGCAGGCGCAGGCCCTCGACCAGCCAGCCGATGGCGGACACGGGCGCCTGCGGGTTGGCGAGGTCGTGGGCGATGTCCGGATGCGCGGCATCCACGCCGT
>Ga0180223_1000493_pt1 | contig 48948 bp, 40 predicted proteins | sample eDN5th30CKraftOP_FD_151337 | JGI IMG/M metagenome (GOLD analysis project Ga0180223, IMG submission 151337) | Enriched Organic Plus compost microbial communities from Emeryville, California, USA - eDNA 5th pass 30_C Kraft OP (version 2) (version 2) ... | reverse complement strand
TCAGCCCCGAATAGCTGTGTAACCCCCAATGGCACACTGCCTTGGCAGTCCATCCCCACTAAAGCGAGCATCGGCATGAACTCACCGTCGTCCCATGACCATCACTCCGCAGGCGCTGTCCCTGTCGAGACTGCAGATGGACGGGTAACCGACCCGGTCTGTGGCATGCAGGTAGATCCCGCCACCACGCCGCATCATGCGGACCACGCCGGCGCCCATTTTCACTTCTGCTCGGAGCGATGCCGCGCGAAGTTCGTGGCTGATCCCGAGCGCTACCTGACGTCCCGGGACGAACCCGAGGTGGCACGGCCCGGCGCCATCTACACCTGCCCGATGCACCCGGAAGTTCGACAACAGGGTCCAGGCAACTGTCCCTTCTGCGGCATGGCGTTGGAGCCGGAAATGCCCAACCTGGAGGACGACGACAATCCGGAACTTCGCGACTTCTCGCGCCGGTTCTGGTGGACGCTTCCGCTGACGGTGGTGACGCTCGTGCTGGCCATGTTCGGCCAGTACCTTCCGCGTATCGTGCTGGGCGGCGTGCAGATCCTGCCGCTGTCGATCGACCTGCAAACCTGGGTCGAGCTGGTCCTGACCACACCGGTCGTGCTGTGGGCCGGCTGGCCGTTCTTCGAGCGCTGCGTGCAGTCGATCCGCAACCGCAGCCCGAACATGTTCACCCTCATCGGGATTGGCGTTGCGGCCGCCTTTGGCTACAGCCTGGTCGCCACGCTGGCACCCGGCTTGTTCCCGCCGTCGTTTACCGAGCACGGGCGCGTCGGTGTGTATTACGAGGCGGCAGCGGTAATCGTATCGTTGACGCTCCTGGGCCAGATGCTGGAGCTGCGGGCACGTTCGAACACCTCCGCGGCGATCAAGGGCCTGCTCGGTCTCGCGCCCAAGGAAGCACGGCGGGTCAACCCCGACGGTACCGAGGAAGACATCCCGCTGACCCACGTGCACGTCGGCGACCGCCTGCGCGTGCGCCCGGGCGAGAAGGTGCCGGTGGATGGCGAAGTGGTCGAGGGCCGCTCCAGCGTCGACGAATCGATGCTCACCGGCGAGCCGATCCCGGTCGAGAAGACCGCGGGCGACCAGGTCATCGGCGCGACCCAGAACGGCACTGGCGCACTGGTGATCCGCGCCGCCAAGGTGGGTTCCGATACGGTGCTGTCGCAGATCGTGCAGCTGGTCGCGCAGGCGCAGCGCTCCCGCGCGCCGATGCAGCGGATGGCTGATACCGTCGCCTACTGGTTCGTGCTCGCAGTGCTGGCGATCGCGGTGGCCACCTTCTTCATCTGGGGCTTCTTCGGCCCGGACCCGGCCTGGACCTTTGCCATCCTGAACGCGGTCTCGGTGCTGATCATCGCCTGCCCCTGCGCGCTGGGCCTGGCGACGCCGATGTCGATCATGGTCGCCACGGGCAAGGCGGCGCAGGTGGGCGTGCTGTTCCGCGATGCCGAAGCCATCGAGCATATGCGCCGCATCGACACCCTGATCGTCGACAAGACCGGCACGCTCACCGAAGGGCGCCCGGCCTTCAAGGAAGTCGTGGCCTTCGAGGGCTTCGACGCCGACCAGGTGCTGCACCTGGCGGCCAGCCTGGACCAGGGCAGCGAGCATCCGCTGGCCGATGCCATCGTGGCCGAGGCCCGACGCCGGAACTTCGAGTTCGACCGCGTGGAGGACTTCGACTCGGTGACCGGCATGGGTGTGCGCGGAACCGTAGCGGGTCACGCGCTTGCGTTGGGCAATACCGCACTCATGGATGATATGGGCGCCGATCCCGGTGCGCATGTCGACGTCGCCGAGCGTCTGCGCCGCGAGGGTGCTAGCGCCATGTTCCTCGCCGTGGACGGTCGCTTGGCGGGTCTGATCGCGGTCGCAGACCCGATCAAGGCGTCGGCCGCGACCGCCATCAATGAGCTGCACGCCGCCGGGCTGCGCATCATCATGGCCACCGGTGACGGGCTCACCACCGCACGGGCCGTGGCCACCGAGCTGGGCTTGGACGAGGTGCATGGCGAAGTCCGCCCCGAGGACAAGGCCGAGCTGGTGCGGCGCCTCAAGGGCGAAGGCCGGCGGGTGGCGATGGCCGGCGACGGCATCAACGATGCTCCCGCGCTGGCCGCCGCCGACGTCGGCATCGCCATGGGCACGGGCACCGACGTCGCGATGTCCAGCGCCCAGATCACCCTGGTCAAGGGCGACCTGCGCGGCATCCTGCGCGCCCGCAAGATCTCCCAGGCCACCGTGGCCAACATGAAGCAGAACCTCACCTTCGCGTTCCTGTACAACGCGCTTGGGGTGCCGGTCGCGGCCGGGGTGCTCTACCCCGCGTTCGGGATCCTGCTGAGTCCGATGGTCGCGGCGCTGGCAATGAGCTTGAGTTCGGTATCGGTGGTGGCCAATGCACTTCGCCTGGCCAAGTCGGCCGCCGTACCGCCCTCGCCGACGGCACCCGTGCGGGACCGTACCTTGGGCCTCGCCAGGGATTGACTTGAGTCAATTGCATCGGTCCTGGTAAGAGGTAAGCTCAAGTCATGGTCCGCATCCGCCATCGGAATTGGTTCCAGCGCACCGCCCTCCTCGCGATGGCGGCGCTGCTCTGGTCCCAGTTCGCTTTGGCCGGCCATGGCGAGTGCCTGGATCTCCCAGGTACGCCGGCGGCTTTTGTCGCTGCCGCCACCGACACCCGACACGACCATGGCCACGCTTGCGATGCCGAGCTCCCCTCGGCGAGCAAGGCCCTGTGCGACGCGCACTGCACCGAGGGTGGCATCTCGGCGGACAGTGGGCGCATCCCCTCGATTCCGCCGCTCCTTGTCGGAGCATGGTTCTCCTGGTTCGCAGTCGCCGAGAGTGGGGATGGTGCACCGGGTGTCACGTCCACATGGGTGGATTCGCCACCCAGGCCCGCCTGGCACCGCCCCACCGCCCATCCCGCGGCACTCCTGCTGATCTGATGCCCGGACGCTGACTGCTCCGCACACCGGTGCGGCGCAGTGCTGTGCGTTCGTGCCGTGCGCGTCACGGCATGTGTTCCTGCCTCGTCCGAGCGACCTGCGTCGTGTCGGCCCAAGGACACTGATATGGCATCCCTGTTCGACCCGATGCAGGCCAGGCGCCTGCACCCTTACCCGCTGTTCCGCCGTCGGCCACTGCTCCGGCACCTGCTTGCCTGCGTGTTCGCCGGCGGCTTGTGGACGCTGGCGCTGCCCGCGACCGCCACCGAACCCATCCCGGGGCACAGCCTCGAGTCGATCCGCACCTGGGTTCTGGAACACAACCCCGAGCTGCGGGCCATGGACTTCGAAACCCAGGCCGCCGAAGCGAGGATCCTTCCCGCAGGTGCCCTGCCCGATCCGATGGCCTCGGTTGGATTCCGCGGCCTCGATCCGGACAAGCCCTGGCGCACCGCCGGTGCCGAGCGCGAGGTGAACTACGCGCTGCGCCAGCGCTTCCCGCTCTGGGGCAAGCGTGGTCTGGCGCGGACCGCGGCCAGCCAGGACGCGGTCGCGGTCGGGCTTGACCGCATCACCGCGGCGCGCGACCTGCTGGCAGAGGCTGAAGCGGCGTACGTGCGCTACTGGCATGCCGATCAGGCCGTGGCCGTGCTCGACCGCCGCATCGCCCTGCTCCGCCAGGTCGAGGAAATAGCCGGCGTGCGCTACGCCCTGGGTCGCGCGGCGCAGCAGGATGCCATCCGCGCCCAGGTCGAGCAGACCAGCCTACAGCGCGAGCGGATCGAACGCCTCGCGACCAAGCAGGAGGCGGCCGCCACCTTGAACGCGGTGCTGGGGCGCCGGTCCGATGCACCGCTGGCGACTCCCGGCGAGGCGCCGCGCCTCGCCGTCCACAGCGCCTCGCTTGCCGAGGCACTGGATGACGCCGATGCGCATCCCGCGGTGCGCTCGCAGCAGGCCCGCGCCGAGGCGGCGCGCACGAACGTGGTGCTGCAGCGTCGCAACCGCTTTCCGGACATCACCCTGGGCGTGGGTGCGATGCAGCTCGGCAACGGCCTCGAAAGCACCGAGCTGATGCTCGAGGTCGAGATCCCGTTCCAGCAGCGTGCACGCCGCGAACGCGAGCGCGAATCGCGCCTGCTCGAAGAAGCGGCGCTGGCGCGGATGGACGCCACGCTGCGGGCCGTCGAGGAACGCGGCGCCTCTGCCTGGGCGCAGTGGACCAGCGCACGCGAGCGCCGCGAGCTGATCGAGAACACGCTGCTGCCGCAGGCCGACGCCACCTGGCAGTCCGCGCTGGCCAGCTACCAGGTCGGCGAAGTCGACTTCGGGACGCTGCTGGAAGCACTCAATGAATGGCAGGGCGCCGACCTCGCACGGCTCGATGCACTGCGTGACGAACTGTTGGGCGCCGCCGCCGTGCGCGCCGTCGAAGGAGAGATCCGATGACCCGTGTCCAGACCCTGTCGCTCGCCATCGGCGTCGCACTCGCCGCCCTCGCCGTCGGCTGGATGGCCGGCCGCGCGACGAACGATGCTCCGAGCGCAGCCACGTCCGCCGAAGCGCCGGCCGCGGAACGCAAGGTGCTCTATTACCGCAATCCCATGGGCCTTCCGGACACCTCGCCGGTGCCGAAGAAGGACCCGATGGGCATGGACTACATTCCGGTCTACGCCGGCGACGCGCCTGCCGCGGCGCCGGGAACGGTGGTGATGCCACCCGACAAGGTGCAGGCGCTGGGCGTGCGCACCGAAGCGGTCAAGCGCGGCGCCCTGTCCGCCATCGTGCGCACCAGCGGCACGGTCGAAGTCGACGAGACCCGGCAGTACGCGATCGCGCCGCGCTTCGAAGGCTGGGTGGAGCGGCTGTACGCGAACCAGACCGGAATGCGGGTCCGCGCGGGGCAACCGCTGCTGTCCGTCTACAGCCCGCAGCTGGCCGCGGCGCAGCAGGAATACCGGCTGGCCGACGAGACCGCCCGCAGGCTGGCGGCGTCCGACCCCGCGAGCGCGGCGTCAATGATCCGGCTGCGCGATGCCGCCCGCACCCGCCTGCGCAACTGGGAAATCAGCGACGCGCAACTCGGCAAGACGGGGCTGGTGCTCACCGCGCCCGCGGACGGGGTCGTGATCGAGAAGCCGGTGGTCCAGGGCGCACGCTTCGAGCCCGGCGAAACCATCCTGCGCCTGGCGGACCTGTCGACGGTGTGGGTGATCGCCAAGGTGCCCGCGGCGCAGGCCGCGGGCATCCAGCCCGGCCAGCCCGCACGCTTTGAAACCGTGGCCCTGCCTGGCCAGGTGGCCGAGGGCGAAGTCGCCTTCGTGCAGCCCATCATCGATGCCATGACCCGCACGGTGGACGTGCGCATCGCGCTGCCCAACCCGGCCGGCGATCTGCGTCCAGGGCTCTACGGAACGGTGCTGCTCGAGGAGCCGGGGTCCGGACCGGTCCTGACCGTTCCGCGCTCGGCCGTGCTCGACAGCGGCACGCGCCAGGTGGTGCTGGTCGAGACCGGCCCCGGCCGGTTCGCACCGCGCGACGTCACCCTGGGTCGCCGTGGCGGCGATCGCATCGAAGTGCTCGACGGGATCGCCGAAGGCGAACAGGTCGTGGTCTCCGCCAACTTCCTGATCGACGCCGAAAGCAACCTGCAGTCGGCACTCCAGGGGCTTGAGGGTCATGCAGGACACGGCGCGCCTTCGGGCACCACTGAGGATCCACACGCCGGGCACGGTGAGGACGCCGTCGATCCGCACGCAGGTCATGTTGACGAGGTCGCTGATCCCCACGCAGGCCATGCCATACCGGCGACATCGGGAGATCCACCGGCTGCCGCCAGCGATCCTGGCGCGTCCGACGGCCATGACAGCCATGGCGACCATGGAACGATGAACGACCACGGCACACCTGCTCCCGCCACCAGCCACGAGGGGCACTGACATGCTTGGCCGTCTCGTTGAATGGTCGGTGCGCAACGTCTTCCTGGTGCTGCTGATGGCGCTGGCGATTGTCGCCGGTGGCATCTACGCACTGATGAACACGCCGCTGGACGCACAACCGGATCTGTCGGACGTGCAGGTGATCGTGTTCACGGAGTACCCGGGGCAGGCGCCCCAGGTGGTCGAGGACCAGGTCACCTATCCGCTGACCAGCGCCCTGCTCGCGACGCCGAAGTCGAAGGACGTCCGCGGCTTCTCGTTCTTCGGCGCCTCCTTCATCTACGTCATCTTCGAAGAAGGCACGGACCTGTACTGGGCGCGCTCGCGGGTGCTCGAGAACCTCAACGTCGCGTCGAAAAACCTGCCGGCTGGCGTGGCACCGGCACTGGGACCCGACGCGTCCGGCGTGGGCTGGGTCTACCAGTACGTGCTGCAGAGCGACCGCCACTCGCTGGACGAGCTGCGCGCGATGCAGGACTGGTACCTGCGTTACCAGCTCACCACCGCGCCCGGCGTGGCCGAGGTCGCCAGCGTCGGCGGCTTCGTGCGCCAGTACTCGATCACCGTCGATCCGGTCCGGCTGCGCGAGTTCGACATCCCGATTTCACGCGTGTCCGAAGTGATCGCCGCGAGCAACCGCGACGTCGGCGGCCGCGTGATCGAGATGGCCGAGACCGAGTACATGGTGCGGGGCCGCGGCTACCTGCGCGGTATCGAGGATATCGAGAGCCTGGTTCTGCGCGCCGAAGGGGGCGCACCGGTGCTGATCGGCGACGTCGCCCGGGTCGAACTGGTATCCGATGAGCGCCGTGGCATCGCCGACCTGGACGGCGAAGGCGACGTTGTGGGCGGGATCGCCATTGCGCGCTTCGGCGAAAACGCCCTGGCCGTGATCGGGGGGGTGAAGGACAAGATCGCCCAGCTTGCGAGTGGACTCCCCGAGGGCGTCAGCGTCCAGGCGGTCTACGACCGCTCCGATCTCATCGTGCGCGCGATCAAGACGCTACGCACGACGCTGCTCGAGGAGAGCCTGATCGTCGCACTGGTGTGCCTGGTATTCCTGTTCCATGCGCGCAGCGCGCTGGTCGCGATCGTCATGCTGCCCGTCGGCGTGCTGATCGCGGTGATCGCGATGCGCATGCTGGGCATGAACTCCAACATCATGAGCCTGGGCGGCATCGCGATCTCGATTGGCGTGATGGTCGACGCGGCGATCGTGATGATCGAGAACGCGCACAAGCACATCGAGCGCTCCGACGGCTCCCGCAGCCGGACCCAGCTGATCATCGATGCCTGTCGCGAGGTCGGGCCGGCGCTGTTCTTCAGCCTGATGATCATCACCGTCTCGTTCCTGCCCGTGTTCGCCCTGGAGGCTCAGGAAGGTCGCCTGTTCAAGCCGCTGGCATTCACCAAGACCTTCGCGATGGCCGGTGGCGCGCTGTTGTCGATCACGCTGGCACCGGTACTCATGCTGCTGTTCGTGCGCGGCAAGATCGTGCCCGAGCACAAGAATCCGGTGAACCGGTTCCTGGTTGCGGCCTATCGGCCCGTGATCAACGTGGTCCTGCGGTACCGGATGGCCACGATCGCGATCGCGCTGGTCGCCCTGTTCGCCAGCCTGTGGCCGGCATCGCGCCTGGGCAGCGAGTTCATGCCCACGCTCAACGAAGGCACGCTGCTGTACATGCCCGCGTCGCTTCCCGGCATGTCGGTGACCAAGGCATCGGAGCTGCTGCAGCAGCAGGACCGGATCATCAAGGGCTTCCCGGAAGTGGAGTCGGTGTTCGGCAAGGCGGGTCGCGCCCTGACCGCCACCGACCCGGCGCCGCTGGAGATGTTCGAGACCGTCATCAACCTCAAGCCCGAGGACGAATGGCGGGACGGCATGACCACCGACAAGCTCATCGCCGAGATGGACGCGGCGCTGAAGTTCCCGGGCGTCGCCAACTCCTGGACGATGCCGATCAAGGCGCGCACCGACATGCTGGCCACCGGCATCCGCACGCCCGTGGGCATCAAACTCTTCGGCACGGACCTTGAGCAACTCGACGCGCTGGCCACCGAGATCGAAGCCGTGGTGCGCGAAGTGCCGGGCACGACCAGCGCGTTCGCCGAACGCCTGACCGGCGCCTACTACCTCGACATCACCCCCGACCTTGGCAGCCTGGCCCAGTACGGCGTCACCCTGGGCGAGGTGCAGAACGTGGTGGCCGCCGCGCTGGGCGGCGAGATCGTCACCACCATCCTCCAGGGCCGCGAACGCTTCAGCGCGATCGTGCGCTATCCCCGCGAACTCCGCGACGATCCGCACCGGATAGGCAGCCAAGTCCTTGTGCCGGTACCCGGCGGCGCCCAGGTGCCGCTGGGCGAACTGGCGCGGATTGAGGTCAGGAAGGGTGCGCCGAGCATCCGCACCGAGAACGCGATGCTGGCGGCGTACATCTACGTCGACACCCGAGAGAGCGATCTCGGCCGCTACGTGAAGGCTGCGCAGGAAGCGGTCACCGAGCAGGTGCAGTTCCCGCCGGGCTACTACGTGACCTGGAGCGGACAGTACGAGTACATGCAGCGCGCCGCAGAAAAGATGCGCGTCGTCGTCCCGGTGACGCTGGCGCTGATCTTCCTGCTGCTGTACCTCAACTTCCGCCGCGTCACCGAGTCGCTGATCGTGATGCTGTCGGTGCCGTTCGCACTGGTCGGCGGCGTGTGGCTGATGTGGATGCTCGACTACAACGTCAGCGTCGCGGTGATCGTCGGCTTCATCGCACTGGCCGGCGTCGCCGCGGAAACCGGCGTGGTGATGCTGATCTATCTCGACCACGCGCTGGAAGCTCGCGCCGCGCAGCGCCAGGCCGAAGGCCGCTCGCTGGATGCCGGCGATCTGCGCGACGCGATCATCGAAGGCGCGGTCGACCGCGTGCGCCCGAAGATGATGACCGTGGTCGCGATCATGGCCGGCCTGCTGCCGATCATGTGGAGCAGCGGCACAGGCTCGGAAGTCATGCGCCGCATCGCCGCGCCGATGGTGGGCGGCATGGTGTCGTCGACGGTGCTGACGCTGGTGGTGATCCCGGCACTGTACTCGTTGATCAAGCAGCGGCAGCTGGCCAGGAAGCGGCCAATGGCTGCTGCGCTGCCGGCGGACGTGTCGTGATGTGGCCGACCTTCAACGCGCCAGGGCAAAGGCGGTCCGCGTGTGCGTTGACCCAAGATTATCGCTGCGGGAGCACTCGATGCCTTGGTGTGGATGGAGGCGTGTCAGCCGAGCTTGACCTGTGTGCGGGACACAGGTCTAGCGTGATCACCATCTTTCCTGGAGCGCGCCAATGATGGGCAAAGACGAAGCAGCGCCGCAGCTGATGACGGTCACCGCCTTCACGCCGGAGTGGGCGAACATCGCCATGCGCACGGCTTCGATGTCGACTTCGTGCACCTGTTTTCCCTCGTGGGCTTCAGGCCTGCGCCTGCACCGTGCGATCCCGGTGCACCCAGCGATACAGGACCGGCAGCACCAGCAGCGTCAATGCGGTCGAGGACAGGATGCCGCCGATGACCACCGTCGCCAGTGGGCGTTGCACCTCCGAACCGGCGCCGACGTTGAAGGCCATCGGCAGGAAACCCAGCGAAGCCACCAGCGCGGTCATCAGCACCGGCCGCAACCGGCCCAGCGCGCCGTCGCGGACCGCGTTCTCGAGTGGATCGCCTTGCTCGCGCAGGCGACGGATGAAGGCGATCATGACCAGGCCATTGAGCACCGCCACGCCGGACAAGGCGATGAAGCCGACGCCGGCGGAAATCGACAACGGAATCCCGCGCAAGGCCAGTGCGATGACGCCGCCGGTCAGCGCCAGTGGCACGCCGCTGAACACGATCGCCGCGTCCTTGGCCGAGCCGAAGGCCATGAAGAGCAGCGCAAAGATGATTGCCAGCGTGACCGGCACCACCACCGCCAGGCGCTTGCTCGCAGAGATCAACTGCTCGAACGTGCCGCCGTAGTCGATCCAGTAGCCCTCGGGCAGCTTCACATCCCGACCGATGCGTGTGCGTAGTTCCGCGACGAAACCGCCCAGGTCGCGTTCGCGCACGTTGGCGGTGATCACCACCCGGCGCTTGCCGTTCTCGCGGTTGATCTGGTTCGGTCCTCGCTGCACCTGCACCTTCGCCACTTCACGCAAGGGCACGGTGCGCGGACCGCCGCTGCGCCAGGCGGCTTCGCGGCTGGATTCGTCAGCGTTCGCGCTCTCGGGCAGCGGGATCGGCAAGTCCGCCAACACCGCCGGATCCTGGCGCAGCGACTCTGGCAAACGCACGACCAGCGCGAAGCGGCGATCGCCCTCGAACAGCTGGCCAGCGACCTCGCCGCCAATGGCCGTGGCAACGGTGTCCTGCACGTCGCCCGGGTTGAGGCCGTAGCGCGCCAGTGCGACGGGGTCCGGCGTGACGGCGAGCAGCGGCAATCCCGTGACCTGTTCGGCTTTCACATCCTCGGCACCGGGCACTTGGCGCATCACGCGCTCGACCCGCGCGGCCAGTCGCGCCAGCTGACCGAGATCGTCGCCGTAGACCTTTACCGCCACGTCCGAGCGCACGCCGGAGATGAGCTCGTTGGTGCGCATCTGGATCGGCTGGGTGAACTCGTAGTTGCTGCCCGGGATCTCGCGGGCCGCGATTTCCAATTCCTCGATCAGTTCCGCCTTGGGCTTGCGCGGATCCGGCCACTGGTCGCGCGGCTTGAGCATCAGGAAGGTGTCGGCCATCGACGGCGGCATTGGATCGGTGGCCACCTCGGCGGTGCCGATCTTGGAGAACACGTTGGCCACTTCCGGGAACCGGGCCAGGCGCTTCTCCAGCGTCTCCTGCATGGCCACCGACTGCTCCAGGCTGGTGCCCGGGATGCGCATCGCCTGCACGGTGATGTCGCCTTCGTCCAGGCTCGGCACGAACTCCGAGCCGAGACGCGTGGCCAATAGCCCGCAGGCGACCACCAGCACCGCGGCGCCGGTCAGCACCGCAACGCGGTGCCGTAACGCCCAGTCCAGCAATGGCGTGTAGCGGGCCCTCGACCGGCGCATCAGCCAGTTGTCGTGCTCCGCCACACGGCCGCGCAAAAAGGTCGCAATCGCCGCCGGCACGAAGGTCAGCGACAGCATCATAGCGCCGGTCAACGCCAGCACCACGGTGATCGCCATCGGATGGAACATTTTTCCTTCCACGCCCGAGAGCGCGAAGATCGGCAGGTACACCGCGGCGATGATGCCCAGGCCGAACAGGCTGGGCCGGATCACTTCGGCGGTCGCCGAGGCGGTCAAGTCGAAACGCTCCTCGTCGTTGAGCTCGCGGCCGAGTGCGTGCTGCGCTTCACCGAAGCGGCGCAGGCAGTTCTCGATGATGATCACGGCGCCATCGACGATCAGGCCGAAATCGAGCGCGCCCAGGCTCATCAGGTTGCCCGACACGCCGCCGCGCACCATGCCGATGATGGTGAACAGCATCGCCAGCGGAATCACCGCGGCAGTGATCAGCGACGCGCGTACATTCCCCAATAGCAGGAACAACACCAGGATTACCAGCAACGCGCCCTCGATCAGGTTCTTGGCGACGGTGCCGATGGTGCGGTCGACCAGCGCGGTCCGGTCATAGACCGCCTTGGCACGTACGCCCGCCGGCAGGCTGGCATTGGCGGCCTCCAGCTTCCCCGCCGCGGCACGGGACACCTCGCGGCTGTTGGCGCCGAACAGCATGAAGGCGGTGCCGACCACGACCTCGTGACCGTTCTGCGTAGCTGCGCCGGTGCGCAGTTCCTTGCCTTCGCCGACCGTGGCGACATCGCGCACCCGAATCGGCACGCCTTCGCGCCGGTCCAGCACGATATTGCGGATCGCTTCCAGGTCCGCCAGTTGCCCAGGCACGCGCACCAGAAATTGCTGGCCGTTGCGCTCGATGTAGCCCGCGCCGATGTTCTGGTTGTTGCGAGCGATCGCCTGCACTACGTCATGCAGGGTGAACCCCAACGCGACCAGTTGAGCCGGATCGGGCGTGATGTGGATCTGCCGCTCGAAGCCGCCGATGGTATTGACCTCGGTGACGCCGGGCGTGTTGCGCAGCTGCGGGCGGATCACCCAGTCCTGCAGGGTGCGCAGGTCGGTGGCCGTATACGGGGTTCCGTCCGGCTTGCGGGCATTCGGCTCAGCCTCCACGGTGTACATGAAGATCTCGCCAAGCCCCGTGGAGATCGGCCCCATCTCCGGGTCCAGGCCTTCGGGCAGTTGCGAGGCGATCTGCTGCAGCCGCTCGGCGACCTGTTGCCGGGCGAAGTACAGGTCCGTGCCGTCCGCAAAGACCACGGTGACCTGCGAGAGTCCGTAACGCGACAGCGAACGGGTGTAATCCAGCTTGGGCAGGCCGGCCATTGCCGTTTCGATCGGGAACGTGACGCGTTGTTCGGCTTCCAGCGGCGAGTAGCCCGGCGCCTGGGTATTGATCTGGACCTGTACGTTGGTGATGTCGGGCGTGGCATCGATCGGCAGATGCCGATAGCTCCATACGCCCAGCGCGATCAGCGCGACGGTGAGCACCAGCATCAGCCAGCGATGGCGGATGGAGAAGCGAATGAGGCGTTCGAGCATGGCGGGCCTCAGTGGTCTTCTTCAACGGTGGACTTTTCGATGTCCGCCTTGACCAGGAAGCTTTGCGCCACGACCACGCGCTCACCCGCCTTGAGCCCATCCAGTACTTCCACGCGCTCCGCATCACGGCGGCCCAGCTTCACTGGCCGGACGCGGTAGGTGTCGCCCTGCTGCACGTAGACCACGTCCTGGTCCTCGGCGGTCTGCAAGGCGGTGACGGGCACAACCAGCTTCGCCGGCGCTTGGTCCACGGTGACGCGGGCCTTTACCGCCGAGCCCGGACGCCACAGGCCATCGAGGTTGCGAATCGTTGCGCGCGCCACGGTGCTCTGGCTGGCGGTCGCAGTGCCCGGCAGCACGCGTTCGAGCGTCGTTTCGGCAGTAAGTCCGTCGCTCAAGCGCGTGACCCGCACCGGCACGCCAGCCGTGATGTGCTGAGCATCCGCACCGAAGATGTGCAGGTCCACCCATAGTTCCGACAGGTCCGCGATCTCGTACAGCACCGCGCTTTCGCTGGCCACCGTGCCGATCGATGCATTACGAGCGAGCACGACGCCGGAGATTGGCGCGGGGACCGTGTAAGTCGTGAGGCTAAGGTTGCTTTCGATGGTGGCCAACGGCTGCCCCGCACGCACGCGATCACCCACGTTGGCACGCAGTGAACGGATCGGACCGGGAAAGCGCGCCATGACCTTGGCGACGCGGCCTTCGACCGGTGTGAGCAGGCCCTGGACTTCGTGCTCGTCGGCGATGATGCCGGCTGCCGCCGGTGCGACACGAATGCCGGCGTCCTGGGCGACTTTCGCCGCGATGGTGGTGCGGTCGGGCGCCTCCTCGTGGCCTTCCTCTGCGGCGTGTGCTTCGCCTTCTTCGTGATCTGCTTCGTTGGACGGCGTCGCGCCGCCGCATGCGCCCAACAAAACGGCCAGCGTCAGTGCGCTGATCCAGTGTGTCCACTTCATGGGGTATCTCCCTGCGTCGCCTGTGCCGGTGCTGCCACGAACGGCGCACCGGTCAGGCGTTGGATTTCGATAAGGGCGCGCTGGGCTTCCAGCGCGGCGTCGAGTTGTTGTTTGCGGGCTGCGGTGCGTTCCGACTGCAGCTGCGCCCATTCCAGGTAGCTGATGGCGCCGGCGCGGTAGGCGCGTTCCGCCGCAGCTTCTGCTTTGGCGAGCTTGGGCAGCACGTCGGTGCGCAGCCGGTCCACCTCCAGCCGCGCCGTCAAGTAACGCCCGTGCGCTTCGGCTAACGTCGAATAGAGGGACAGCCCCTTGGATTCGCGTTCGATTTCCAAGGCAGTCAGGTCGGCCTCCGCCGCGCGGATCTCCGGCTGCGCCCGGCGGCTCGCACCCAACGGCATCGAGATACTGCCAATCAGCGCCATGTCGTCGGTCGCCTGCAAGCGGCGCACGCCCACTTCCCAGTCGAGGTCAGCCTTGGCGTCGGCACGCGCGAGCTGCAGGCGCGCCTCGCGGATCCGGCGCTCGCCGACGAACTGGGCCAGTTCCGGTGTCTGCTCCAGGGTGGAGGTGAGCTGGGCGAACGAAGCCACTTGGGGCAACGCTGTTGGATCGGCGGCTACAACGTCAAATGTCGGTGCTCGCTCGCCCCATAACGCCGCCAGGTGTTGCCGGGCCGCGGCGAAGCGTTGCTCGGCTCGTGCACGGTCCAATTCCGCAAGCGCCAAGGCCGCCTGCGCGGTGAGCACGACCGATTCGGGCGACGCGCCGGCCTGCAGGCGATGCCGCGCCCCGGCGACGGCGCGCTGCCGTTGCGCGATATCAAGCTCGGCGATGTTCTGTTGCCGCTGCGCCGCCACCATCGCCAGATAGCGACGTGCCACCTCGGCCAGCAGATCGAGCCGCCGTGCCTCGCGCTCGACCGCGAGCGCGTCGATGCGGCTTTGTGCCAGCGTACGGCGGGCGTCGAGCTTGCCGCCGCGTTCCAGGACCGAAGCCAGGCTCAGGGTGAGCTCGGCGCCGTCCAGGCCGCTGGCCTCGCCGGTGCCGAAGGCGTTCTCGATGCTCGCGCCGGCGACCCACGCCGGCCGAAGGGCCGCCCGCTCCAGGTCGGCGGACAGGATGTCCTGCCGCGCTCCGAAGAGGCGCAGATCGGGATGGGTCTGGGCGACGCGTGCAAACGCCTCGTCCAGGGAAAGTCGATCAGCCGCGTGCGCCGGCCATGCGATGGCGGACACAGCGACCAGCGCGGCCAACGCCGCAAGTCGCACAGACATGGAAACACTCCAATCGGAAAGGGCCAGAGACCCGGCACAACGCCGGCGAGTCGTCAGGCTGCGATCGGAGGTCGGAAAGGTGCGAGCCATCGCCCACTGGGCACACGGCGCGACGCCGTCAGACTCGTGGGTTCGATGTGGCTGATTTGGGAGAAGACCACGGGCGCAGCGGCCGTCGGCACCGCGTGGCCGCAGCAATGGGCGAAGTGATGCACCACGTGCAAGGCGCCGGCTGTGTCGTCTTCACCGGCGGTCAGGGTTTCGTCGCTGCCATGCGTGCCGGCCACGTCATGGGTCAGTTCGTGCAATTCGCTGACCAAGCCCAGGATGGGTTGCACCACCAAGCCCAGCGCCAGGACCGCCAGCATCAGCCAGCGATGGGGGGCGAACCGGGCGCGGTGCAAGGTCATGCGGCGGGCGGCTCCGATGCGGCGCGGGCCCGGCGGGCATCGCCGAGAATCTCGATGGCTTCCTTGATCACGTACAAGCCAATCAAGGTGCCGATGACGTAGTCCGGGTACGGAGTGGCCAGCCAGAGGACCAATACGCCGGCCAGGATGACGCCGATGTTGGCCACGACATCCGCACGGGTGAACAACCACGTGGCGCGCAGGTGGACTTCACCGGCCTTCAGCGGAGCGAGCAGACGCAACACGGTGACGTTGACCACCAGCGACAGCAGGGCCGTGCCGATCATCCAGCCGCTGAGCGGCTCGGCGCCATAGACGACGCGCCGGCCTACCTCCACCAGAACGCCGATACCGAGCACGAGCAGCACGCTGCCACTGAGCCAGGCCGCGTTCGCCTTGAAGCGGGCGGTGCGCCCAATGGCCACCAGGCCGATCGCGTAGGCGGTGGCGTCGGACAGCATGTCCAGGGCGTCGGCCAGCAGGCCGGTCGACTGGGCGATCCAGCCGGCAAGGCCGCCGATCACCGCCATGACGGCATTGAGCACCAGGGCGATCTTCAGCACACGCCGTTCCTGCGCGTTCTTTGCCTCGTGGTGACAGCCGCAATCGCTCATCGGGTCCTCGTCGAACAGATGCCATCCGGCCAGGGTGGCAGCGGAATGCGGCGAAGGATAACGTCTGTAGCAGCTACGGAGTCAAGCATGTGAAGATCAGCGAAGCGGCAGCCGCCAGCGGCTGCCACCTGGAAACCATCCGCTACTACGAACGTGTCGGGCTGATGCCACGGCCGACGCGGACCGGAAGCGGCTACCGCGCCTACGCGCCGGCCGATGTCGAGCGGCTGCGGTTCATCAGCCGTGGGCGCGAACTGGGCTTCAGCCTGGAGGAGATCCGCAGCCTGCTGCGCCTGAACGACGATCCGAAGCTGTCGTGCGGCGACGTCGATGCACTGGCGCGTGCACATCTGGCCGACATCCACCAGCGGATCGAGGCGCTGACCCGCATGGCCGGCGAGTTGGAGCGGGTGATCGCCCAGTGTGCCGGCGGCGAGCGCGGAACCTGCACCATTCTGGGGGCGCTGCGGCGCACAGATAACAATCCGACTCCGTGTGCGGATCCGGAGTGTCGTCCATGACTCTGGAACGGTACCTGGAGGCCGCCGGACGCAAAAACACGCAGCGCAGCTACGCCTCGGCGCTGCGCCACTTCGAGGTCGAATGGGGCGGGCATCTGCCAGCCACGCCGGACAGCGTGGCCCGCTACCTGGCCGACCACGCGGGTCAGCTCTCCACCAACACGCTGCGGCACCGCCTTGCGGCCTTGGCGGGCTGGCATCGCGAACACGGCTTCGTGGATCCGACGCGGGCGCCGCTGGTGCGCAAGGTACTCAAGGGTATCCAGACGCTGCATCCGTCGGTGGAGAAGCAGGCCGAACCGCTGCAGCTGACCCGGCTGGCGCAGGTGGATGACTGGTTAGCGGGCGCGATCGCGGCGGCGCGAGGTCGCGGTGCCCGCGCGGACGAACTGCGCCATCAGCGCGACCGGGCCTTGCTGTTGCTTGGCTTTTGGCGCGGCTTCCGCGGCGACGAATTGATCCGTGTGCAGGTCGAGCACCTGCGCCTGGTCACCGGTGAGGGGATGACCTGTTTCCTGCCTCGCAGCAAGGGCGACCGGCAGGCGCAGGGCAACACGTACAAGGTGCCGGCGCTGTCGCGGCTGTGCCCGGTGACCGCGACCTGGGAGTGGATCGACGCGGCCGGACTGACCGAGGGGCCGCTGTTCCGCGCCGTTGATCGCTGGGGCCATGTCGCGGACGAGGCGCTGCATCCCAACAGCCTGATCCCACTGCTGCGCCATCTGCTCACCGCCGCTGGCTTGCCGGATGCGGAGGAGTACAGCAGCCACTCGCTGCGCCGCGGCTTTGCCGGCTGGGCCAACGCCAACGGTTGGGACGTGAAGGGGCTGATGGAGTACGTCGGCTGGCGCGACGTGCACTCGGCCATGCGCTACATCGACGGCGGCGATCCTTTCGCGCGCCAGCGCATCGAAGCCAGCCTGCCGGGACCGGTGGCAGCTCCCGCGCCGCCGGCACTGCCGGCGCCAGCGCCCGAACCGACACCGACTTACACGGTGAGCCTGCGCCTGTTGCTGACGCCCTTCGCCCGCAGCGGCCGCGGCGTGGCCAAGGCGCGCGGGCGTATCGAGGAAATCTGCCTAGCTCCGTTCCAGGCCCAACGCCTGAACGCGGAAGGCACCGAATACCGCCTCGCCGTGGCACCCGACCCGGACCGGGATCTGGATGAAATCCTGGCCACCTTGCTGGATGACCTGCATCGGATGGCCGATACCCACCAATGTTTCCTGGAAGCGTCCCTGATCGGCGACGACGGCCGCCACTGGGATTGACCCGAGCCCCCAGGAATTCGATGGCCACCGTTCAAGAGACCGCCTATCCGCGACTGAAGCCCGATCCCACCGCCAAGGAGCTGGAGGAGATCTACACGCCGACCCCGGCTGAACTTTCCTTCGTGCGGGACATCACCACCCAGCCCACGACCCAACTGGCGGTGCTGATCCACCTGAAGCTATTCCAGCGTCTGGGCTATTTCACGCAATTGACCGAGGTGCCGGAACGCATCCGGCAGCACATCGCCCAAGCGGCCGGCCTGCGTCGCGCCCTGAAGCTGGGCCGACTGGAATCCTACGACACCTCCGGCGGCAAGCAACGCCACGTCACGCTGCTGCGACAGTTTCTCGGCGTGCGTCCGCTGGGCAAGGAAGGATTGGCCTGGCTCGACGCCGTCGCGATCGCGGCGGCACAGACCAAGCACGTCATTCCCGACATCGTGAATGTCCTGCTCGAAGAACTGGTGCACCACCGCTACGAACTCCCGGGCTTCCGAACGCTGGAATTGGCGGCCATCCGTGCGCGCGAGCAGGTGCATGAGGGCTATTTCCGCAGCATCGGACAAGCCCTTGCCCCCGACGTGCGCAAGCTGATCGACGAACTGTTGTCCGCCAAGGAAGGATCGCGCTACACCGGCTGGCATACGCTCAAACGCGAGCCGGGCCGCCCGACCAACAAGGAGGTGCGCACCTACCTGCAGCACATCCGCATGCTCCAGCAATTGGCCGAGAAGCTGCCGCCGATCGACATCCCGGTCCCCAAGCTCAAGCAGTTCCGGACCATGGCCCGGGCCCTGGATGCCAGCGAACTAGCCGAACTGACCGAGGACAAGCGGTATGCGCTGGCCACGATCTTCATCCGCGCCCAATACGCCAAGACCCTGGACGATGCCGCCGAACTGTTCATCAAGCAGGTGCGCAATCTGGAGAACCTCGCCCAGCAGAAACTGATCGCCTACCAGCTCGAACATGCCAAGCGGGCCGACTACCTGATCGGCCAGCTCAAGGATGTGCTCCAGGCATTCCAGCTGGACGGCACCGAGAGTCAGCGGGTGGATGCCATTGGCGACAGCCTGCGGGCCGACATATCGCTGCTGCTGGCCGAATGCGACGAGCACATGGCCTACGCCGGCAAGAACTACCTGCCGTTCATGCTGCAGCCCTACGGCACCGCCAGGCCCTTGCTGCTTAATTGCCTGGAGTTGATGACGCTTCGCTCGACCAGTCAGGACGCGGGCATGGAACCGCTGATCGCCGCCGTGCTCGCGTTGCGCAACCAGCGCCGCGAAATGATCGAGGTGACCTCCCTCGGGTTGGACGTGGACAAGGATTTCGAGTGGCTGTCCAAGGCCTGGCGCCAGCACGTGTTCGGCAAGAAGGCCAACGCCCTCGGCGCGGGGTGGATGCATCGCAAGTATTTCGAGCTGGCGGTCGTGGTCCAGGTCAAGGACGAGTTGAAGTCCGGCGACCTGTTCATTCCGCACAGCGAACGGTTCGACGACTATCGCGAGCAGTTGATCGACGAAGCCACCTTCAGCCAGGAGCTGGAGGCCTATGGCGAGGTCTCCGGCCTCCCGACCGATGCGGAGGCCTTCGTCTCCAGCCTGCGCACCGAACTGGCCGATCTGGCCAACGCGGTCGACCAGCGATTCCCGGAGAACGTGCATGCGGACCTGGTCGAAGGGCGACTGGTCTTGCGCAAGGCACGGCGTCCCGAGGTGTCCAGCGCGATCGCTACCGTGGATCGCCTCATCACCGAGCGGTTGCCGGCCACCAGCATCGTGGACGTGCTGATCGACACCGCGCAGTGGCTGGCGCTGCACCGTCATTTCCGGCCCTTTTCCGGAACCGACGCGCAAGTCGACGACCTCCCCAGGCGGGTCATCACCACGCTGTTCTGCTACGGCTGCAACCTCGGTCCGACGCAGACGGCCCGGTCGGTCAAGGGGTTCAGCCGGCGCCAGATCGCCTGGCTGAACCTGAAGTACGTCGATGAAGGAACGCTGGAAAGGGCGATCAACGAGGTCATCAACACGTACAACAAGTTCGATCTGCCGGGGTTCTGGGGCAGTGGCCGCAGCGCCTCGGCCGACGGCACCAAATGGAGCGTCTATGAGGACAACCTGCTGTCGGAGTACCACATCCGGTACGGCGGCTACGGCGGCATCGGCTACTACCATGTGTCGGACAAGTACGTGGCGCTGTTCAGCCACTTCATTCCGTGCGGCGTGCACGAGGCCATCTACATCCTGGACGGCCTCTTGGCCAACACCTCCGACATCCAGCCGGAAGTCGTCCACGGTGACACGCAGGCGCAGAGCTATCCGGTTTTCGGCTTGGCCCACCTGCTGGGTATCCAGCTGATGCCGCGAATCCGGAACATCAAGGACCTCACGTTCTTTCGGCCCGAACCCGGCAAGGCCTACCAGAACATCCAGGCCTTGTTCGGCGAGAGCATCGACTGGGCGCTGATCGGCACGCACCTGCACGACATGCTGCGGGTGGTGGTCTCCATCCGGCTGGGCAAGATCACGGCGTCCTCCATCCTGCGTCGATTGGGCACCTACAGCCGGAAGAACAAGCTGTACTTCGCCTTCCGCGAACTGGGCAAGGCGGTCCGGACCCTGTTCCTGCTGCGTTACATCGACGACATCGAAATCCGCAAGACCATCCAGGCCGCCACCAACAAGAGCGAGGAGTTCAACGGGTTCGTGAAATGGGTGTTCTTCGGCGGGGAAGGCGTGATCGCGGAGAACGTCCTGCACGAGCAACGCAAGATCGTGAAGTACAGCCAACTGGTGGCCAACATGGTCATCCTGCACAACGTGGAGGGCATGACCCGGACACTGGCCGAGCTACGGAAGGAGGGGATCGAACTGGCGCCGGAAATCCTGGCCGGTCTGTCACCGTACCGGACCAGCCACATCAACCGGTTCGGCGATTACACCCTCGATCTGGAGAAGGAGATCGCGCCCTTGGACTATTCCAACAAGGTGCTGGAATGAAGAGGGGACAGGCGCGACCCATTTTTTCGACTTTTTTGAGCTAATAGGCCACTTCGTGGCCTCAGCAGCGTAATCTTGTACAGAAGCAAAAGCAGAGCCACATCAAAGGCTTAAAGCGGATTCGGCTGTTTCTGTAATGATTCCCTGCCAACCCTCAGCCTGGTCAGGATCGACCGGCGTGGCGGCGGTCCTTGGGTGTGGACATGGCGTCGGCTCCCTGGTGTGGAGACCCCCTGTGACATTGGGTCCTCGGCATGCCACCCATCCGGAGCAAGCAACCTCAGCGCATATTGCTGCCGTCCCCGCACTATATGACTAGAACTACATCCAATGTCGGCGAATGCGCAGGACCGTCGGGAAGCGGTCGCGCGTCAGCGCACCAGGGTTATGAAGAGTTTAGTGGTTTATAGCGAATCCGCTATAAATCGATGCCGCCGCAGCGCCAGACCCCGGATCGCCGCCTTCCGCGCTTCAATCACGTGCCCTGGTGCACGCCATCGCGCACGTCCGTCCTCCGCGGAAGATGAGGGCGAAGACCGGCTCCAGGCCGCCTGACGCTCCATCGCATTTCCGGCAGGACTGGCGAGCGGCGCCGGCCTGCCATCCGCTCATCCCGGCGCCCTCAGCCCGCCTCCCTCGCCCACTCCTCCGCATCCGCGCCGGCCGGGATGTACAGCGGCGCGGCAGGATCGTTGGTCGCGCGCCAGACCGCCTGCGCCACGTCCGTGGACCGGGTACCGGGTCCGACCGAGTCGGCCATGCGCGCGATGGTGTCCTGCATGAAGCGGCCATACACCGCATCGTCGATCCCGCGCAGGCCGCGGCGGGCGGACTCGCGGAAGCGGGTATCGCCGGAAGAGCCCGGCAGCACCAGGTGCGCGCGCAGGCCGAACTGCGCGATCTCGGCGGCGAGCGATTCGGTGATCGCGTTCACCGCGGCCTTGGAGGCGCGATACGCGCCAATCAGCGGCAGCGGCCTGTAGGTCGCGCTCGAGGTCACGTTGACGATGACCCCGGATCCGCGCGCGCGCATCTGCGGCAGTACCGCCTGGGCCATCGCGATCGTGCCGAAGGTGTTGGTCTCGAACAGGCGGCGCACCGTTTCCATGTCCATCAGCTCGAACGGTGCGGGCGCGCCGAAGCCGGCGTTGTTGACGAGTACGTCGACCTCCCCTGCCCCGGCGACGGCAGCCCGGACGCTTTCCGGATCGGTGACATCCAGCGGCAGCACGAGCAGGTTGGCCGATGCCGGCAGCAGGTCGTCGCGCGGGGTGCGCATGGTGGCGACGACGCGCCAGTCCCGCGCCAGGAAATGGCGCGCGGTTTCCAGTCCAAAGCCGGAGGAACAGCCGGTGATCAGCACGGTCTTCATTCGGTGGTCTCGCGTGTGGTGGGCGAGCCACCACGGTATGCACCCTGCCCCGTACTGCCTACAATCGGAAGTCCATACTTCGTTTGCAGGAGTCCGGCCATGGTCGATCCACTGGCGGAAGTGGTCCTGCTGCTCAAGCCCGCCGCGCGCTTCTCCAAGCAGGTGGTCGGCGCCGGCCCGTGGCGGGTCAGCCGCTCGGATGCCGGCGAGCCGTTCTACTGCGCGGTGATCGAGGGCGGTTGCCGGCTGGCGCTGGAGGGACGAGACACGGTCGTCCTGCAAGCCGGGGATTTCGTTCTGGTCCCCGCCGCCTACGGGGTCACCATGTCCAGCCTGCACGAAGTGGATCCTGCCACCCACTCCGTCCCTGTGCTGCTGGCCGAAGGCTCCTACAGGATCGGCGCGCCGCGCGGTCCCACCGACCTGCGCATCCTGGCCGGCCACTGCAGCTTCGATTCGCCCGATGCGGCGCTGCTGGTGCCGCTGATGCCGCAGCTCATCCATGTCCGCGGCGAGCCCCGGCTGGCGACGCTGGTGCACATGCTCGGCGAGGAATCACGCGAGGATCGGCCGGCACGCGAAGTGGTGCTGGCGCGCCTGCTGGAGGTGCTGTTCATCGAAGCCCTGCGCTGTACCACCGGATCGGGAGCCGCGCGCGGACTGGTCCAGGCCCTGTCCGATGCACGCCTGGCCGCGGCGATCCGCGCGATGCACGCGTGCCCTTCGAGGAACTGGACCGTGAACGAGCTGGCAAAGGAAGCCGCCCTGTCCCGCTCGGCCTTCTTCGACCGGTTCAACCGGGTGATGGGCATGCCGCCAATGGAGTACCTGCTGGCCTGGCGCATGGCCCTGGCGAGGGACCTGCTCGCGAACGGTGGTATCGGCATCGCCGACGTCGCCGAGCGCGTCGGCTACAGCTCGGCCAGCACCTTCAGCGTCGCGTTTGCACGCCATGTCGGTTGTCCGCCGGCGCGGTACGCACGCGGTGCGACGCGCCCCGACACGCGGCGGCGGGACGAATCATCACCCGACCCCTTCGACGCAAAGCGTGCGGCAATGGCCGTTACCACGGCCGCAGGCGCGCCACCTGGATGACCGGCGGGGCGGACGCGGGCGCTGCCGCGCCCGGTTACTCGCTGCGCTGCGCGGTATCGCGGCCTTGCGCGAATTCCGGGAAGACCTCCGCCAGCGGCTTGGTCTCCGGCAGGATGTAGAACACGCCACCGCGCGCGAAGACCGGCTCGATCACCTGCCCGTAGAACTCCGGCGCGACGTTGATGCAGCCGTGGGTGATGCGGTTGTCGTCCGGCTGCGGCGAGGCGAGGCGCTCGGCACGCTTCTCGGAACGGACGCCGGTAGCCGTCGGATGGATCGAGACGCCGGAGTCGTAATCCACCCAAAGCACGCGCCCGGCATCGAGCGAAGGGCCGAAGCCGCCCACGAAGCGGCCGGCCGGCGTGGTGCGGTCCTTGCCCGGGATCTCGCGCAAGGCCAGGCCGGCGATGCCGGGGGCGATGTGGTCGCCGACGGCCGAGCCGAACAGCGCAGGCGCCGCGCCGCGCAGCCGGCCATCGCCGCCAAACACCAGGATCTGGGCCGCGGCCTTGTCCATGATCGCGAACGGATAGCCTTCGCTGTCGCGGGTGGCGACCACCCAACCGGCCAGTTCGACCACCGTGTCCGCCACTTCCTGTCCCTGCGGAAGCAGGTCGACGGCGGCGGCCGGCGGCGCGGCGGCCTCCTCGGCGACGGCCATGGCCGGGTTCACGAGTGCCAGCGCCAACGCGAGACAGCTGGCACGGATCGCAGGATGCATGCGGCTGATGGGACTACTCCTCTGGAACCGGGCGAAGAACGGCCCGGTGCCAGCAAGGCCACCGGGCCGGGGTTTGGAACTGTCGCCGACCCCGATCAGCCGCGGGGCTGGCGGCGCGGGGCGGCCTCGAGCTGCTGCACGCGGCTTTCGATCTGGTCCAGGCGCCGGTTGGCCTGCTGCGCGGACTGGTTGGCGGACTCGGCGCTCTGGGCCGCGTTCTGCACCCGGCTGTCGAGCTGGTCAAGGCGCGAATTGATCGTGGCGAATTCCTTGTCGTAGGTGGCGCAACCAGCAAGACCCGCGGCGACAACCACCGCCACGCCGAGCGCACGCACCATCGCCACGTTGTTCTTGATCAGGGACATTCCAATCCTCCTTCGTCAGGGGCTTCGGAATATAGCCGGCTTTGCGTCAAAGCCATACGGCGACTTCAGCGCCAGTTCGGTTACGTGCACGGTTCGTGAAAAAGTTCGTGCTGCGCATCGCAGTGCGCGCCTCCAAGCGCATTGCAGGAGGAATGTCCGCCTGTTCGTGATGCATCGCAACACTCCGCCGCCCCTGCGCTGCACTTTGCGCCTGGCCGGACGCCTGCAGCCTGGCACTGCTGCAGGCAGCGCCCACGAGCGCCGCGGCGCTCATGGGCAGGCATTGCACTACGATCGGCTCGACGCCTTCGCGCGCGCGGGGGCGTACGCGGCGCGCGACCGGATCATCCTGCCCCACCACCCGTGCAAGACCGTGCCTGGAGATGCTGATGAGACTGCCGATGCTCGCGATCCTGGCCGGGCTTGCGGCAAGCCCCGCGTCGGCCGGCGACGTGCCCGCGAGCGACAGCCATGGCATTGCCACCGCGGTGATGCAAGCCGATGCCCGCGCCCTGGCCGTGGTCGGCAAGTCGGACACCGCGGCCCGCCATGCAGGACGCGCCGGTTACTACCGCACTCTGGGCGACCTGGCGCAGTCGACCCGTTGGGCACGCGCGTGCATCGCCAACCCGCAGGTCGTGGCCGAGCCCGGACAGCAACTGATGTAGCTCTGCCGCAGCCTGTTGGCCGGCAACCTGCTGCTGGCTGGCGACATCGGTGGCTGGGCCGTGGAGATGGAACAGGTGCGCGTGCTCTACCGCGAACACGTCGCCCCTTCGCTGCGTCCCGGCGGGGAACTGGCCGCGGTGGCCCGGCCGCGCTTCGAGGCCTTCACCGGATGGCCGCGCCAATGGACCCTGCACGCGACGGCCGCGCCGGGCACGCGCGTGCCCGTGGCCGATGGCCCCGGCGTTCCCGTGGTGCGCGGCAGGATCCGCGGCGGCCGCGACGGCAAGGCGCGCGACGTCGAGGTGGACTTCATCATCGATACCGGCGCCACCCATTCCCACGTCAGTCGCCGCGCAGCGCAGGCGATGGGACTGGAGGTGCGGGACGGCTTCGGCGTCGATGCCAGCGATCCGGCGTGGTGGGCGGAGATCGGACTGGCCACGCCGGTAGACGTGGAGCTTGGGGGAATCCGCTTCGGCGACGTCGCCTTCAGCGTGCCCGACGCGATGGAGCCGGCCCTCATCGGCCTGGACCTGCTCGCCCGCCTCGGCCCGCTCAGGCTGGGCGCGGACGAACTGGAAGTCCTGGCGGAACTTCCGCCAGGCTGCGACGCGCAACTGGCGGCCACCTCGTTGCCGTGGGGCGGCCAGTACGCACTGCGCCTCCCGATGCAGATCGGCCGGCGCAAGGAGCTGGTCTTGCTGGACACCGGCAACGGCGCTTCGCTGGAGATGGCCGGCACGGACCTGTCCGCGTTCCCGCAGGCAGCCCTGGTCGAACGCAGCCGGCTGACGATCCACGGCCTGCAGCGCGTGCGCCATGCCGAGGCCAGCGCACCAGTCAGTTTCAACGGGCACGCGGCCGAACTCCCGACCCGGGTCACTGACCAGCCGGCCCGGGTCTTCCCGGTCTCGTGGACGGCGGGCTACGGACTGCGCACGCGCTACGACTTCCACGTGGACGTGGCCACCGCGCACGGCTGCCTGCTGCCGCGCGCCGCCCGGCAGGAGCAGCCACCATCCGCGGCTCGCGGCCCTCGCCAGGCGCGCAGAACGCGAGCGAAAAGCCAAGCGCACGCCACCCGCGAAGCAGGTGCGTCGGATGCAGGATTACCGGGAATCCGGCGTGCGGCGGCGCCGGGAAGTTGGTGGAGCCAGCCGGGATCGAACCGGCGACCTCTTGCATGCCATGCAAGCGCTCTCCCAGCTGAGCTATGGCCCCACGAGCATCGGCCTCCAGGCCTTTGCGTACCGCTGGAAATGTGGCGTCCCCACGGGGATTCGAACCCCGGTCGCTACCGTGAAAGGGTAGTGTCCTAGGCCTCTAGACGATGGGGACGTATCGTCGCTTCGCCCAACCGGGGTTGGATTTGGTGGAGCCAGCCGGGATCGAACCGGCGACCTCTTGCATGCCATGCAAGCGCTCTCCCAGCTGAGCTATGGCCCCACGAAGCTGAGGGCGCGAATCTTAGCTAGTCCCCGTAACTTGCGCAAGCATTTCTTCACCGGAAGTTTCATCGACCAGCGGACGCAGCTCCGGATCCAGCGCCACGCGCCCGTCGAACACGAAGCAGCGGCCCTCGTAGCCGAGGCCGCCGACCTGTTCGAACCAGCCCAGGATCCCGCCTTCCAGCTGCAGCACGTTGTCCATGCCGTCCTGGCGCATCCACAGCGCGGCCTTCTCGCAGCGGATGCCGCCGGTGCAAAAACTGACCACGGTGGCGCCGGCCAGGGACTCGCGGTGCGGTTCCAGCGCCGCCGGCAGGTCGGTGAACTTGGTGATCGGGAGGGTCAGCGCGCCCTGGAAGGTGCCGTAGGCCACTTCCTGCACATTGCGGGTATCGAGCATCACCACCGGCCGCCCCTGGTCGTCGCGCCCGCCCCGGGCCAGCCAGCGCGCCACCGTGGCCGGCTCCACCGCCGGGGCGCGCGCGCCCTGGGCCAGTGGCGTGGCCTGCGGACGGCGGAAGCTGATGATTTCCGGCTTCACCTTCACCTTGAGCCGGGCGAACGGCACCGCGGCGCTGCGGCTGTAGCGCGGCCTCAACGCGGCCAGGCGCGGGTCGCCGCGCAGCCAGTCGACGAACCCGCGCAGGACCGCTTCCGGACTGGCCAGGAACAGGTTGATGCCTTCACCGGCGACCAGGATGGTGCCCTTGAGGTCGTCGGCAGCGGCGCGCTGGCGCAGGCGCGCGGCCAGCGCGTGCGGATCGTCGATGTGGACGAAGAGATAGGCGGCAAGATTGAGCATGGCGCCATTGTAAGGCGCCGCCCCTGCCCGCCCTTCAGCGCAACAGCCACCAGGGCAGGGCCAGGGTCAGCGCCAGCACCGCCAGGATCGCAGCCAGCCGCGGCAGCACGAACCCCGGCCGCTCGCGCAGCAGCTGCAGGAAGGATTCGCCCTCGCCACGACGTTCGCGCTCCTGCGCCTCGGCGCGCAGGCGCACGCGCCGTTGTTCCTGGTATTCGTCCAGCAGCGCACGTGCGCGCGGGTAGTCGGCCGCGTCGCGCAGCCACAGCCCGGGCGCCGAAAAACCCAGCAGCCCGGCTCCGGTCTCGTACCACTGGAAGCCGTGCTGCTCGAGCAGGGCCCGCACGTCGGCGGCTTCGTCGTCGGGAACGTTGCGCAGGGAAAACAGCAGCTTGGCCATGCGCGCATGATACGCGGCATCGCCGCGGCGGCCGCGGCGGTTTACCCTTGCGTCCCCCAACGGACCTGCCGCCATGCGCCGCTTCCTGCTCCGCTCCACCCTGCTCTGCTCCGTCCTGCTGGCCGCATGCAGCGAACCCGGTCCGCCGCCCGGCGGCTCGGTGGCCGAGCTGCAGCGCATCGACGAGGTGGTCGGCAAGGGCGCGGTCGCCAGCGCCGGCGACAAGGTCACCGTGCACTACACCGGCTGGCTGTACGACGAGCGCGTGCCGGAACGGCGCAGCCGCAAGTTCGACAGCTCGCTGGACCGCGGCGAGCCGTTCACCTTCGTCCTCGGCGCCGGCCAGGTGATCCGTGGCTGGGACGAAGGCGTGGCCGGCATGCGCGCCGGCGGCCGCCGCACCTTGTTCATCCCGGCGGAGATGGCCTACGGCCGCCGCGGCGCCGGACGGGTGATTCCGCCCAATGCCTCGCTGGTGTTCGAGGTCGAACTGCTGGACGTGGGCAGCCGCTGATCCATGCCTGCCAGCACCGTCACCCTGCCCGGCCTGGCCATCGTCGGCGGCGGCCCCGCCGGCCTGATGGCCGCCGAGGTCGCCCTCGCCGCGGGCGTGGAAGTGGACCTGTACGAGGCCAAGGGCTCGGTCGGGCGCAAGTTCCTGATTGCCGGCAAGGGCGGGCTCAACCTCACCCATGCCGAACCCATGCCCGGGTTCGCGGCGCGCTACGGCGTGCGCGAGGCCGAGGTCGCGTCCTGGCTGGCCGGCTTCGGGCCGCAGGAGCTGCGCCAGTGGGCGCGCGGCCTGGGCGTGGAAACGTATGTCGGCAGCTCCGACCGGGTGTTCCCGCTGGACCGCAAGGCCGCGCCACTGCTGCGCGGCTGGGTGCGGCGACTGAAGGAACAGGGCGTGCGCTTCCACGTCCTGCACCGCTGGGAAGGCTGGGACGAAGATGGCGCCCTGCGCTTCCGCAACGGGGACGGCGACCTGCGCGTGCGCGCGCCGGCCACGGTGCTGGCGCTGGGCGGCGGCAGCTGGCCGCAGCTGGGCTCCGACGGCGCCTGGGTCGAGGCCGTGCGTGCGGCCGGGATCGAGGTCGCGCCGCTGGTGCCGTCCAACTGCGGCTTCGACGTGGGCTGGAGCGCGCACTTCGCCGAGCGCCATGCCGGCGCCCCGCTCAAGCCGGTGGTCGCGCACTGGCAGGACGCGGACGGCACGCCGCACTCGCTGCAGGGCGAATGCGTGGCCACCGCCACCGGCATCGAAGGCTCCCTGGTGTATGCGCTGTCGGTGCCGCTGCGCGAGGCCATCGCCCGCGACGGCCAGGCCGTGCTGCAGCTGGACCTGGTGCCGGGGCGCGAGCTGCTGCGCCTGCGCGCCGAACTGGCGAAACCGCGCAAGGGCCGCAGCCTCAGCGAGCACCTGCGCCGCCAGGCCGGCGTGTCCGGGGTCAAGGCCGCGCTGCTGCGCGAGGTGCTGGATGCGCAGGCGCTGGCCGACATGGATCGGGTCGCCGCCGCACTCAAGCGCCTGCCGCTGGTGCTGAAGCGTGCCCGGCCGCTGGCCGAGGCGATCAGCAGTGGCGGCGGCGTGCGCCTGGAGGCGCTGGACGCGGACCTGATGGCCAGCGCCCGCCCCGGCGTGTTCTGCGCCGGGGAAATGCTGGACTGGGAAGCGCCGACCGGCGGCTACCTGCTGACCGCCTGTTTCGCCAGCGGCCTGCGCGCCGGTCGCGCGGCCGCACGCTGGGTACAGGCACGCAACCGCTGACCTCGCCGCGGGGGCGCGGCGCAGTCCATCGCGCTCGCGCCCGATCAGTTCACTCCGCCGCCAACGGCCAGCGTTGCAGCACCTCGTAGCGGACCCCGCCACTGCCGTGCACGCTCTGCAGCAGGGCGAACCCGTCCACGCGCCAGTCCACCGGCGCTACCGGCTGCACCGGGAAGCGCACGCTGGCGCGCCGGCGCACGGTCACATGCGGGGCGAACGCCGGGCCGGCCGGGAGCCGGATCCGGCGCCCGGCCAGGGCCGTGGCCAGCGCCTGGTGCAGCCGCTCCAGCGCCGGTGGCGGCGCCGATGGCCGCAGTACCCAGATCGCCTCGCCGCGGCCGAAGCACTCGGCCTGGTCCAGGCGCAGCACGAATCCCGCCTGGCGCACCTGCGCCGCCGCGGCGCGGGCGTCGTCCGCCAGCGCCTGCGGCAGCTGCGACCACTCGCCCAGCCAGTGCAGGGTCAGGTGGAGGCGTTCGTCGGGCACGCCGGCGCCGCGCTGCGGCGGCTGCCCGGCTTCCAGCGCCTGCCGCGCGGCGCGGATCGCGGCCGCTGCGGCCGGCCCCGGCAGCAGGGCGAAGAACAGGCTGTGGCGTGCGTCCGCGGCGGCGAACAGGTCGCCCATCACCTGCGCTCAGACTGCGGCGGTGACCACGATCTCGACCTTCCAGGCCGGATCGGCCAGGCGCGCCTGCACCGTGGCGCGCGCCGGAGTGTGGCCCTGCGGGACCCACTCGTCCCAGGCCTGGTTCATGCCGGCGAAATCGCCGATGTCGGCCAGGAAGATCTCCGCGCGCAGGATCTTCGTCTTGTCGGTCCCGGCCTCGGCCAGCAGCGCGTCGATCGCCTGCAACACCTGGCGGGTCTGCCCGGTGATGTCCTGGCTGGTGTCCTCCGGCACCTGCCCGGCCAGGTAGGCCACGCCGTTGTGGACGGTCATCTCGGACATGCGCGGGCCGACGTCGAAACGCTGGATCATGGGAGTTCCCTGCTTGCGGAGGAGGCCGCGGCGCGGCCGGGCGGCGCAGCATACAACGCCACCGCACCGACGACAGTGGCCCGGGGGTTCCCCGGGAACTGCCTGGCACCATCACCGGCACCGGCCCACCCGCCTTCCCGGATCCGGGCGTACACTCGGCGCAGCATGGACCGGGAGGTGGGTCATCTACGCACTGGCGCTGGCAGCGGCCCTGGCCGCATCCCCGGCGGCCGAACCGCCGGCCGAACCGGTTGCGGCCCTGCCGCCGCCGCCCACCCTGCCCACGGTCCAGGCCGTGCAGCACATCCCGGGCATCGACGAGGTACTCGAGATCCCGCCCGACTTGCGGGCGATGCTGCAGGAACGGGTGATCGCCCGCGGTGGCAGCCGCGAGGACCGGATCGAACGCCTGGCGGCGATGGTGCTGGAAGCCGGCGGCCTGGCGCTGGAGTACGACAACGACCGCACCCGCACCGTGGCCGAGACCTGGCGCGACCGCCGCGCCAACTGCCTGTCCTTCACCCTGGTGTTCGTCGCCCTGGCGCGCGTGGCCGGGCTGGAAGCCCGCGTCCAGGAAGTCGGCGAGGTGCTGGCCTGGTACCGCGACGCCGGTGTGATCTACGGCGCCAGCCACGTCAACGCCGGCGTCCGCGCCGGCCTGCGCCGGTACACGCTGGACGTGGAGCGCAACATCCTGGCCATGCGCGACCGCCCGCGCGCCATCGGCGACATCCGCGCCCTGGCCCACTTCCGCGACAACCGCGGCGCCGAGCTGATGGCCGCCGGCGACCTGGAAGGCGCGCGCGCGCAGCTGGAGGCGGCGCTGGAGGCCGATCCGGAGTTCGTGCCGGCCCTGAACAACCTGGGCGTGCTGGAGCAACGCGCCGGCAACCTGGACGCCTCCGCCGCGGCCCTGCGCGCGGCCTGGCGGCTGCAGCCGGCGCACACCGCCACCCTGTCCAACCTGGTGAACCTGTACCAGCGCAGCGGCCAGGCGGAGCTGGCAGCCGATTTCGTCGCCCGGCTGGAGCAGGTGCGGCGCAGCGATCCGTTCGCCCAGTTCGTGCTCGCCCTCGGCTGCGAGGAAGCCGGCAACTACGCCTGCGCCGTCACCCACTACCGCAACGCCATCCGCCTGCATGGCGGGCAGCACGCGTTCCACTTCGGCCTGGCGCGCGCCTACTTCCCGTCCGGCCACCCGGACCTGGCCCGGCGCGAGATGGCGCGCGCGGCCAAGCTGGGCGACACCGACCGGGTGCGCGCCATGTACCGGCGCAAGCTGGAACACCTGGAGCACTGGCCCGGGAACGGCCACGCCCTGCATGCGCGCTAGACTTGCGCGATGGGAACCATCGATTTCGAACTGCAGGGCGAACACGTCGAACTGAACCAGCTGCTCAAGCTGGTGGGCCTTTGCGACAGCGGCGGCGCCGGCAAGGCGCTGGTGGCCAGCGGCGTGGTCCAGGTCGACGGCGCCGTGGAGCTGCGCAAGACCTGCAAGATCCGCGCGGGCCAGACCGTGGCCGCGCCCGGCGTGCTGGTGCGGGTGCAGGCGCCGGCATGAGCCCGGTCCGCGCCGCCCCGCGCTCTCCTAGAATGGTGGGCGAAGCGGCCGGCGCGGCCGCATGCAAGCGACGCGGATGAAGCAATACCTGCCCGCCTGGATCCAGGGCTGGTTGGGCACGATCGTGCCGATCGCCCAGGCCCTGCTGATCGTCGCGGCCGCCTGGCTGCTGCAGCAGCTGGTGCGCCGGCTCGTGCGCCGGCTGATGGACCGCCGCGGCCTGCCGCCGGAGATGGGCATGGCCCTGCACCGGGTCTCGGCCGGCCTGATCGGATTCGGCGCGCTGCTGCTGGTGCTGGAGCGGCTGGGCGTGTCCGGCACGGTGCTGTGGACCGCCTTCACCAGCTTCGCCGCGGTGGGCGCGGTGGCGTTCTTCGCCGCCTGGAGCGTGCTGTCCAACATCTTCTGCACGGTGCTGATCTTCACCACCCGCCCGTTCCGCCTGTACGACTACATCGAGGTGGTGGAGAACGGCGAGAAACCCGGCCTCAAGGGCCGCGTGGTCGACGTCAACCTGATCTACACCACCCTGCAGGAAGTGGCGCGCGATCCCGACCACGCCGGCAGCAGCCTGCAGGTGCCCAACAGCATGTTCTTCCAGCGCGTGGTGCGGCGTTGGCGCGGCAGCGAGGTACCGGCCGCGTGGCTGGCGCCGCCGACGGTCGAAGGCGGCTCGAAGTAGCCCGCGCTCAGCGCAGCTGGCTGTCCTTGCTGCCGCGGCGGTTGTAGCCGGCGAAGCCGGTTTCTTCCCCGTCCTGCGCGGCCTGGCAGGTCACGCACAGGCGCACGCCGGGTACCGCGCGGCGGCGCGCCTCGGGGATCGGCGCATCGCATTCCTCGCAGCGTTCCAGGCTGGGCCCCTTGGGCAGGCGCGCGCGGGCGCGCTCGATCCCGTCCTTGACGGTCGCATCGATCTGGTCGTTGACGGCGTTGTCGCCGGCCCATCCGGTCGCCATGGGAACCTCCTGCTCGCGGTACGCATACAGGGTGCCCGCGGGGACGTGAATCCCCGGCAAGTGCCAGGGCCGCCCCGGCGGAAAGGGCGGGCTTCTCAGTCGCGCCCCCCACCCTCGAGGTCGTCGAGGATCGGGCACTCCGGCCGGTCGTCGCCATGGCAGCGGCTGGCCAGTTCTTCCAGGGTGCGCTGCATGGCCTGCATCCGGGCGATGCGCTCGCCCAGCTCGGCGGCGTGCTGCAGCGCCAGCTGCCTGACATCGGCACTGGCGCGCGAGCGGTCCGACCACAGCGCCAGCAGCACCTGGACCTGGTTCATGCCGAAGCCCAGCGAACGCGCCCGGTTGATGAAACGCAGGCGGTGCACGTCGGCCTCGCCATACAGCCGGTAGCCGGCGGCGGTGCGCGGCGGCGGCGGGACCAGGCCGATGTCCTCGTAGTGGCGGATCATCTTGGCCGACACGCCCGAACGCGCCGCCGCCTCGCCGATGGAGTACAGGCCCTCGTCCGCCCGCCGCCCGGCCGCGTGCTTCATGGCGCCTGCCCCGCATCGGCCGCCGGACGCCAGCGCCGCAGCAGCAGGGTGTTGGCGACCACGCTCACCGAGGAGAACGCCATCGCCGCGCCGGCCAGTGCCGGGCTCAGCAGGCCCGCCGCGGCCAGCGGGATGCCGATGACGTTATAGGCGAAGGCCCAGAACAGGTTCTGGTGGATCTTGCCGGTGGTGCGCCGGGACACCTCGATGGCATCGGCCACCAGCCGCGGTTCCGGGCGCATCAGGGTGACCGCCGCCGCATGCATGGCCACGTCGGTGCCCGAGCCCATGGCGATGCCCACGTCCGCCGCGGCCAGCGCCGGCGCGTCGTTGATGCCGTCGCCGACCATCGCCACCACGCCGCCGGACTTCAGCGCCTGGATGGCCGCGACCTTCTGCTCCGGGCGCACCTCGGCCTGGACTTCGTCGATGCCCAGCGCCTGCGCCACCGCGCCAGCGGCGCCGCGGTTGTCGCCGGACAGCATCACCGTGCGCACGCCCATCGCGCGCAGGCTGTCGATCGCCGCGCGCGCGCCGGGGCGCGGTTCGTCGCGGAATGCCAGCAGGCCACGCAGCCGTGGCTGGCCGCCCTCCTCCACCGCCAGCCAGGACAGGGTGTGGCCGCTGGCTTCCAGGTCCTGCGCCCGCGGCAGCAGCGGCTCCACGGCCACGCCGGCTTCCTGCATCAACGCCCGGTTGCCGATCCAGGCCAGGCGCCCATCGACCTTGCCCCGCACCCCGCGGCCCGGCAGCGCCTGCAGTTCGCTGGCCGGCACCGACTGCCCGCCCTCGCGCAGCACCGCCAGCGCGAGCGGATGCGCGCTGTGCTGCTGCAGCGCCGTGGCCAGGGCCAGCAGCGCCTGGCGGTCGCCATCGACCGCCACCGCTTCCAGCAGGCGCGGCTCGCCCACGGTAAGCGTGCCGGTCTTGTCGAAGGCCACCACCTTGATCGAGCGCGCCAGTTCCAGCGCATGCGCGTCCTTGACCAGGATGCCGGCGCGCGCGGCCACGCCGGTGCCGGCCATGATCGCCGTCGGCGTGGCCAGGCCCAGGGCGCAGGGACAGGCGATCACCAGCACCGCCACCGCGTTGAGGATGGCGCGGTCCCAGTCGCCGCTGGCCAGGCCCCAGCCCAGCAGGGTCAGCAACGCCAGCCCCAGGATCACCGGCACGAACACCGCGGCGACCCGGTCCACCGTGCGCTGGATCGGCGCCTTCACCGCCTGCGCGTCCTCGACCAGGCGCACGATCCGCGCCAGCGCCGTCTCCGCGCCCACCGCCGCGGTGCGCACCACGACCACGCCCTCGGCGTTCACCGCGCCGGCCGTGACCCGGTCGCCCACGTCCTTGGCCACCGGCACCGATTCGCCCGTGACCAGCGACTCGTCGGCGTGGCTGCGCCCTTCCTCGACGATGCCGTCCACCGGGAAGCGCTCGCCGGGACGCACCACCACCAGGTCGCCCACCGCCACCTGTTCCACCGGCACTTCCGATTCCCCTTGCGCGGTACGCAGGCGCGCCGTGGCCGGCCGCAGTGCCTGCAGGGCACGGATCGCCTCGGTGGCCTGGCGCTTGGCGCGCCCTTCCAGGAACTTGCCCAGCAGGACCAGGGTGGTGATCGCGGCCGAAGCCTCGAAGTACAGCGGCGCATGCGTGCCCTCGCGCAGCAGGTGGAACAGGCTCAGGCCATAGGCGGTACTCGTGCCCAGCGCCACCAGCAGGTCCATGTTGCCGGTGCCGGCGCGCAGCGCGCCCCAGCCGGCGCGGTAGAACCGCGCGCCCAGCCAGAACTGCAGCGGCGTGGCCAGCAGCAGCTGGATCCAGCCCGGCAGCATCCAGTGCTTGCCGAAGGGCATGCCGGCCATCGGCAGGACCAGGGGCGCGGCCAGCACGATGGCAATGGCCAGGTGGCGGGCCTCGGACGACAGTCGCGGCTTGGCCACCGGGGTGGCCCGCGCTTCCTGCGTCGCGGCCTCGCCTTGGCCATCGGAAGATCCGGGGGCAGGCGCCTCCGGCCTGGCGATGCGGTAGCCGGCCTTGCGCACGGCCTCGGCCAGCAGCGCCGGATCAGCGGGTCCGGCGGTACGCACCCGCGCCCGCTCGGTGGCCAGGTTGACCGAGGCCTCGACCACGCCCGGCACCGCGGCCAGGGCGCGCTCGACCCGGCCGACGCAGGAGGCGCAGTGCATGCCCTCGATCGCCAGTTCGGCCTCGCCTGCGGGCACGCGGTAGCCCGCCTTTTCCACCGCGGCGACCAGTTCGGCCGCCGGCGGCAGCGCCGCGCCGCGGACCTCGGCGGTCGCGCTGACCAGGTTGACGCTGGCCGATTCCACGCCCGGCAGCGCCGCCAGGGCGCGCTCGACGCGCCCGGCACAGGACGCACAACTCATTCCTTCCACCGGCAGGCGCAGGGCGGCGGGAGCTGCGCCGGCGGCGGGGATTACAACGATGTTCGGGGTATCCATGGCGACCATGGTGAACCTTCCCATCATGGGAAGGTCAAGTTCGGGATTCGGGATTCGGGCCGTGACCTTGCCTCACCGCCACTCCCGGTTCCCGCTCCCACGAATCACCAATCCCGAATCACCAATCACCAATCTACGAGAACACTGGCTCCAGCAGCCGGAAGGTGCCGGCGTCGGCGTCCATTTCGACCTGGCCGCCGACCGGCACGATGAACTGCTCGCGCAGGTGGCCGATCTGCGCGCCGCGGTAGGCGGGGATGCCCAGCGGGAGGACATGGTCGTCGAGGATCTGTTCCAGGGTCAGCGAACCGTAGCCGGCGCCGGGCTCGCAGTCCGTGCACTGGCCGAAGATGAAGCCCGCGATGCGGTCCAGCACCCCGGCCAGCTTGAGCGTGGTCAGCATCCGGTCCACCCGGTACGGCGCCTCCTCCACGTCCTCCAGGAACAGGATCGCCCCGTCGAACGCCGGCAGGTACGGCGAACCGGCCAGGCCCACCAGCACCGACAGGTTGCCGCCGAGCAGGCGGCCGCGGGCGCGGCCGCCGCGGATGGTCATGGTGCGGTTGCGGCGCGGGACCAGTTCGTCCGCGTCGTCGTCCGGCGGGTTGCGGTACTCCAGCAGTTCTCGTTCGAAGAACACCCGGCGGAACTGGTCGACCACGAAGCGGTTCCAGCTGCCGGCGCCAATCGGGCCGTGGAAGGTCACCAGCCCGGTCCGCGCCTGGATCGCGCAGTGCAGCGCGGTGATGTCCGAATAGCCCAGCAGCACCTTGGGATTGCGCCGGATCAGCGCGTAGTCCAGCAGCGGCAGCAGCCGCGCCGCGCCGGCCCCGCCGCGCACGCATACCAGCGCCCGCACCTTTGGGTCGGCGAACATGCGGTTGATGTCGCCGGCGCGGTCGGCGTCGCTGCCGGCCAAGTGGCCGCGGCGGTTGCCGTAGTGCTCGCCGGCGCGCACCTCGAAGCCCAGCGCCTGCATCGCCTCGGCCGCCAGCTGCAGCTTGAGCCTGTCGTCGGTGGCCGAGGACGGGCTGACCAGGCCCACGGTGTCGCCGGGCCGCAGCGCCGGCGGCAACAGCCGCGCCGCGGCCGCGGCCCGCGCCCGCCCGGGGCCGGCCAGCGCCAGCAGGGAGGCGGCCATCGCGCCGCCGAGGAACTGCCTTCTGTGCATGGGTTGCCTCCCGTCGCCAGTGGCGAGCCTAGCAATCGCGCGCCCGCCGCAGCCAGCCGCCGTCGTTGTCGCGCTCACGCGTTGCGGGCGAAGATTGGCGACCTTTCGTGCCAGGTATGTCCATGCCCCACCCTTCCATGCGGCGCCGCTGGATGGTCGCGACTGCACTCGTGCTCCTGCTGGTGCTGCTTTCGTGGGCGGTGATGCGCTGGCGCGGCCCGGCACTGCCCGGCTACGAGGTGGCCGCCGGTCCACTGGTGCAGAACGTGGTGGCAACCGGGCGGGTGGCGGCGCTGTCGCGGGTCCAGGTGGGTGCGGAAATCTCGGGCCTGGTGCTGGATCGGCGGGTGATGGAAGGCGACCGCGTGGCCCCGGGCGACGTGCTGGTGGTGCTGCGCGCGACCGACCTCGAAGCGCGCCGCGACGAGGCCCGCGCTGCCCTGGAAACCCTGCGCCGGACCGACCGCGCCGACGCCCAGGCGCGCTACCGCCAGGCCCAGGCCGACCTGGCCCAGGCCGAGCGCGAAGCCACGCGCCGGCGCGAGCTGGGCGAGCGCCAGCTGGTCTCGCGCGAAAGCGTGGAACAGGCCGCGCAGGCGCTGGTCGCCGCCCGCGCCGCGGCCGAGCAGGCGCGCGTGGCCGCCGCGGCGGTGGCCAGCGGCGGCGCCCTGGAAACCCAGGCGCTCGAACGCCTGCGCGCGGCCGAGGCCGACCTGGAGCGCGCGGTGATCCGCGCCACCGTGGCCGGCACGGTGCTGGCCCGCCAGGTCGAGCCCGGCGACACCGTCACCCCGGGCCAGGTGCTGCTGGAGATCGCGGCCGATGCGCCCGGCGAGATCCTGCTGCCGCTGGACGAGAAGAACCTGGCCCTGCTCGAGACCGGCCAGCCTGCGACCTGCGTGGCCGACGCCTTCCCCGGCCGCCCGTTCGCCGCCACCGTGTACCACATCGCCCCCGGCATCGACCCGGCGCGCGGCACCGTGGACGTGCGCCTGCGCATCGATCCGGCCGCCGACTTCGTGCGCCAAGACATGACCGTCACCGCGACCATCCTCACCGGCCGCCGCGACAACGCCCTGGCCGTGCCCAACGACGCCCTGCTCGGCAACGAGCCAGGCGCCAGCCGCGCCGAGGTGCTGCGCGTGCGCGGCGGCCGCGTGCAGCGCGTGCCGGTGGCGCTCGGCCTGCGCGGCCTTGCAATGACCGAGATCGTCGAAGGCCTGGCCGCCGGCGACCGGGTGCTGGCCGCCGGCGCGCTGGATCCGGCGGAACTCCCGCGCGACGGTGCGCGCGTGCGCCTGCGCGCGCAACCCCTGCCCGCCCCGCAGCCGGCCGCCACGGAGGGCGAGGACCGCGCCCTGCCCGCCGCCGTGCAGGGTGGCGCCGGCTGAGCATGTGGATCGAGGCCACCATCGCCATGCGCTTCCTGCGCCAGGGACGCGCGCAGTCGCTACTGATCCTGTGCGGGATCGCGGTGGGCGTGGCGGTGATCGTGTTCGTCACCGCGCTGATCTCCGGGCTGCAGCAGAACCTCATCGAACGCACCCTGGGCACCCAGGCGCACGTGCGGGTGGAAGCGCCGCGCGAGGTCAACCTGCTGGCGCCGGCGCAGCCGGGAACGCTGCAACTGGTGCTGGAGGACCCGCGCCCGCAGGCGCTGCGCCCGATCGACAACTGGCTGCAGGTGCGCGACGTGATCGGGCGCCTGCCGGGCGTCACCGCGGTCTCGCCGGTGGTCTCGGGCCCGGCGTTCGGCCGCCGCGGCGATGCCACCGAATCGGTGGCCCTGGTCGGGATCGACCTGGCGCGCTACCTGCGGGTGATCCCGCTGCACGAGAACATGGTCGAGGGCAGGCTGGACGTCGGCTCCGGCAACGGCGTGGTCGGCCGCAAGCTGGCCGAGGACCTGGGCTTGCGCACCGGCGGCAAGCTGCGCCTGGACGCCGGCAACGGCCGCGAGGCGGTGATCAACGTGGCCGGCATCTTCGAGCTGGGCGTGCGCGAGCTGGACGCACGCTACGTCTACCTGGACCTCAAGCAGGCGCAGTCGCTGCTGGCCCTGCCTGGCGGCGTCACCGTGATCGACGTGACCGTGGAGGACGTGTTCGCCGCCGACCGCATGGCCGCGCGCATCAACGGCCTGACCGGGCTGAAGGCCGAGAGCTGGATGCAGACCAATGCCCAGCTGATGAACGCGCTGGCCTCGCAGAGCATGTCCACGCGCATGATCAGCTTCTTCGTCGCCATCTCGGTGGCGCTGGGCATCGCCAGCGTGCTGGCGGTGAGCGTGGCCCAGCGCACCCGCGAGATTGGCATCCTGCGCGCCATGGGCACCCGCCGGCGGCAGATGCTGCAGGTGTTCCTGGTCCAGGGCGCGGTGCTGGGCCTGGCCGGCTCGGCGATCGGCGCGCTGGCCGGCTGGGGCCTGGCGGCCGCGTTCAATACGTTCGGGCCGAAGCTGTTCACCATCGACCTGCCGCCGATCCTGGTGCCGGCGGCAATGGCACTGGCCACCCTGGCCGGCACCGGCGCGGCGCTGGTGCCAGCCTGGCGCGCCTCGCGCCTGGACCCGGTGGAGGCGATCCGCCATGCCTGAGCCGCGCGAGGTCCTGCGCCTGGAAGGGCTGCGCAAGTCCTACAACATCGGCAAGCCGAACGAGGTCGAGGTGCTGCACGGCATCGACCTGCGCCTGGACAGCGCCGACTTCGCGGCCTTGGTTGGTCCCTCCGGTTCGGGCAAGAGCACCCTGCTCAACCTGGTCGGCCTGCTCGATTCGCCCACCGCAGGCGAGCTGTACCTCGGCGGCCAGCCGACCCGGGAGATGGACGACGAGGCGCGCACCGCGCTGCGTGGCCGCCACATCGGCTTCGTGTTCCAGTTCCACCACCTGATCGGTGCGTTCACCGCGCTGGAGAACGTGCTCATGCCATGGATGGTGGCCAACGGCAAGCCGACACCGGAGATCGTGGACATCGCCCGCGGCCTGCTGGCCGACGTCGGCCTGGAGAAGTTCGCCGACCGCCGCCCGGACCAGCTCTCTGGCGGCCAGCAGCAGCGCGTGGCGATCGCCCGCGCCCTGGTCACCCGCCCTTCGCTGCTGCTGGCCGACGAGCCCACCGGCAACCTGGACACCAGGACCGCCGCCGACGTGTTCGCCCTGCTGCGCCGCTTCAACGAGCAGTCCGGTTGCGCGGTGCTGGTGGTGACCCACGACCCGCGCCTGGCCGGGACCTGCGACCGCACCATCTCCCTGGTCGACGGCGCCATCGTCTCCGACAAACGCCACGGCTGAGCGCCACGTCCCTGGAGCCCCCAACCCTTCGCGGGAGGGGTTGGCGAGAGGGCGGGCAGTTCCGCGCAACGGTGGCCTGGGGGCGAATGCGGCTGCGAGGGCGCTGGCGTTGACACTCGCCCAAGGTTGCGCCGGCTACGGTGGCCGCCACTTCCGCATGCAAGGAGACGCCATGAAATCGACCCGGATCCCGCTCGCCCTGGCCGCGACCCTGGGGCTGCTGGCCAGCGCTCCCGTTGCCCTGGTCGCACCGGCGCAGGCCGCGCCGCAGGCCCGGGTGGCGCTGGCCAACGCACCGTTCGCGGTCGCCGAAGTGCAGCGCTTCGACTCGCCCTGGGCCATGACCTTCCTGCCTGACGGCCGCCTGCTGGTGACCGAGATGGCGGGCAACCTGCGCCTGTTCGATCCGGCCAGCGGCAAGCTGGGCACGGTCGCCGGCGTACCGAAGGTGGCGCATGGCGGCCAGGGCGGACTTGCCGACGTGGTCCTGCATCCGGCCTTTGCCGGAAACCAGCTGGTCTACATCAGCTACAGCGAGGCCGGCGAAGGCGGCACCGCAGGCGCGGCCGTGGCCCGGGCGAGGCTGGTGCTGGACCAGGACGGCGGCGGCAGGCTCGACGGGCTGCAGGTGATCTGGCGCCAGCAACCGAAGGTCAGCGGCCAGGGCCACTTCGGCCAGCGCATCGCGTTCGACCGTGACGGCAAGCTGTGGATCAGCTCCAGCGAGCGCCAGAAGTTCGATCCGGCCCAGGACATGAAGGCCAACCTGGGCAAGATGATCCGCCTCAACGACGACGGCAGCGCGCCTTCCGACAACCCGTTCGTGGACCAGGGCGGCGTGGCCGCGCAGGTGTGGTCGCTGGGCCACCGCAACATCCTCGGCGTGGCCTTCGACGGCGAGGGCCGGCTGTGGGCGCACGAGATGGGGCCCAAGGGCGGCGACGAGCTCAACCTCATCGAACGTGGCGCCAACTACGGCTACCCCATCGTCTCCAACGGCGACCATTACGACGGCAAGCCGATCCCCGACCACGACACCCGCCCGGAATTCCACGCCCCGGCAGTGAGCTGGAACCCGGTGATCTCGCCGGCCGGCTTCGTGATCTACAGCGGCGACCGTTATCCGGGCTGGACGGGCTCCGGCCTGATCGGCGGCCTGTCGTCCAAATCGCTGGTGCGGATCGCCTTCGATGGCACGAACGCGCGCGAGGCCGAACGCTACGACATGGGCCGCCGCATCCGCGAAGTCGAACAGGGCCCCGATGGCACCGTCTGGCTGCTGGAGGACGGCACCCGCGACGGCCAGGGCTGGCTGCTGCGGCTGGACCCGAAGAGTTGAAGCCACGGCCGCCTGGACACCGGGGCTACGCCCCCTGCCGCGTGGCAGTCCCCGAAAGCCCCGGATCCCGGCGTGCACGGGGCGGCATGGCGAGGACACGCCTCCACCGTCCGGGTGTCGATTCCGGGCCGCGCCGGACGACGTACAGGAAGAGATCACCGCGCGGCGGCCGCCAGGCGCCGCGCGGCGAGTGGCCCGCCCCTGCAGGAGACATCACCATGGTTGCGCGCAACACAATCTGCCTGTGGTACGAACGCGACGCCCTCGAGGCCGCGCGTTTCTACGCCAGCGTCTTCCCCGACAGCTCGGTCGGCCGGATCTTCCGCGCCCCGGCCGATTTCCCCTCCGGCAAGGCCGGCGACGTGCTGACCGTGGAGTTCACCGTGCTGGGCCTGCCCTGCGTTGGCCTCAACGGCGGCCCGCACTTCAAGCAGACCGAGGCCTTCTCGTTCCAGATCGCCACCGCCGACCAGGCCGAAACCGACCGCTACTGGGACGCCATCGTCGGCAACGGCGGCCAGGAGAGCGAATGCGGCTGGTGCAAGGACCGCTGGGGCGTGTCCTGGCAGATCACCCCGCGGGTGCTGCTCGAGGCGATCAACAGCCCGGACCCCGGCGTGGCCCGGCGCGCCTTCGCGGCGATGATGACCATGCGCCGGATCGACGTGGCGAAGATCGAGGCGGCCATCCGCGGCTGAGCCGCCCCGCCCTGCCAGCCCCCACCACACGGGTCCGTACGCCTTTGGTCGCGCAGCGCAGGATGTGACGCACTGCTAATATCCGCGCACCGACCGGTTAGGGGGACCGATGCCCGGAGTTGCACCGCTGCGTAAGCCCGGGCGCGCCCTCGCGCTCGGGGCTTGCGCTTTCGCCGCGCTGCTTGCGGCGCCGCCGGTCCAAGCCCTCGCCCCGGACCGGCCGATCGGCCAGTTCACCCACGTCTGGTACGAAAACCAGCTGCCGCAGGGCACCGTGCTCGGCATCGCCCAGCACGCCGACGGCACCATCTGGCTGTCCACCTACGCCGGCCTGGCGCGGCACAGCGGCCAGGGCTTCGACACCTTCGTGCCGCGCAACGCACTGGTACTGCAGAGCTCGGCCATCACCGCCGTGGCCAGCGACGGCGACCAGGGCCTGTGGGTGGGCACGCTCAACGGCGGTCTCTACCACCGCCGCGGCAACCAGCTGCGCCAGGTGGCGCTGGCGCAGGGCGCCGACAGCGTGTTCGGCATCGTCACCGATGCCGGCGGCGCGCTGTGGGTGACCACCAACCTGGGCGTGGTCCGGATCGCCGACGGCGATGCGCGGCTGCTGGGCGACGCCGAGGGCTTCCCGCCGCGCGGCTTCTACCGCGCCATCGTCGCCGACCCGGCCGGCGGCGTGTGGATCGCCGCCGACGGCGTGGGCGTGGTGCACTGGGCCGGGGACGGGAGCGGCGCGCGCCTGTACGACGCCCACGACGGCCTGCCCTCCAACGCCGTCTACAGCCTGACGATGGACGCCTCCGGCACCGCCTGGGTCGGCACCCAGAACGGCCCGGCCTACTTCCGCGACGGCCGCTTCCACCGCGAGCGGCGCATCGCCGCGCTGGACCAGAGCCGCATCTACACCCTCTACGGCGACCGCGAGGGCACGGTCTGGTTCGCGCCGCTGGGCGCCGGCCTGTGCCGCCTGACCGCCGCCGACTTCTTCTGCGACGACAGCCTCCAGGGCCTGCACGGCGAGACCGTGCGCTCGATGCTGGAGGATCGCGAGGGCAACCTCTGGATCGGCACCACCTCCAGCGGCGTGCACCGGCTGAGCCAGTCCAAGCTGGTCACCATCACCGCGCCGATGGCCTCCAACGCGGTGCGCGCGGTGCACCCGGCCGCCGATGGCACGCTCTGGATCGGCACCGATGGCGGCGGCCTGGCGCGCTACCGCGAGCCGTACCTGGAGCCGGCGGAGGCCTACAACCGGCAGCTGCCGAGCCAGCTGGTGCGCGCCATCCTCGGCGACGCGGCCAGGCAGCTGTGGGTCGGCGGCACCGAGGGCGTGATCCGCTTCGACCGCGCCGGCCGCGCCCGCCACTTCAGCATCGGCCACGGCCTGCCCGGGACCATCGTGTTCGCGTTCGCCCCGGCGCGGGCCGGCGGCATGTGGGTCGGCACCCTGCAGGGCGTGGCCCGGATCGACGGCGGCCAGGTGCACGTGGCCGAGCCCACCCGCGGCGACGACGTGCGCTCGCTGTACGAGGATCCGGACGGCCGCCTGTGGATCGGCCTGCGCAGCGGCCTGCGCTGCCTGCAGGGCGGGCGCCTGGACGACTGCGGCGTCGGCGGCCTGTCCGGCAGCGTGTTCGCCTTCCATCCCGGCGAGGACGGCAGCCTGTGGCTGGGCACCGGCAACGGCATCGTCCATGTCCGCCGCGGCGTGGCCACCCGCTACGCCGAAGACGCCGGCTTCCACGGCGATGCGGTGTTCGCGCTGCTGGACGACGGCGACGGCAACTTCTGGTTCAGCTCCAACCGCGGCATCGGCCGCATCGCGCGCTCCGACCTGGCGGCGCTGGACCGCGGGCATGCGCGCAAGGTCGCGCCGCAGTGGTTCGGCACCGCCGACGGCATGCTCAACGCCCAGGGCAACGGCGCCTCGCAGACCCCGGCCGGGCGCACCGCCGACGGCCGCATGTGGTTCGGCACCGCCAAGGGCCTGGTGCTGGTCGATCCCGGGCGCATGCAGGGCAACCCGCAGCGGCCGCCGGTAACGGTGGAGCGCCTGCTGGTGGACGGCGTGGAAGTGGATCCGGAGGGGGCGCCGCGCCTCGCCCCCGGGGTCGAGCGCCTGGAACTGCACTACGCGGCGATGAGCTACGTGGCGCCGACGGCGGTGCGCTACCGCTACCGGCTGGAGGGCTTCGACCGCGGCTGGAACGAGGCCGGCAACATGCGCCGCGCCCACTACACCAACCTGCCGCCGGGCGACTACGTGTTCCGGGTGGTGGCCAGCAACAACGACGGGGTGTGGAACATGGAGGGCGCCAGCCTGCACTTCACCCTGCTGCCGCGCTGGCACCAGACCTGGTGGGTGCGCGGCCTGGCGCTGCTGGCCCTGGCCGGGCTGGTGGTGCTGGGCGTGCGCCTGCGCCTGCGCGCCGCACGCATCCGCGAACGCGAGCTGACCCGCGAGGTGGCGCTGCGCACCGAGGCCCTGCGCGAGGCCAACGAGCGCCTGCGCCGGATCGCCGCCAGCGACGCCCTGACCGGCATCCCCAACCGCGGCGAGTTCAACCGCCGCCTGCGCGAGGCCTGGAACGACCACGCCAACCGCGACGCGCCGCTGGCGGTGCTGCTGGTCGACGTGGACGACTTCAAGGCCTACAACGACAGCTACGGCCACCTCGGCGGCGACACCGCCCTGGTCGCGGTGGCCAACCGCCTGGCCGACATGGTCGGTCCCGGCGAAGGTCTTGTGGCGCGCTACGGTGGCGAGGAGTTCGCGGTGCTGCTGCGCGACTGCGACGCCGAGGCGGCGCTGGAACGCGCGCAGCGCATGGTGGCCGGGATCCGCGCCTGCGCCATGCCGCACCGCGCCTCCAGCGTGGGCGATGCGGTCACCGTCAGCATCGGTGCGGCCAGCGTGCGCCCGGCCGACGGCGCCAGCCCCGACGACCTGCTGCGCAGCGCCGACGCGGCCCTTTACCGGGCCAAGGCCGACGGCCGCGACCGCGCCCTGCCCGCCGGCGAGGCGCCGCCGATCGTGCTGCCGTTCTGAACGGCAGCCGCGGCCTGGCGGCCGGCCCGCGCCCGGGGCGCGTACACTGCCCCCTCGATCCGACGAGAGTGCAGATGGCCAAGCCGAACTATTCCTTCGAGAAGCGCCAGCGCGAGCTGGCGAAAAAGAAGAAGCAGGACGAGAAGGACGCGAAGAAGCGCGCCGCGCGCGAAGCCAGGAACGGCACGCCGACGGCGGGATGAACGATAACGGGCCCCGCCCCGCCTGCATCTGGGTGGACGCCGATGCCTGCCCGGTGCCGGTGCGCGAGATGCTGTTCCGCGCCGCCATGCGCGCCAGGGTGCAGCTGACCCTGGTGGCCAACCAGTGGCTGCGCACCCCGCCCTCGCCCTTCATCCGCGCCATCCAGGTGCAGGGCGGCTACGACGTGGCCGACGACGCCATCGCCGAGCGCGCCGGGGCCGGCGACCTGGTGGTGACCCAGGACATCCCGCTGGCCGCCCGCGTGCTCGCCAACGGCGCGCTGGCGGTCAATCCGCGCGGCGAGCGCTTCACCGCCGACAACATCGCCGAGCGGCTGTCGGTGCGGAACTTCATGGAGGAACTGCGCGGCGCGGGGGTGCAGACCGGCGGCCCGGCGGCCTATGGCCCGCGCGAGCGCCAGGCCTTCGCCGCGCAGCTGGACCGCTGGATCGCGCAGCGGCGGAGTTGAGCCGCGCATCCGGAGGACGCCGCCGCACGGCGGCGCCCCCGTACCGGTCAGCGTTCGACCGGGCGTGCCTGGGTGACCTTGAACGCCGCCTCGCGCCCGGGCGCGCCGGTGCCCGGCTGGCCGCCGCCGACGAACACGCGGTAATTGCCCGCGAACACCTGGCGCTCGCCTTCGGCGGTCACCGCGCTGAGGTCGCGCGGATCCAGCGCGAACTCCAGCACCCGGCGCTCGCCCGGGGCCAGGTGCACGCGCTGGAAGCCGCGCAGCGCGATCCGCGGCAGGCCTTCGATGTCGGGGAAGTCCAGGTACAGCTGCGCCACCTCGTCGCCGGCGCGCTTGCCGGTGTTGCGCACCTCGGTGACTACCTTCAGCCCCTCCTGCGCGCCGCCCGGCGCCGGCTCCAGCCTCAGCGGCGCATAGGCGAACGTTGTGTAGCTGAGACCGTGGCCGAACGGGTACACCGGCTTGCCTTCGAAATAGCGGTAGGTGCGCCCGCGCATGGCGTAGTCGTCGAACGGCGGCAGGTCCTCGACCGAACGGTAGAAGGTCAGCGGCAGGCGCCCGGCCGGGTTGGCGTGGCCGGCCAGCACGTTGGCCACCGCCAGGCCACCGGACTGGCCCGGGTACCAGGCCTCGATGATCGCCGCGGCATGCTGCTTCGCCCAGGCCAGGTTCACCGGGCTGCCGTTCATCAGCACCACCACCAGCGGCTTGCCGGTGGCGCGCGCGGCCTCCAGCAGCGCCTGCTGGTCGGCCAGCAGGTCCAGGCTGGTCTTGTCGCCGCCCTTGAAGCCCGGCACCTCGACCGGCGCTTCCTCCGCTTCCAGGTCCGAGGTCAGGCCGACCACCGCGACGATCACGTCGCTGTCGGCCGCCGCCGCGCGCATGCGTTCGAGCGGGTCCTCGACCACCCGCTTCCACAGCAGGCCGATGCCGGCCAGTACCCGCGCCTCGCTCACCACCTTGACCGGGTAGCGCTTGCCCGCTTCCAGGTGCACGGTTGCCAGCGTCGGCAGGCTGTTCCAGGACGCGCCCTCCAGGTCCAGCAGCGGCTTGCCGTCGAACTCCAGCGAACCATTGAAGCCGCCCAGGCCCAGGCGGTAGCTGCCGGTTTCCGGCGGCACCAGGTAGCCGGTCCACTCCACGCGGTGGATGTCGTGCACCTGGGCCAGGTCCAGGCTGCGGCTGTTGACGTCCGCCTCCACCCGCTCGACCACCGGTTGCTCCTCGAAGCCCACCTGCGCGATCCAGGCGTCCATCTGTCCGGGCTCGAACCGCGCCGGCGGCTTCTGCCGGGTGTTGTAGTAGCGCGCCAGCAGCCCGGGCCGTCCGTCCGGCGCCAGCAGCGCCGAGTTCGGCACCGGATCGCCGTCGGTGTAGGTCGGCGAGAACGGGACGTGGGCGAGCGTGGCTTCGGGCATGGCCTTGCGCAGGCCTTCCAGCACCGAGACCGGCGGCGCCGACTGGGTGGAGGAATAGTTGCCGCGCAGCACCCGGGTGGCGTCGGCCAGCGGACCGACCACCGCCACCTTCGCCCGCGGGCGCAGCGGCAGCACGCCGTCGTTCTTCAGCAGCACCAGGCTCTTCTCCGCCGCCTCCAGCGCCAGCGCGGCGTGTTCCGGCTTGCCCAGCTCCTCCGGCGAGGCGGTCTCGGTGGACACCGGGCGCAGGCCCGGCAGGTCGCCGGTGCGGTAGCGCGCGGCGAACAGCCGCACCAGGGCGCGGTCGACGTCGGCCTGGGTGATCAGGCCGCGCTCCAGCGCCTCGCGGTATGGCCGCGACAGGCCGGCGGTATCCACCAGGGTGGCGCCGTTGCACTCGTTGTCCACGCCCGAGCGCATCGCCGCGGCCACCGCGGCGGCCGGGTCGGGCGCGTAGTGGTGGTGCTTGCTGATGTCGGCCACCGCGTCGCAGTCGGAAACCACGTAGCCCTTGAAGCCCCAGGCGCCGCGCAGGTAGTCCTTGAGCAGCAGGTCGTTGGCGCAGGCCGGCTGCCCGTCGACCCGGTTGTAGGCGCACATCACCGAGCCGGCGCCGCCCTCCACGATCGCGGCGCGGAACGCCGGCAGGTAGGTGTCCTCCAGGTCGCGGCGGGAGACGTAGACGTTGGCCGAATGCCGGGTCGATTCGGGGCCGCTGTGCACCGCGTAGTGCTTGGGCGTGGCGACGATGTCGTACCACTGCGGATGCTCGCCCTGCACGCCGCGCACGTAGGCCACGCCCATGCGCGCGGCCAGGAACGGGTCCTCGCCGTAGGTTTCCTGGCCGCGGCCCCAGCGCGGGTCGCGGAAGATGTTGATGTTCGGCGACCAGGTGTTGAGCCCGGTGCCGATGCGCCCGGTGCGGCCGGTCTGCCGCGCCAGCGCGTGCAGGCCGCGCACCTCGGTGGCGATCACCTGGCCCACGCGCCGCACCAGGGCATCGTCGAAGCTCGCGGCCAGGCCGATCGGCTCGGGGAAGTTGGTGGTCGGCAGGGTGCCCATCGCCCCGTGCAGCGATTCGGTCCACCAGTTGTAGGCGGGCACGCCCAGGCGCGGGATCGCCGGCGCGGTATTGAGCAGCTGTTCCAGCTTCTCCTCCGGCGTCAGCTGCGCCACCAGCGCCGCGGCCAGCTCGCGCGCCGGATCCGCAGGCTCGCCGGCGGACGCGGGTGCGCCAGCCTGCGGCGCACCGGCAGCGGGCATCGCCGCGGGCGATGCACTGCACAAAACCAGCGCCAGTAGCAGCGGGCTGGCACGCAGCGATCCGACCATCCGATTCCTCCCGTGGAAGTCCATTCCGCGCCTGCGGAAAGCGATGCCAGAGGGTAGCCGCAGGCCTGCGCATCGGCGATTCCAAAACGCATATCCCAGGGATCTTTTTTCCTACCTGATTAGCCCCGACCCTCAGCCGCCAGTCGCAGGATGTGCGTCGCCCACCGCCGAGCATACGGCCACCTGAAGGCGACGAGGTGGCGTCATGAGCATCAATTCCGTGCAGTTCCAGGCTGGCCTC